>Ga0209638_1001648_pt1 | contig 14076 bp, 12 predicted proteins | sample BarGraNGADG00211_FD_184490 | JGI IMG/M metagenome (GOLD analysis project Ga0209638, IMG submission 184490) | Arctic peat soil microbial communities from Barrow, Alaska - Barrow Graham LP Ref core NGADG0002-211 (SPAdes) (version 2) | ecosystem: Environmental > Terrestrial > Soil > Wetlands > Peat... | reverse complement strand
TGCATCCCCCAACGATGCTTCGCTCGCTCCGCCATTCGCAGGATGCCCTCGGACCCCGGCACACCGGCCAGCTCGCGATACGCCCTATCCCCGAAACCCTTTATGTCAACTCGATAGGCGTCCAGATAGGGGCCGATGGCGTCCAGCGACTCCTCCGAAAGATAACCGTTGGTCACGTAGACGGTGTAGAGACCCGCCTCCCGAGCCAGGCAGGCGGACTCCAGGGTGTGCTCCAGCCAGATGCCCGGCTCGTTGTAGGTCCAGGCGATGCCTGCGCAGCCCTGGCTCAGCGCCATCTCCACCGAGGCCCGCGGGGTGATCTGACGGCCCGGCCCCTGGATAGCACCCTCGGCAGACCATCCACCAGCATGGGGGACGGCGTAGGAGATCTGCCAGTTCTGGCAGTGCTTGCAGTGGAAGTTGCAGCCCCACGTTCCCAGGGAGAAAACCCGGCTGGTGGGGAAAAAGTGGAAGAGGGGTTTCTTCTCGATCGGATCGACGGCAACCGAGGAGACTTCGCCGTAGATGAGGGTGTAGAGGGCCCCCGACTCGTTGACCCGGGTCCGGCAGACGCCGGCCTTCCCCTCCCCTATTCGGCACCGCCACTGGCATACTCGGCAGCGAACGGCATTCCCCTCGAGCCTGTCATACAACAGCGCCTCGCGCCTCATTATTGGGGCACGAAGAAGCTGCAGCGGCTGGCCCCGTCCAGCAGGCACTCCCTCTGGATGGCATCCACACCCAGAACCTCTTTTAGGAACGCGTGGTCCAAGGAGCAAACCTCACGGTTGTGGAGGGCGACACGGTAGAAGAGGCAGTTGTACTGGTGGATCAGGTATCCCCCCTCCACCTCCTCCCAGGAGGCGAAAGCCCCTATGTCGTTGAGCGCATCTCCGGTCGCCGCGACCCGTCGCGCCAGGGGAACGCCGTCCAGATTGCGGGCCAGCGGCTCAGCCATCCGATGGGCCGCGGCAGTCAACACCGCCCTGGAGCGCATCTGATCACCATCCATGCGGAGGGCATCCAGCAACGTCTCTGCCAGCAGATCGTACCGCTTGGGGAAGATGTCCTCGGCACTGGGGGTAAGGGAGTAGACCAGGGCAGGCCTGCCGGGCTTCTCCCTCACGGTGCTCCGCTGCACGTAGCCGTCGCGGTCCAGCACAACCAAGTGGAGTCGCACCCCCATCAGGGTCATGTTGAGAGCCTTGGACAGCTCGTCTACCGTGGCGCGGCCCCGCTTCTTCAGGAGTTGAAGTATCTCCCAACGGGTCGGTTGCATCGGCGTCTCCCTCTCCATAAACGAACCCCAACACGATCGGCGGATGGGCACCACGACATCGTGATGCCTGGAACGACCCGAATGATAGCACAATGGGACAGGAGCGCACAGTAGTGATAGTTGCTATAGCCTAAGCATTGCCCAGTTCGACCCTTTTTACCGTTTTATGGGCAACAATTGCGGAAAATGGCCATAGGGGGTAGAATCTCGCTGGCGGGTCCGATCCCTTTCCGGGTGGCATCGAGTTGTGAACAACGCCCCTCCCGCGCCCGTCGACGGACCCGGCACCAGTAGGCTTCGAGGAGGAACCGCCTAGTGTTCGGCAACAGACAAGTCACCGCTGACGATGTGCTTAAGGTCCTCGGAACCGTTCAGGAGCCGGAGTTGCATCGAGACCTGGTTAGCCTGGGCATGATAGAGGATCTCAAGGTTGATGGCCCCGTCGTGAGCTTCACCGTAGTCCTCACCACCCCTGCGTGTCCCCTGAGAAAGAGGATCGAGAGCGAGTGCCGGGACGCGGTCATGACCATCCCAGGTGTGAAAGAGGTAAGGGTAAACTTTTCCTCTCGCGTCTCAACAGGTCGCAAGAGGGAGAAGGCGATGATCCCCGGCATCCGCAACGTCGTCGCCGTGGGCAGCGGCAAGGGCGGCGTGGGTAAGTCAACCGTGTCCGTGGGGCTGGCCTTGGCGCTGTCAGAGACGGGGGCCAAAGTGGGCCTGCTGGACGCCGACATCTGGGGCCCAAACATACCGCAGATGCTTGGCGTGGAGACCCCGCCCCGCAAGAACGGACAGAAGATCGTGCCGGCCGAGAGCAACGGGGTGAAGATGATCTCCATGGCCTTCTTCTTGGACGAGACCACCCCGGTGATCTGGCGAGGGCCCATGGTGGGCAAAATGGTGGAGCAGCTGCTGAACGACGTCGAGTGGGGCGAGCTGGACTACCTGGTGGTGGACCTCCCGCCCGGCACCGGCGACGCCTCCCTCACCCTCGCCCAGTCGATCCCCCTCAGCGGCCTGGTGGTGGTGGCGACGCCCCAGGAGGTGGCGCTGGCGGATGCTTCCAAGGCGATCTCCATGTTCCAGCGCCTGAACGTGCCAATCCTGGGGATGGTTGAGAACATGAGCTACTTCCTCTGTCCCCACTGCAACGAGCGAACGGACATCTTCGGCCACGGCGGTGCGGCTGCAATGGCTGAGAGGGTGGGTATCCCGCTGCTGGGGGAGATCCCCCTGGACCCGGCCATCCGGGCAGGAGGAGACATCGGCCAGCCCGTGCTGGTGGTTGCTCCAGAATCGCCGCTGGCGACGGTGTTCCGCGAGATTGGGGGCAAACTGGCCGCCGCCATCAGCGTGCAGAACCTCAATCCCAACCGCGACGAGGAGAAGGCAGACGCGGTAGCATCAGGTAGAGGCGTCTCCTAGAGACACCAACACTCTCCATAATTCCCGGCGGATCCGCGGCGGGGCAGAGAGTCACAAGTGAACTGGTTCCTTCCAAGGGCTACCCTTCCGGGGGGGCCAGTTTCCTTTGCGTCATGTGTGTCATGCTTCGGATACGAGACCACGGCACCAGGACCATCGCTACCAGCAACGCTAGCGATGCCAGCGAGGCCAACCTGCCCTCGTTGAACAGGGGTGGCTGGTAGGCGAACCGAATCGCGTGGCTGCCCGCGCCCTGAATCGGCAAGGCCCGAACCCACCCATTGGCGACCAGGATCGGCACCGGGGCTCCATCCACCCAGGCCTGCCATCCGGGGTGGAAGCTATCATTCAGCACCAGGAAGCCGCTTCCATCGGTCCGCACATCCATGGAAACCTCCGTGTTCCCATAGGAGGCCACCTGTGCCGAGGAGCGGGCAGGGTTAAGGCGAGGCTGGCCGAGCGGCGGCGCCGGCCGCTCCAGCATCACGGTTTGCGATGGGTCCACGCGACCGTCCCAAAGGGCGTCCATCGCCTCCTCGGCGCTTCCGACAGTTGCGCTCTCGGGGACCAGATAGGCCCTGGGCATAGCGCCGATCACCTCGTAGACGTACACGTTGGTGAGGGAGCCGGGATCCAGCATCCGTATGGGGCTGGTGTAGGCGAGGCGCAACACGTCGGAGTGCTGCCACAGCTCAAAGTTGCTGAGCACGTACTTAACGTTGAAGGCCCTCAGGACCGGCAGGTGCTCGATCAGGTTGTGAGACCGTATGTCCCACAGCTTGGAGGCCAACCTGGGGTCGACCTGGTCAAAGTAGGACAGGTCCGCATCGCTCCCCAGATAGGACAGGGCAATGGCCTGGCGGATCGACTGCAGCAGCACCTGTCCGTTGACAGTCTGCAGGCCGTATTCGAGAGCATGGTTAGACGTCAGGGTCTCTGCCATGTAACGTACGCGAAAATCGTACTCTCGCGGCCCTTCGCCATCGACCTTGTTTGGGTCGCCGCCCGCAAGATATACCAGGTAGAGGTTGAGGGTTACGCTGGAGGTGTGCGACATCACTCTGAACAGCGAGCCGTCCTGTTGGAGGAATCGCACTGTGGCCGGGGTGTCCGATGGCTCCGGCTGACGCAGGGTAACGCTCTGGTTAACCATCAGGAGCAAGCCGGCCGTCAGTGCGACACACAGGTACTTTAGGGTGGAAGGTCCCACCCGCCCCGCGCGGTGGGCGTAAAGGAGCCAGAGGGTTGCCGGTAGCGCCACCAGAGCCAGGGCCATGCGGGGCCGCAGGGGATTGGCCGCGCCAAGCCGGTGCACCTCAGCGAATTCCCGAATGGGGGCCCCGCTGGAGCCCCCGTACAGCCATAGCACCCCTGCCGCCAGAACCAGACAGCCGCCAACCGTCGTGACGATCGCGGCTGTCTTGAACCAGGTCCGCATGTCGATCCCGCCCGAAGAGATCCCCTTGTCCAGCGCCCAAGCAGCTAACAGCGACAGGAAGAGGGCCGATGCCGTGCTGAACCGCTGGGCGCCGCGGAAGGAGCCCATGCCCGGCAGCGCGTGCAATACACCGAATACCGGCCCACTGTCGCCCAAGGATGCCAGCAGGTTGAACAGAGCCAGCGCGACGAAAAGAGCCACCCAGAAGTTGCGCCGGACGGCGGGCAGCGCCACTATCGCCAGGACGAGGATGACCGGGCCCACGTAGCCCGGTGCGTTGAACTCCCCCTGGTTGCCCAGGTCTGGGAGCCGGCTCAAGGGCAGTAGATATCCGGCCAGGAGACCGAGTGTGCCAGGGGACCCCGCGGCAGCCGCGGCCAACGACATGCCGCTGCTCCTGACTGACTCGGCCGTGATGACCATCGTCGGCAGAATCCTGAAGGCGGCCAGCCCCATCCCCAGGGCAACCGACGCACCCGTCGAGAGGGCAAGTAGAGTGGCTTCTTTTCGGAGGCCGTCCCTCCAGAGGAGAAGAACTCGGGCAAGCGTGTAGAGTGCGGCACTGAGCAGGGCGATGGCGGTGACGTAGGCGCCCCCGGCCACCATGGATAGCCCCACGGCGATCGCCCCCAGCCCTGCCCATCGGATTCCACGCCTGCCTGCCAACTCGATGGAGAGAAGGAGGGCCGGGAGTAGGAAGAGCGACTGTACGCCGTTCCCGTACGCCGGCATTCCCACGGCCTCCGTCGACAATTGGTAGCCCATGGCTGCCAGCAGAGAAGGGGTGAGGGAGAGCCCGAGCACCCGCCCGTAGCTGTAGGTCGCCACTCCTGCCCCGGCGAGGTACAGCATCCGTACCAGGGCGTTAGCTCTATTGGGGTCCAGGACGATCGCGGCGACCCAGGTTACCGGATCGAAGATACTGTACTGGCCGAAGGCCAATGGGAAACCGCCCGAGACGCCCGGCACCCAAAGGGGGCTCCCACCCGAGCGGATGACCTGCGCAAGCCAGGCGACGGTCGGTATGTGCTCGTTGAGGATGTCCATGTCCATCGGCTTCCAGCCGAGGACCAACTCCAGCCCATAGGACAGGAAGGCAAGCAGGACGAGCAAGGCGAGGACCGCGCCATCGGCGACCCTGATCCCCTCGATCAAGCCGGGAGTACGAGGATCGTTCGCCACCCTATTCTGTTCGTGCAGCGCTGGGGATTTCGACAACTCCATCTTATCCAGCCCGTTCAATGCAGCAAGACACCCTGCAGCCAGATGGGCAAAGGAACTCAGGGGGTAACAGCCATCCCGAGGAAAGGCCATCGATTCAACTGGGCATTTATTCTAGCACATCGCACCGAGCACTCATCAGTCAGACCAAATCGTTGATCGCTAATTGCTGATTAGAGGTGTCGGGTCTGTTACAATCGCACTAATATAGAAGTTCTCCTTCTACGGAGAGGATGGGGTCATGGAAGAGTACGACGTGATAATTGTCGGTGGCGGTCCGGCTGGACTCACCGCTGGACTGTATGCCGCCCGGGCGAAGCTGAAGGCGCTGATGATCGAGAAGAAGTGGCCGGGCGGCCAGCTTCTGAACACCGAGATGGTTGAGGACTATCCGGGCTTCGAGAGTATCTCGGGCGCCGAGCTGGCCGAACGGATGGAGAAACAGGTGCGGAAGCTGGGGCTGAACATCGAGATGGATGGGGTCACCTGCATCAAGCCTCAGGGCGACAGGAAGCTTGTGCAGGCGGAGAGCGGCAAGGAGTACGTCGCCAAAGCGATCATCGTCACCGCGGGCGGCGAGCCCCGCCGGCTTGGTGTTCCCGGCGAGATGGAATTTGCCGGCAGGGGGGTATCCTACTGCGCCATCTGCGACGGGGCATTCTTCCAGGACCAGGTGGTGGCCGTGGTGGGCGGCGGGGATGCCGCCGTGGAGGAGGCGGTGTTCCTCACGCGGTATGCCAGCAAGGTGTACCTGATACATCGCCGGGCCGAGTTCCGAGCCCAACTGAGCCTGGGGGAGAGGGCACGGGAGAACCCCAACATCCACATCATCCACAACACCCTGGTCAAGTCGATCAACGGGGGCGATCAGGTCGAATACCTCGTTATGGACAAGGAAGGCAAGGAAGAGAAGCTGGAGGTCTCCGGCGTCTTCATCTTCATCGGTTTCGTGCCCAACACGGAGCTCTTCTGCGGCCACGTCGACCACGACAAGTACGGCTACGTCCTGACCAACGCCAACATGGAGACCTCGGTCAAGGGGATCTTCGCGGCCGGCGACCTTCGAGCGCAGCTGACCCGCCAGATCACGACGGCCGTGGGGGACGGCACAACGGCCGCCATAGCCGCCCAACACTACATCGAGGGTATGCCGACCGGAACCAAGTAGACCTACCCGTAGGAGACGCGGGGACACGGAGACGCGGGGACGCGGGGAAACGAAGAGGATAGACAAGATGCCCTGGATGGACAGGATAGGGGAAATGAACGAGGCTCCCTATCCTGTCCATCCTGCGTGCCCTGTCCGTCGTTGTCTCAGGTTTGCCGCGTAATCCCCTCCCGGTGACCCTGAATCCGGAGTACGCTTTCTCCGCGTCCCCGCGTCTCCGCGTCGCGACTAGACTCGCCAGATCAGGTGAACCGGGTTTCCTCCCGGGTCACGCTGCTTCAGATAGACCAGCTTGGAGGTGGGAGTGATCTTCGGCTCCTCCAGCTCGTAGCCCCGGGCTGTCAGGTCGGCCACAGCGGCGTCGAAGTCCTTGACGAAGACCGCGATGTGGCACCTCTCGCCCTCGGGGGCGGCCATCGCCTCGATCCAGCCGAACTTGCCCTCGTTGACGAAGAAGCTGGTCCTACCGGCCGTGTAGATCGGCCAGCCGAACGCCTTGTTGTACCACCCGGCAATCCCCTCGGATCCCACACCGGCGCCCGGGTAAACCCCCACGTGCTCGATTGCGCCGTACATGGGCTCGCCCCGTGCCTTGCTCACCCAGGCAATCGCCTGGGAGACCTTCGCGGAGACGGCCGCCCAGTGGCCCGCCGCCACCAACTCCTTCCTGATCAGGTCTGACCCCATGCCAACGCAGGAGGCCCCGCCTTTGATCCAACTGGATATGCTCTCCTCATTTGCCTGTACGCCGCCCGTGGGCATGATCCGGGTCCAGGGCATCGGGCCGTGGATCGCATTCACGAAGGCAGGGCCGCCAACCTCGCTGCCCGGGAACACCTTGACGATCTCCACTCCCAACTCCTCGGCCTCGGAGATCTCGCTGGCGCTGCCGCAACCGGGGGAGTAGGCAACCTTTCGGCGGTTGCACAGCCTTGCCACATCGGCATTGAGCACAGGGCCCACGACGAAGTTGGCGCCCGACGCGATGTACATCGCGGCCGTGGGTGCATCGATCACCGAGCCCACGCCCAGGATCACCGTGGGGTCGGCCTTGGCGAAGTGGCTTACCAGTTCGCCGAAGACCTGGAACGCACCGTCACCCCGGTTGGTGAACTCTATGCACTTCGCCCCGCCGTTGGAGCAGGCCGCCACGATCTGCGTGGCCACCTCCACATCGCCGTTGTAGAAAACGGGGACGATCCCAACCTGGAGCATCTTGTTCAGCACATCCAGACGCGTGAAACGAGCCATGTCCTGACTTTCTCCTCATCTTATGCTCACCACGAAGCACTGGCGCGCCAAGGCCACGCGCCTGTTTGCTTTCGTGTCTTCGTGCTTCTGAGGCTGCCGGATAACTGAGCTACCTTGCTACTCGTCCCGAGGCATCGCCACCCATCAGCTTCTCAACCTCGCCGACGCTGACGTAGTTGAAGTCGCCGTAGATGGAGTGCTTCAGGCAGGAAGCCGCCACGGCGAAGTCCAACGCCTTCTGAGAGTCGCCATACTGGCGCAGGCCGTAGATCAGACCGGACGCGAAGGAATCGCCTCCGCCCACACGATCCACGATGTGGGTGATGTCGTAGGTTCGAGTAGTGTACAGCTTCCCGCCGTCATAGAGCACACCGGACCAATTGTTGTGGCTGGCGCTCAGGGAGCCGCGCAGGGTGATACCGACCTGCTTGATGTTGGGGAACCTGGCAACCAACTGCTTGCACACGTCCTCGTATCGGGACGCCTCGATCTTGCCGCTGGTGACGTCGGTGCCGGCCGCCTTGATCCCGAAGACCATGTCCGCGTCCTCCTCGTTGCCGATGGCCACGTCCGCGTACTGCACCAACTCGGCCATCACCTCGCCCACCGGCCGGCCCCACTTCCACAGCTTGGCCCGGTAGTTCAGGTCGCAGGACACGGTGAGACCCATCTCCTTCGCCGCCGCGGCCGCCTCGATGGAGACCTCAGCCGCGCCCCTGGAGATGGCCGGTGTGATGCCGGTGACGTGGAACCAGTCCGCATCGGCGAAAACGGTCTTCCAGTCGATCATCCCCTTCTCGATGGCGGCCATAGAGCTGCCGGTGCGATCGTACACCACCTTGCTGCCCCGCTGGACGGCGCCGTTTTCGAGAAAGTAGATGCCGATCCGATCGCCACCCCTGACGATCCTGTCGACGCCGACTCCCCACTGCCTGAGGGACGCGATGCAGCTATCCGCGATCTCGTTCTTGGGGAGCCGGGTCACGTACTCGGTGGGCATTCCGAAGCGGGCGAGGGCGAAGGCGACGTTGGCCTCGCCGCCACCGAAGGTGGCACCATAGCTGGTGGTCTGCTCGATCCGCAGGAAGCCGGGGGGAGTTAGGCGCATCATGATTTCGCCGAAGGTCACGACCTTCTTGGGCATGGTATTCCCTCCCTTAAAAGTATTCTGACCGGGGGGCCGACGAGCGCGACCCCTCCCCGTTGGGCATGGTTGGGGTGTAGCGCCGCCCCTCGGCGGCCTACGCAAGGGGATCCGAACCCGGCTCAGCACTCGGCCGTCAGCTATCAGCACCGCCGAACTCAGTGGGCATGGTAGCAGCCACGGCCGCCCTGTCAAGGGCACGGGCCTAGCCATAATCCGTGAGTAGGGCTGCGCTCGCGTCGCGTCCCTGACGCCCTCGGATCGTCGGGCGCCCTTCCGGCCGCGCGCACTGCTTTCTCATGTTTGTTCTGCTAGCTACTATTATAATTGACAAAAACTGGGTCGACTGATAGGATACCTCCGTAGTTTGCTCGCACGAAGCGCGGGGAGGTATCATGTACACCAACGCCATTTCCCAAGATAGCAGCAGCGGACGCAGCACTAGCTCTACCCGGCCACTCGAGCGATTCTTCCTCCAGAGGTTGGAGCGTCTCGTAGAGGTCCGCCGGGATAAAGGACCGCTCCTGGAAAAGGGTACCGCCCTTCTCCGCTTGGTGGACAAGGCGGTCTACTCCACCTTCTGCGATTGCCTGGATCTGGGCGAGGGCAAAGAGGCCCGTACAATCCTCCGCAACGAAGCAGTCCCGCCTCATGGGGCCGACCTCCCGGGGACTGGCCCGAACTAGGGCTGCTTACGGTCCCCCCAGCCGTCTGCTTGCGTGATCTGGCGCCGCTCAGAGCAGAGCATCTACCGCGTGGCATTAAGGAGAATCGCCGATGAAGGAAATTCGGATTCACGCCCGAGCGGGGCAGGGGGCCATCACCACCGCCCGAATCCTGGCCATGGCGGCCTTCGAGCAGGGGATGTATGCCCTGGCCTTCCCCCACTTCGGCGCCGAACGAATGGGCGCTCCCATGAACGCCTTCGTTCGAATCGACCGCAACAAGATCTACCTGCGCAGCCGCGTCCACGCGCCAGACTACATCCTGGTGGTGGACCCCACCCTGGTTGAGTCCCAGGAGTTCGGGGTCTTCGACGGACTCAAGGGCGACGGCACCGCCATCATCAACCACGCCGGCGACACCGCGAAGCTCGCAACGATGACCAAGGCCAAGATCTGCACCGTCCCCGCCTCGGAGATCTCCATGGAGATCCTGGGCCAGGACCGCCCCAACATGGTCATCCTGGGCGCCTTTGCCGCCTCCACCGGTGAGATCGAGTTCCCGTCGCTGGAGAAGGCGATCATCGCCAACTTTGGCAAGGGCACGGTTGCCACCAAGAACGTGCAGGCCGCACGCAAGGCGTTCGATCTGGTCACCGGTGGGAGCCTCACCGGCTCCGCAAAGTAGGTTAGAGCTACAAGGAGTTCGCAATGAAGGTTACCGTAGGGCTCTATGGCGAGCCCGGGGCCAGCAAGGTAAACAAGACCGGCGGCTGGCGGAGCAACAGGCCCATCTTCAAGCACGAGAGGTGCACCGGCTGCAAGAGCTGCGTCACGGTCTGCCCGGACGCCGTAGTATACGCCGTCGACAAGAAGGTCTTCGAGACCGATCTGGATTACTGCAAGGGCTGCGGCATCTGCGCCCAGGAGTGCCCCGTCGGGGACATCATCATGGTGCCGGAGGCCCAGCAGCATGCGTAAGGTAGTTGAGGGTTCCGCGGCCGTTTCCGAGGCCGTCAAGCTGTGCCGGGTACAGGTGATCTCGGCTTACCCCATCACCCCACAGACCCACATCGTCCAGAATCTCTCGCAGATGGTTGCCAATGGCGAGCTGAAGGCCGAGTACATCAGGGTGGAGAGCGAGCACTCCGCCGCCTCCGCCGCTCTGGGCGCCAGCGCCGTGGGAGCCAGGGCGTACACCGCCAGCTCCTCCCAGGGCATTCTGCTGATGGCCGAGGTGCTCTTCAACATCGCCGGCCTGCGGCTGCCGGTGGTGATGACCTGCGCGAACCGCGCGGTATCCTCACCCATCAACATCTGGAACGACCAGCAGGACTCCTACTCTGTCCGAGATGCGGGCTGGATCCAGCTCCACGCCGAGGACAACCAGGAGGCGGTGGACCTGCACCTGCAGGCATACAGGATCGCGGAGCACACCAGGGTTGAGCTGCCGGTGATGGTGTGCATGGACGGCTTCGTCCTCACCCACTCCTACGAGCCGGTGGACCTGCCCGACCAGGCGACCGTGGACGAGTTCCTGCCGGCATGGAAGGCCACCCGCATCCTGGATCCCAAGAACCCCAAGACCTTCGGCATGTACTCCGAGGAGGGATACAGCGAGACCCGCTACGCCATCGAGAAGGCGATGCTGAACGCGAAGGACGTGATCGAGGGCGTTTCCGCCGAGTTCGAGCACTCCTTTGGCCGGCACTCAGGCGGCCTCCTCCGCGGCTACCGGATGGACGACGCCGAGATCGTGCTGATGGCCACCGGCTCCATCATCGGGCTGCTGAAGAGCGTTGCAGACGACATGCGAGCCAAGGGCAAGAAGGTCGGCGTTCTGAAGCTGGTGAGCTTCCGCCCCTTCCCCGGCGAGGAGCTGGCCAAGGCCCTGAAGGGCATCAAGAAGGTAGCGGTCTTCGAGAAGGCCGTATCCCTGGGTGCCCCAGCTATCCTGGCGTCCGAGCTGCGGTCGGCGCTCTACGCCGCCAAGAATCGCCCGGAGATCAGCAGCTTCGTCGTTGGCCTCGGTGGCAAGGACATTTCGGAACAGACCATACACAGGGCCGTGGAGATGGCTTCTGCCGGATACGTGGCCCAGCACTACATGGAGTTGGACGAGGAGTTCCTGAGGGATCTGGCAGCCGCCCGCTAGGATCCAGCATCACCACCGCCCCGCCTGAACAGGGGGGCCGGACACCGGCAACGCTGCCGGACCGTCGCCTTGCCGCTCCGACAGATTGAAATGGAGAAGATCGAGAATATGGAAAAGCACGCATTGATGGCTGGCCACCGGGCATGCGCCGGTTGCGGTGAGGCCCTGGGCGCCAGGCTCGCCATCGACGCCATTGGCGAGAACGTTATCATCGCGAACAACACCGGCTGCCTAGAGGTGTTCGGCACCAAGTGGCCCGAGTCCGCCTGGACCGTGCCCTGGATCCACTCCCTCTTCGAGAACGCCGCGGCGGTCGCCTCCGGCATCGAGGCCGGGCTGAAGGTAATGGGCAAGGGAGAGGGCATCCAGGTGGTCGCCCAGGGTGGCGACGGCAGCACCGCCGACATCGGCTTCGGCGCCATGTCCGGGATGCTGGAGCGCGGCCACGACATCCTCTACTTATGCTTCGACAACGAAGCGTACATGAACACCGGCATCCAGAGGAGTGGCTTGACGCCCTTCGACGCCAGGACCAGCACCAGCCCTCCGGGCAAGGAGTCCTGGGGTAACGACACCATGAAGAAGGACCTGCCGGCCATCGTGGCGGCCCACGGCGCTTACGTATCCGTGGCATCCGCCGGCTACCCCTACGACCTCCAGGCCAAGGTGAAGCGGGCTATGAAGGTTAAGGGGCCCAAGTACATCCAGGTCCACGTGCCCTGCCCACTGGGCTGGGGCTTCGCCTCAAACCTGACCCTTGAGATGGGCAGGCTGGCCGTGCAGAGCGGCCTCTACCCCCTGTACGACATCGAGAACGGCCAGATTGTGCGGGTTAAGGCGGTGCCCAAGCGGGTTCCCGTCGAGGCCTACCTGAAGCCGCAGACCAGGTATGCCCACCTGTTCAAGTCCCCCGCGGGAGCCGAGCAGCTGAAGCGGATCCAGGCGATCGCCGACGCGAACGCCGCCAAGTTCGGCCTGGGGCCGGTGGAAGTGGCAGAGAGCGCGTAGTTCGGTGGGTTATTTACAAATCGGGTATGATAAGGATGCTTATTGGAGGTCAAACTGAAATGGAGCACGACAAGCGCGTTGAGCAAGAGAGCACCCTGGGCAACGAGGAGTTGCAGATTCAGCCGCTGCCTCGCCATGAGATAGAGCCCACCAGCCACTTCGCCTTCACGCCCGGGCCGGGCAAGGACAGCTTCCTCTTCTACCACATGAGGGCAGCCAAGGTCGACCTCAACCCACTGTGGGCGTACTGCCGCTACTGTGTGTCCAGCCTGATGTGGGTGAACGACCACTTCGTTGTGACGCCGAACCCGATCTACATCGTCCAGTGCGACGACTTCGAAGAGCGCTTCGCCAAGATCCGAAAAGTCCTCCTCTTCTGGTACGAGGCGAAGAGCTGGGTCGGAGATATCGACACTTCCGGGATCTAGTAGCCTCCCCGGCGAGCAGAACCCGGCGCCCGCGGTCCACAGATACATCCAGCAGACAACTCAGCGACTCAGCGATAGGCAGTAGACATCCGGCATCGGATGGGGCCAACCCCGGCCGAGATGCTTCCCGAAGGCCGGAGAAGTGCGGCCGAGCCGCCCCTTATGGAGTGCGGCGGCTTGACTCCGCCGACGGTCGCGGGCTAGACGCCCGCCCCCCAAGCGGTGCGCCCGCGATCCCGCACCGCTCAGCGCATCGCCATTCGGGCGGCACCGTCGAGGCCGTAGTTCCCGGCCAGAAGCGAAAAGTCTGAGATATCCACCACCCCGTCCCCGTTCAGATCCGCCACGTCTGAATAGCCGGGTTCCCCGGTCTGTGCGCCGAAGGCCCGCTCCAGCAGGTCGAAGTCCAAGCTGTCAACAACGTCATCGCCGTCAACGTCGCCCTCCGGCAACAGGCCAAAATCGACCCGAGTATCCCCCGCGACCAGTGAGACCCCCGCCACGACCCGGCTGAGGGTGTGATCCCCCTTGGCGTACAGGTCGTACCGGCCGGGCGGCACCGCCCCCAGGTCGAAGATCACCGTTCCATCCAGCTGGGTGGTGGCCACGCCGTCAAAAAGGGCGGCCGGGGACGGCGGACCAACCGCGCCCGCGGTGTAAACCAGAAGGTGCAGCGGCAGTTGAGGGCGAGGATGCCCGCGTGGACGCTGGAAGGCAAGGTGGGCCTCTACCCTGACGGTGAGCGGAGCGGCTGTGGCCGTAGGGATGGGCGTGGGAGTGGGAGTCTGGAGCGACGATCCAGATTCCACCAGGAAGGCGTCCACCGTGACGTCGTAGCCGGTGGAGTTCATGTTGTGCGAGTTGCTGGCCGACACCTTGATCCGATGGCGCCCCGAA
>Ga0209638_1001647_pt1 | contig 14081 bp, 12 predicted proteins | sample BarGraNGADG00211_FD_184490 | JGI IMG/M metagenome (GOLD analysis project Ga0209638, IMG submission 184490) | Arctic peat soil microbial communities from Barrow, Alaska - Barrow Graham LP Ref core NGADG0002-211 (SPAdes) (version 2) | ecosystem: Environmental > Terrestrial > Soil > Wetlands > Peat... | reverse complement strand
CGTAGGACTCGAGGCCCTGGGACTCATAGTGCTCACTTGCTGGCGGCTCGGTGACCAGCCTCATTCATACAAGGAACGAGGTGGTCGATCCCCATTAGGGATATCACCTCCAAGGATCACATTGTTCCCCGTGGTCACCCAGACCGCCCGCTGGTCTAGTTTGACGTTTTTGGAGACGCCGAGCAGGCGATCGCTCCATATGGATGACGTTACGGCTTGCGCCAGAATGGGTGACTTGAGTACGCCCGACAGGTTGTCGAACACAATCATGGCGTCACCGGCGAGTAGAGAGGCAGTGATGCGCTTTCGGAGTTCCTCGTCGTTCCCATTCGGCGCAGATGACAAAGCGGCTGAACGCCCGGTCGCAATCATTGCGGCGACATTGACAAGGTGTGTCTTTCCCGAGCCAGCGATAGGTGCATCAATGAGAGCCATTGGGATCAATCCGGGGATGGCCGAGCGGAGGACCGAAGTGAGTATGAATCCAAAAGCATTAGCAGCCGAAGCAGCGTCGGCAAATGCAAACTCAGAGAGCATGTCCCAGATCAGGCTGACCGCTGCGTCAACCTCGAAATCGGTAGGTTGATCGGGAACGCCGGGGAAGTCCAGCGTCGAGGGAATCGTGAGCCACAGCTTCGACTGCTCGTCATACCCATTGTCTGCGAGGACCGTCCCGTCCTCTCTCAATGTCGGTGCTTCAATAATATCCGTCAGTACGGGGAGTTGTGACCATTCTTCTGCGATGAGGTTCCGTACTACGTCCATGGGAGGATATGCATTCTTTGGTGGATGCTTTGCGTCTTCCAACCCTCCGCTGTACCAGTCTTCGACTTGCGCCAACCGATTGCGAAGAATGTCTGGCGTGACAGGTTCTGCGTGAGTTCGTCCGGTCTCATCTTCGCTGACTCGGACGAGAGCACCTCCCCTTCGGAAAAGCACTGGTGGATCATTGGCATCGACTATGGCTCGCTTGGCTTCGTCTGAAATGTCAACGAGTTGTCGGTCATTCACCTTGATCGCCGTTTCCGAGAGACTTGAGATGGAACATGGCCAGGGATCACGTGGCGCACGGCTCCATGCCTGATTGAGACTGCTGCGAGCTTCGGTCCATGTGTACGGCTCTGGTACGCCCTTGGTATTGGTGAGCGGGACCATCTCCACGAACTCTTGCATGCAAAGCTCGGCGTCGACACGAGAGAACTGATTGTCTCGCAACTGACAGGCCAGCCAGAAGCCAGTGTCGTTGCGTCCAGCCCCCTGCTCAACTTGGTCAAGGGCCAGCTGCGCAAGGTGAGTCAACCCATCCATGTCGTTACCATCAGGTCGCTCATCAAGGTGTGAGATGGTTTGAGGCTCTGATTCGGTTGAGGGCATGCCAATCAGGTGCAGCAACTCCTCGGGCAAGAGATCGATACTGTGGGGAGTCCGGTCTTCAACAAGCCATTGGTATTGGCCTGTATCGGTTCCACCGAGCACGTTGATGTAGCCGCCAGTGCCTCGGATATCCAGACCGGGGTAGGCGATACCCAAAGCCTGCTTGGTCTTGCCACTTAGGGTGAGCACTCGCCACTCAGGCAACTCGATGTCAGAGTGAAAGCCGCCGTTTGGAGTAGATCTATGGGGAACCAGCTCCATCCTCTCCAGAGTGTTCCTCCCCTTCTCGCCGTCGAAGTCGCAACTGAATCGGTCACTGATTGGACCTGTCGGAGCGCCCCAAATAGCAGGTTTCCATGAGATCCACTCGTTCAGTTGCTCTTCAGTTGCACGCTGTTCTTGATAGGACTTCCACGTGGCCAGCATGGGCTTCTTGTTGGAGCGCACTGGAATCAAGGACCAGCCTTCGAGATGGAGATCGTGGGGCGATGGTTGAGTCGCCATCACGCACCTGCCCCAGCTTCGATGTGGGTGCGGTCGAGATAGTCCTGAACCTCTTCAATTTGGAAACGGTAGAACCGGCCAACTCGATAGTGAGAGAGCAAGCCCTGCTCTGCCAGCCGCTCCACATGTCGTGGAGTGGTGTGGAGAACTTCCGCAACATCTTCCTTGCTCAAAAGGCGGTGTTCTGGTGCCGACGCCGATTCGTATCGTTTATTGCTTTTACTTGTGCTCATTGAGCCTCCTTTGGGATGAAATGGTTCTTCACCTCTTCGCAGGACTCGATTGGACTTAGACTGTGTGAAATGTGGATCATTTTCAAAAAATGTTGTGCAGTGTGCTGAAAACGTCTCTTCTGTTTCTTACCGGGAAAAGGTTGACACCGGACAGGGTCAGAGCATTCACAAAGTGAACGGCGGGAGTACTATTTGTCCTAGGAGCAGGCCGGTGTCACCGTATTGCGGGGGGTGCGGGGGTTGCGGGGGTTTCCCCAGCCCATTTCGCATGCAGGGGGGCTTTTGGAATAGATCAAACCGTAAAGCGGTTCAGAATCAAGCTGGACAAACTCCTGCAAGTCCAGCAACCCCTGCAAACTGCGATGAAATATTCTCCGCACATATGTAGTCAGTAAACATGGTTGCCATGTGTGACTATAGGTCCCAGTTGCAAATATTTCCTAGCTCTGAATCGAGATCTCAATACCTGGCGTCGACCACTTTCGAATCCACTCGCCATCCAACTACGACCAAATGAGTCGTTAAAGCGATCATTTGGTAGTAGAAATCGTCCCATTCCGCCTCTCAGCAATCTTCTGGCCCGCCCATGCTGTTACATCGTGGCGGTGCTTGCTCTCTTCGGATTCACTCATCATCGAATCACGATTCCTCGTTACATCAGCGCTGTCTGCAAGATGGTCGAGTCGACCGACTCATTGCCCGATCAGCGATAGATGGCTATCGGTGTCCCGACAACAGCAGGAGCCCCAATATCAATCTCAGCCGAGATTCCGAACTTCCGTGCCTCTGGCGAACTCAATGACTCGAATAGCTTCAATCGCTCATCCTCCGGCACGAGTTTCAGCAATCCTCCGAGCGGGTCGCCCACCAAGTAGCGCTCGTCACTTCGGATTACCCTCTGCACCTTCAACAACACGGAAGCGTCCACGTCCCATCCATCAACGAGGACGTGCGCTGGATCGAGTTCAAGCCCAACTTTGAACCCGGCAGATCCTGGTACCGATGCAATCACGGGAACCGAGGTATCCAATCCTGCAAGGGTGGCGAGCGCATGCAGTCCATCCTTCGCTGACTGATCCATCGAGATGTCTGTTCCCATCCGTTCCATCATCGGGGCAATCTCTCCGAATGTGCTGAGGAGCGCCAAGAACTGACTCAGTCCAGAGATACGAATCCGAGCGTCTACTTCCAGAAACTGCTTTCGACGTATCTCGCTGACTGCTGTGGAGTCCAATACTTCCTCAAGAACAACGAGATCATCTGATTCCAGATATGTGTAGAGCCGATCAAACTCCGAAGGTGCCACTTGTCGAACGATTGCCTCGGTCTCAAGTGACTGTGCCTTCGATTTGTCGACATTGAACCCCACCGGTCCTGCACCCAGCCTTGCGCCTCCTCCGCTCTTTCCCGTAGCAGTTTGGCGCTGCGTCGTCTTGTCGACTGCGCCGCCCTCAGCCTGGGCTAAGAAGTCCCTCACCATTGGACGATCCAGATAGAGAAAATCACGCAGAGCCATGAGACAACTCTACGGGGAGGCTGTCTCACATTCGGTCGTATTCGGAACAGCCTCAAGATCGGTTCCACAGGGCCGATTCCAGTGTCCCTTAACCGTGCAGAATTCTGCGTCATGCAAACGGTCCTTGATTACGGTACACTAGCCTCATGGCAATCCTTGGGTATGCACGGGTGTCCACCGCCGATCAGTCGCTAGACAGACAGCAGGATGAGTTGATGACCGCTGGAGCGGAGAGGATCTACGCCGACATCGGGTCGGGAAAGAAGGGAGCCGCTCGACCCCACTGGGATGAGCTTCTGCGGTCGCTTCGCAGAGATGACACTCTGATGGTCACCGAACTCTCAAGGCTCGGACGGTCAACTAGCCAGTTGTCAGCACTTGCCGATGACCTTAACGATCAGGGCGTTGCCCTTCGCATCCTCAACTTGGGCATTGACACGGCGACACCATCGGGCCGACTGGTCTACAGCATCATTGCCGCTGTGGCCGAGATGGAACGAGATCTGCTTATCGAGCGGACGAACTCAGGGCTAGCAGCCAGCCGTGCCCGTGGCCGTAGAGGGGGTAGGAAGCGGGAGTTCTCGCCTGCCGCTGTGCGGAAGGCCCAAGAGCAGTACGACAAGGGCGAACTGTCGGTGACTGAGATCGCCCGGCTTGCTGGGGTTAGCCGTCAGACGCTCTACCGGTATCTCGACATCAAGAACGTTCACGCCTCGGCATCGGCGGCTTAGCGCTCGCTTCTCAATCAGCCCTGGAGACGACGAGAGACCATCGGCCTGCGCCTGGTCAGTAGCCTGAATGCGGCAATCCGATTCGGAGGAGAAACAATGCCGCTTTCCGAGAGCAACGCCGAAGCGGTCGTCATGGTCGTTTCTCCGAACTCTGCCGGTGAACATGTGCCGGTTGGCACCGCATTCTTCGTCACCGTACGGGGACCTTCTCCTAGTTGCGGATTTGGGTATGTAGTCACAGCGGCACACGTGGTTCGATTCAGTTCCCGATCGTTCGTGCGTATGTCTCTCATCGACGGTTCGACTGAGGACATCCCAATAGCGGAATGGAGCTTTCACGACGACTCTGAGACTGACGTGGCGCTGGCTCCGATCTTGCTCGATCAGGCCCGTTACCGGTTCAAGGCAATCGAGATCGAGGAGGATGTTGTCGAGTCACGTCCTAAGCCTCGACTGGGTGAGACCGTGTACTTCATTGGACTACTGGCGAACATCAAATCCATGCACAGCGAGAACGTTCCAATGGTCCGATCCGGCACACTTGGTCGCCTCTTCCAGGAGGACGTGAGGATCAAATGGCCTGACCAGAGTATCCATTCAATGACCGGACATTTGATCGATTGCCGATCACATCAAGGATTCAGCGGATCTCCTTGCTACGTGCAACTAGAGCCACGAGGACGCCTGGACGTGGCCATGCAGGACACGTTCTTGTTGGGGTTGATAAGTGGTCATCTAGACGAGTTGGGAGTCGACCAGTCAATCCGCAACTCTGGCGTAGGGATCGTCACCCCAGTCGAGGACATCTGGCACGTGCTCTTACAAGACGAGCACGTCCAGCATCGACGAACGCAGAGTGACCTGTACCGACTCGATCACCCTGAGGTTCTCGTAGCACCGACTGTCGACCCGTGATCGACGGGTCGTCCCCAGGCAGCGCATGATTGCCGATTGACGGAGACCGATGATGGACATACTGAATACGGACCTCGATAGCAAGACCCAGCAAGGCTATGACGAGGCCAGGTTGTCGGTCTCGGAGATCGCCAGATTGGCGGGAGTCAGCCGCCAGACCCTCTACCGATACCTCGACATCTCTCAGTCATCAAGATTGGCGGGCTGAGGTCCGATGACCGCTGCAAGACATCTACTGGTGATGACTGGACCCCACCAGACCCCGCCCTCGTGGCCCGGCTGTATCGCATGAGCGTGAGGTACGAGGATGTGCTCGTTCGGGCCAGTTAAGTCGTAGCACTGCCAGACCGGATTCACGTCCTGGGCAAGCACGAAGTCGATAAAAACAACCTCGCCTTCATCGATCATCACGTTCTCGCTGTGCAGATCACGATGACAGATCCCAATCTGGTGAAGTGCGTTGATGCGCTCGACAAGACGGAAGACGGTCGTGGTGCGAGCTTCTTGATCGGAGTTCGGATCGTTCCAGAAGTCCAGAAGAGTCCGCTCCAACCTCTGCATGGTGATTGGGTCGCCCTCGGATTCGACTATGGCGGGAGCCAAGCCTGCATCAGCCGCTCGCATGTGAAGCTCCAAAACGGCATCCGAAGGTTTCGGGCCGGTCCACACCGTTGGATCAACTTGCACGATGAGGATCCTCCTCTACCGCTTCTTGGTCGCTAGTAGAGGTGATGTCAGCGCCTCGTACCTCTCGAAGAGCAGGCTGAGGCGGTCGGCATCTGACTCGAACTTGTTACGGCGTCGGGGTGCGAACATCGAGTCCACTGCTCGATCCAAGTCGTCATGCGCCTTGACGAGCTTCGGTGGCATCGCAAGTGGATCGTAGAGATCTGCGAGCGAGTGCTCACCGAACTCATTCCTCACATCGAGCATGGCTTGGGTGCAAGCCTCAACCTTCGTGCCAAGGGGGCCGACGATCATCACTGACCCTTGGGAGTAGGACGGTCCCTACCCATTACCCGCTCTGCTCCGGATTATGACTTGGCGAAAGGCGGGACACTTCGACCACTTCGACTGCTCAGGTGCGATCCCAGCCATCGACGGAACCCCCACCTTCAACGACGTCGAGGCCAGCCAGCGACTCAGCTAGGGCAGAGAACTCGGCGAGAGCAGCCTCAAGATCCTCAACGATCTCTGCTGCAAGAGTCGCTGGGTCAGGCAGATTGTCGAGATCCTCAAGGGAGTCATCCTTAAGCCAGAAGATGTCGAGCGACACCTTGTCTCGGGCTAGGAGATCCTCATACGTGAACCGATGGAACCGCTCGGATTCGACTCGCTTTGAACGGTCTACGGCGTTGTAGCAGGACACGAACCCATCAAGGTCGCTCACCTTCAGGGGGTTCGTCTTCAGGGTGAAGTGCTGGTTGGTGCGCATGTCGTAGATCCACAGGTCCTTGGTCCATGGAGCCTCTGACGCAGGCTTCCGGTCGAAGAAGAGAACGTTAGCCTTGACCCCCTGGGCATAGAAGATGCCGGTGGGCAGCCGCAGGAGTGTGTGAACATCGCATTCGTGGAGGAGCTTTCGCCGCACAGTCTCACCAGCCCCTCCCTCGAACAGAACATTGTCAGGTACAACTACAGCGGCTCGACCATTGATCTTCAATAGCGTCTTCACGTGCTGCACGAAGTTAAGTTGCTTGTTCGAAGTCGATGCCCAGAAGTCGTCCCGCAGGACCGTCAATGCTTGCTTCTCGGCCTGTCCCTCGGCATTCACGATGGTCATTGACGACTTCTTGCCGAATGGCGGATTCGTCAGCACCATGTCGAATCGGTCACCAGGATCGCTGATTAGGGCATCATCGACATGGACGGGGCTGTCGGACTCCGGTGATTCAAGCCCGTGCAACAACAGGTTCATCGCACACAGTCGAGCCGTGTTGTCAACGATCTCCCAGCCGGTGAACTCACCTGAGCGCAGGTACTTCTTCTGATCGGGGTCAAGGTGGGGGTTGTTCGCAACGACGTACTCGTAGGCCAGGAGGAAGAACCCACCAGTGCCACAAGCTGGATCACAGATTTTCATATCCGGTTGAGGCCGCATCACTTCGACTATTGCCCTTATCAAGGCTCGTGGAGTGAAGTACTGACCGGCCCCAGACTTCGTGTCGGCAGCGTTCTTTTCCAGCAGTCCTTCGTAGGCGTCTCCCTTGACATCGGCATCGAGGGTCATCCACGTCTCACCGCCGATGAGGTCCTTGATCAAGCGTTCGAGTTTGGCAGGGTCCTGAATGCGGTTCTGAGCCTTACGGAAGACGACTCCCAACATCCCCTTCTCTCGACCAAGTTCGTTGAGGATGAGGAGGTACTGAGTCTCAAGTTCTGCACCCTGCTTCGACAGTAGTGATGCCCAATCAAGACCCTCAGGGACGATTGACGGCCTGTTGAACGGTGGCTTCGTCAACTCATCGGCCATCTTCAAGAACAGCAAGAACGTGAGTTGCTCCAGATAGTCTTGGTAGGACAGTCCGTCGTCACGTAAGACGCTGCAGTATGACCAGAGCTTGCCGACAAGAGTCGATGCGTCACTCATGAAGTCACCTTTTTCTTACGGTTGTTGTGACCAAGGGGTTCGAGACGCTCACCTTTGATGCGCTCTAGCAGGTGGCTGACGGGTTCATCGTCAGGAACTTGGGCAACCAGTCTGCCTGAGAATGCACGAGATAGGACTGATCTGCGAAGTTGACGTGATCGTCGTTCAGCAAGGTCGATCTCTTCCCTTATGCGCCTGCTTGCTGCACCAAGGCGCTCAATGCGATCAAGTGCTGTTCTCTGGTCGTCGATAGTAGGCACGGGGACGGGGAGCCGCCTTAGGTCGCCGATATTCACGCCCTGGACCGCTACACCTCGTGCATGCTCACTGAAGTACCGCTGAGCCTCAGGGCTTACGAGAAAGGCAGCCAAAAACCCGGGCAGAAGCTGCCTCGTTGGCGACATCCGGGCAACGTCACGGCTCACATTCGCCCCGGTCAATGTGGCTGGCACCACGGCAGCACGGTCGTAGGAACCTCGTATTGCCATGACTACGTCGTGTGGCTTGAGGCAAGACCGGGGGAACGCTTCATGGAGTTCCAGCGTGGTCTTGTGAAGTTCATCAACCTTGATCTGACCTTTAGAAATGCTCCTGACTTCCACGTAGGGGATGACGCCATGGTTGGGTGTCTTTGGCTTCAGGATTCCGTAGCAAATCGGGCGCTCCGGATCATTGACTTTGTCAAGAAGAGGGCGGTCCCAGGCCGGATCGAATACCTTGTGCAAGGCGGCGTTCCAGAAACTAGCGAGCCGACCCCTGGCGGAGCGGGCAGACTTCCCTGCAGCGTCGATGCGGCTGAAGTGCTCCTCGATGGCTTCAACGATCCGTTGCTGCTCAGGGGCCGGTGGAATGCGAACGGGCCAACTCTTGAGAATGGTCTGACTGATGTTCTGCTGCGTTGCACCCTTGCCTGCCGTTCCCAAGTGTTGACGTTGACTCAGCAGATACCAGAAGAGGTACTTGGTATCTATCACGCCGTTCGGTCTGAAGAATGCAATGGCTTGATTTGTCGCCATGTCCATCCCGGCGATTCCTAGCTTGCCGATTGACCCATACATGGCAACCAGCAAGCTGCCAGCCTTAATCAGTTTCGCACTGCTCGCTTTCAGCCCCAGCGGTGTGATCGAGGTCTGAGTCGAATACACGAGGGAGTCGTTCAAGTCGCCAATGACAGCCCACGGAATGGTTCCATCGTAGAACTCGGGATGACCCTTGCGTGGTGTTCCGCCGGAACCCCAGGTGCCGATTTCTCCCAGGGTGCCCCTCGCCCAACCTTTTGGAAGGTCGCTCACGAGACAAGCACCTCATTGAGTTCGTTGAGGACGGCTTCAAGGTCGTTGCCTAATGCCACGTAAGCGGCACCAAGACCACCGTGTTGGTTGAAGGGTGCATAGTCGAAGTCTTCCGGCGTAATCCTCAACGATGCGGCTATGTGATCACGGATACGGTCAAGCCATGCCCGCTGCTCATCAGTGAACGTCCGTCCCACAGCGGCCTGCTCCTCAATCCACACCGAATAGCGCTCTGCGACGATCTCCGGGAAGGGAACTAGTTCGCCTTCGGGATCGAGTGCGTGACGCACCAGCGACACCAGATCTGTGAGCAGTCTCTGACCAGTCCCCCTCACCCTGTCGGCCTGCACGGCTCCGTAGGCATCCCACAGCCGGTCTGGCGTCCAGTTGTGGGGCGGGCGTTCGATGGCCTGAGCGAGTTCCTTGATCTCTCGGAAGTTCAGGTCCTTGGAGCCGTAGGGCTGGTTGTACAGGATCTGGAGCGCCGTAATGTCGTCACGGTGATCTCGGATGAACTGCTCCCACGACTCAATCGTGTGGCGTGCCTTCTCGGTGGCTTCCAGTGAGTACGCAGCAGATAGCACGACATCGACGCTGATCTCATCAATAAACTGGTCATGCGCCTGGCGGATCGCCACGAGTTCTTCACGAAGAGTCGGGTTGTCGGCGATGGGCTTCACGGCTGCAACGAGCAGTTGTTTACTGGCTAGAGCGACCGCCTCGGCTCCTGGGTCGTCAAGGCCCGTTGCAGCTTGGGCAGCTTCAAGTCGAATGTCAGGGTCGATGGCAGCTACGAGACCGTGAATCAGATCATGCAGCGGAATCCCTGCGATCTCTCCAACTCGTTTCAGTTCGGATGTTGTTAGTTGGGTGTTGAGCCTCGCCAGGCGTGAGGCGATGGATGAGACGTCGTCATCGTCGTAGGCCCCTGTAGCCACCCTCATCAAGAGCTTGTCGAGCGAAACGGTGATGCGCCGTTCCAGGGGCTGGTTCTCATTGAGGTCTGTCTCGGTGGCTCCAACGGCATCCACGATCACGAACCGATCCTTCACGCCAGCGCTGGGAGTCCGGGCTTGCAGATCATCCTGGCCAATGATGCGAGACCCTCGGCCCTTCATCTGTTCGAAGTAGTTGCGACTCTTCACGATTCGCATGAACAGCAGACATTCGACCGCAGGTACATCGGTGCCCGTGGCGATCATGTCCACCGTCACGGCAACACGAGGGTTGTAGGTGTTGCGAAAGTCCGACAACAACTGAGCAGCATGTCCTGCTTTTGATGTGATCTTGACGGCGAAGTCGTTCCCCTTGCCAAACTCCTCTCGAACAACCTGCACGATGTCGTCGGCATGGGCATCACTGCGAGCAAAGATCAGAGTCTTCGGGATCTCGCTGCGCTTCGGGAAGATCTCGGGAAGCTTCTCCTTGAATGTCTGGATGACGGTGCGGATCTGATCCAAGGTGATCACACTCGTACCTACCGACGTGGCCTCGTAGTCGAAGTCTTGATCCAGCTTCTCCATGCGCACTGCTCGGGTCTCCCGATCTCGAAACTTCCCGAAGTAACCCGCCTCAACAGTCGCTCCTTGCTCGGTGATCTCGGTACGGATTCGGTACACGTCGAAATCGACATTGACTCCGTCTGCGACAGCCTGCTCTCGGGGGTACTCCATCACTAGGTTCTGATTGAAGTATCCAAACGCCTGTGCCCCTGGTGTAGCGGTTAGACCAATCTGGAACGCATCGAAGTATTCGAGTACCTGACGCCACACTCCGAAAATCGAGCGGTGGCATTCATCGATGATGATCACGTCGTAGAACTCGATGGGGAGCGCAGAGGCGTAGGACACTTCCACTGGGCGTGACGGCTCGATCTCGAATCCCCCGTGTTCATCGACCTCTGGATCGAGATCCGGTTCACCACGCATGATCGAATACAAACGTTGGATGGTGGTGATCGTCACCTTGGCCACCGGGTCAATCGTGTTGCTGGCGAGTTGTTGCAGGTTGTATAGCTCCGAGAACTTCCGACCGTCGTCGGGTGTGGTGAAGTGCTGGAACTCCTTGAGAGTCTGAGTGCCCAGATTCGAACGATCTACCAGGAACAAGATCCGCTGCGCCCCTGCCTCCTTGATGAGTCGGTAGGCAACATTGGCAGCTGTGTAGGTCTTACCTGACCCGGTAGCCATCTGAATCAATGCACGGGGTTTGAACAACTGCATTGATGTCTCAAGGTTGCGGATCGCACGCTGTTGGGCATCCCACAGCCAGGGGGTCTCTGATGGCAACGGGGCCAACTGGTGGATCAGACGTTGACGCAAAGTAGCGGTGTGGGGGTTCTCACTCCATTCATCCAGCCACCCGGCCAATGTCTCGGGCCGATGGAATGAGAACACACGCCGACTGGCTGGTTCAGGGTCAAGGCCGCATGTGAAGCGAGTCTCGATCCCCGTCGACTCATACAGGAAGGGAAGTGGGCGACGACGAACTTCGAGCTTGTCTGGAACACCGGTCCCGTACTTGTTGGACTGCCATTCCACGCCGACGAGGGTCGTGCCTACCTTCTTGGCTTCGATCACCCCAACGGCGCCTCCATCAATGAACAGAAGGTAATCAGCAATGCCATGCCCTGTAGCCATCGGGTACTCCCGGACGGCGACCCCACGTGCCACTCCTAGAGCGATCTTCTTGAAGTCTTGGACTACCCAACCAGACGCCGTGAGCATGACGTCGATCATCAGCCGTGAAGCCGCCTCAGGTCCCAGATAGTCATTAGGCGTCATTGCTGCCCGACATTAGGCGCTACTCCCAAGCCCGGCTGCTGCTCTCGCCGGGTGTAACAGCGTCCGGAGGGCGCTGGGACTGCGATTACATCTGGCGAGGTTCTCCCAAAGGCTGGAACTTCACAGCGGGGAAAATGTGTGCAACATCCTGAACGGCGGCTCTGTTGGCACCTACATCGTCGAACGCATGAGCCTCGACGGTGAGAATGATTTTCTGGTCATCACCTTGAAAACGCAGAACCCGGTTGGCTGACTTCTGAGCGCTGGTCAAAAACTGCTTGGTCTGTTCATCGAGGGGGTGCTGGACGACTACATCCACCTCGAAATGCATGGACCGACTGTACCGAACGTATGTTCGTATTTCAAGCGAGACAGGTCAAACGGGTGCACAGGTCCGCTCCCTGGTGGATTGAGCAAGGCACACGGGCTAGTGGGTCAACGATGACCTTGGCACGTCGTGCGCACGAATCACCGTCATAGGTGGTCCTCATCTGAACCCATACTGCTTAGAGACCTCGTGGATCAATCCGGATCAGAACTGCCGGATACGAAATCATTCCAAGCTTGAGCGTCGATATCATCGTTACCGAGATCTTCCGGCCCTGGGCCGGGTCCTAATCGCCATTGGATGTTGATTCGGGAAGGGTCAAACTTCCCTCCACGGTGAGCGGCCCTCCGCACTTCTATGCGGTTGGTGTAGTTCTTGATCCATGCCTTACGGACCATGACCTCCTTAGATTGCCATGGTGCGTCCTGATAGAATACGGGCATTCCCCTTCTGGGATTTATCTTACCAATCCTTGCAGTAAGAGCCGCTATTGCTCGGTTACCTGAGTCAAGGCTTTCCATCCTTTCTGTGATTGCCCGGTCAAATACATCACGGTTCTCGGAGTTCACTGGGTCATATTTGCTGGACAATAGCTCTTCAAGATCGGATTTATCACGAGCTTTCGCTTTTTGTAGGCTAACCAGCTTATCTTTCAGGGCGTCCACCGGTGGAGGCCATTCCTTATGGAAGTCGGCATATTCCATGACCTCGCCAAAAACGAATGCGTCCGTTCGCATTACCACGATGCTCATCGAGCATCCACCTACTCCCGGATTCTTGACGCAGGTATACCGACTATCGCCTTCCTTCGGCCTCGTGACATCTAGCTTCTTGTTGCAGTGGGTGCAAACAATCAATCCGGTTAACAAATATTGATTATTAACTCTTTCCGGCGATCTCCTGAAGCCATTCCCATGGGAGATCAACTCTAGAAGTTCGAAATGTTCAGCCTCGGTGAAGATTGGTTCCCACATTCCCGGCTTTGTCTCGCCTTTGTATATTCTTGCGCCTCTGAGTCTGGGACTCCGAAAGGTCTGGGCGAGACTTTGTCGTGTCCACTGTCTCCCCGTAGTCGTGCGAGCATCACGATCATTCAACCGCTGAGTAGCGGCCCTCATCGATACCCCCGCCTTTAGGTCCTTAGCGACTAACCGAAGTTGAGTCGCTTCTTCGGGGACGATCTGATCCTCCCGTGTGTACCCATAACAGCGATTGCCTCCGCCATGACTCTTTCCAGAGTTCGCCCTTGCACGTTCAGCACTGGAAACTCTGAGGCTCGTGTTCCTGGACTCGGTCTCAGCTTGAGCTATCAAAATACCGATGAGTGCTTCCCCCATCGGGTTGGTGGTGTCTATGTTGTCATTGACAGACAGGAGAATGGCGTCTTCATCCTGCAGCCGCCCGAGGATGTCTGCGCTCTCACGAAACCGTCGTGTAAGCCTGTCGAGTTTCCAAACACAGACTCCGCCGTAGATGCCGTTCTCGATGCCTTGCATCATGCTTTCGAAGGCCGGCCTCGAAACGCCCTTGTAGGCAGATACGTCTCGATCCTCGAAGACGTCACCGATCTCAAAGTCCCTGCCCAGTAGGAACTTCCTACAATCTGCCTCCTGACGCTCGATACTTTCCGACTCCTGATCTCTGTCGAGGCTGATGCGGCAGTAGATTGCGATTGCTCTGGACGGTTCCTCCATAGCCTCAAATGTAGTACTCGGCCCGTCGAACATCCCCCGGAGATCACCATAAACAAGGCGCCGGAGCTCAAGAGCCACATCTCGTCCGTCCTCCATCAACGTGAGCTGATCGGTCCGGAGC
>Ga0209638_1001644_pt1 | contig 14100 bp, 13 predicted proteins | sample BarGraNGADG00211_FD_184490 | JGI IMG/M metagenome (GOLD analysis project Ga0209638, IMG submission 184490) | Arctic peat soil microbial communities from Barrow, Alaska - Barrow Graham LP Ref core NGADG0002-211 (SPAdes) (version 2) | ecosystem: Environmental > Terrestrial > Soil > Wetlands > Peat... | reverse complement strand
CCCGCCACGATTGCAGTTATTGAAGGGATGGTACGAATAGGGTTGAGTGAATCGGAATTGGAACGGCTTGCCAATGAAGATCATCCACGCAAGATAAGCCGCCGTGATTTCGCCACGGCCATCGTTAAAAAAGAATACGGAGGGACAACTGTTGCCGCGACTATGTTTGCAGCGCATCAAGTGGGGATTCAAGTCTTCGCTACAGGTGGCATCGGCGGAGTTCATGATAAACAGACTCTCGACATTTCCACGGATTTACAATCCCTGGGAGATACGCCTCTGATAGTTGTTTGCGCTGGAGCAAAAGCTATTTTGGATTTACCAGCCACTTTGGAATACTTGGAGACCATGTCAGTTCCGGTTATCGGGTATGGAACCGATGAATTTCCTGCTTTTTACTCCCGCAAAAGTGGACTTCCAGTTAGCGTTCGATTGGATTCACCTCTTGAAATCGTTGAGTTTGCAAAAGCACATTGGGAATTGGGGATGAAGAGTGGTTTATTAGTGTGTCAACCACTTTCTATTGAAGAAGAAATACCTTATGAAAAACTGGAAAACGCGATTTTGCAGGCTCGCAATGAGGCACGTGACCAGGGAATCAGAGGACAACCCTTAACTCCATTTCTCCTTTCCAGGTTGGAAGAATTGTCTGCTGGTGCATCGCTGAAAGCCAATTTAGCGCTTTTGCTTAACAATGGGCGATTAGCAGCTCAGATAGCGGTAACACTCAGCAAGGCGGAAAGGCAAAAAGCCATTTAGTCAATCCAGTGAGGATTAAAACAATTTCATATGCTATATAAGGGATATTAAATATATAAATATTTCCTTTACTTCGTTGAGGTTGGACTTGGCCAGCGGGTTTCAGTAAATCGCGCGGTCCGGGATGGTAACAAAGTGGGGGTAATACTGCGTGTTATTGTTGGAGTACCAGTTAATGAAGGCGCGGGAGAGGTGGTTGCTGTAGGGGGGGTGCCCATTACTCTGAACTCGCCCAGAACCTTCCATTCTGTTCCAACGAAGAATACCAATTGGTATGTCCCTGGAAGCCATTGTTCTGCTGGAAGATTTAATACTGACGCACCAGAGCCACCTGTGCCGCTGTCCCAAGAGCTCGTTTTGTATTTCACTTGATTTCCATTGAGATACCAAATTTCAGTCCATTGGACACCATCCAGCATCCCATCATACGTATAGGTGGCATAAATACTGGTCAATGGATTCTGAAAGTCTGTTTGGGGGTCGATCGCTACAAAACTTTTTTCAGTCTGTGAAAATACAAGCGGGCTGAAAATCGCGGCCGGATTGGGGGTGACGATGCTTTTAAATTGCGTCTCGATGGAAATTGGAATGAATGGTGTTCCTGTCGCCGTGGGCGTATAACTAATTGCAAGGGTAGGTGTGACAGTAGGAGTAAGCGATATCGTGGGGGTCAAACTGATGGTTGGAGTAATAGATATTGTCTGGGTTAGGGTGCGAGTTGGACTGGGCTGAAAGAAATTGTAAGTGACCGGCTCCCCAAAGCGTTCCACCAAGAAAGCAAACCCAACCAACCCCGCAGCAAATACGAATGCCCGCCAGCCAGATGCTATTTTCCTTCGCCGCAAGCGGTAATACGAGACTTTAAGTCCATTTCGCAGAGCACTGACTCCTTTCCAAATACTTAGAAGGGCTCCAACGATGCTGATGAGAACTAAAGTTACAACTGCGCTGTGAATATCCAGGTTCATCTGAAATAATTATACCTGCTTGACTCCTGCGTTGGAACGTGCTACATTTTTCACATGTTACTTTTCCTAAAACTCGGCGGCTCACTCATTACCGATAAAACCATCCCCTACACTCCCCGTTTGAAAATGCTGGATGGCCTGGCTGGTCAGATCGCTCGAGCGCTGCGAGAATCTCCAGAATTGCGGCTGATTGTTGGACATGGTTCCGGTTCATTTGGTCACGAAGCTGCCAATAAATATAGCACTCGGAAGGGTGTATCCGGACAAGGAGCGTGGAAAGGGTTTGCAGAAGTATGGTACCAGGCATCAGCACTGAATAGGCTTGTAGTGGAGTCGTTTCGTCGTTCCCAGGTGCCGGTAGTAACTCTAGCGCCTTTTTCTGCAATAACAGCAAGAGATGGCAAAATTATTGCATGGGATTTAAACCCCTTGAAAGCCAGTATGGCAAATGGGTTGCTGCCTATCATCCATGGTGACGTGGTTTTTGACGAAGTCCGAGGTGGAACAATTCTTTCCACTGAAGATTTATTCTCGCATTTGGCTCATCAATTGCATCCAAAACGAATTCTCCTTGCCGGGTTGGAAGAGGGGGTCTGGAAAGATTTTCCAACCCGAACGCAACTTCTCAGAGAAATTACTCCCCGAACCTTTTTAGAACAGTCACCTGGCCTCGGGCGGAGTGCAGGGGCTGACGTTACGGGAGGGATGCAAACCAAAGTTATTGAGATGCTTTCGCTGGTAGACCAGATCCCTGATCTTGAAGTCTTGATTTTTTCGGGGGAAAAATCAGATAATGTTCTACACGCATTAATGGGGGAAAACCTTGGCACGCGTTTGCATTGTTGACAGTACCCCCATCACGCGATAAACTCGCAACTTACTGGAAGGGAATGGATTATGTTTTCCACTCACGATCTAGAAATCATCGAGGATCACAGCCTTGCCCCATACGGCGTCCGAAGCAAAGATAGCAAAGGACGCGAATTCAAAGACACTGAACCAGACTACCGGACGGCTTTCCAGCGCGACCGTGATCGAATCCTGCATACAACTGCCTTCAGACGGCTGGAGTACAAAACCCAGGTTTTCATCAATTTTGAAGGGGATTATTTTCGTACACGTTTAACGCACACCCTCGAAGTGGCCCAGGTGGGACGGACGATCGCGCGTGCATTAGGTGCCAATGAAGATTTAGTGGAAGCAATCTGCCTCGCACATGATCTGGGGCATTCACCTTTTGGTCATGCGGGAGAATTTACTCTCAAAAAATTAATGAAAGACCATGGTGGTTTTGACCACAACAAGCAGTCATTAAGGATCGTCACCGAACTCGAACAACGTTACCCCGAATTTCCAGGTCTGAATTTATCGTGGGAAACGCGCGAGGGCATGGTCAAGCACGAGTCGGAATACGATGTTTCGGATGCACGGGAATATAATCCCGAATTGCGGGGTAATTTGGAAACGCAAATATGTAATGTCGCCGATGAATTAGCTTATACATCGCATGATTTGGACGATGGCCTTCGTTCGGGAATGATCACTCTAAAAATGCTGGAAAGCATTTCCCTTTGCGAACTATTAACCGAGACAATCAATTGGTCCAGTCTTTATATGACAGATCTGGAACGCCATCACATGATACGTGACCTGATAGGATTACAGGTAACTGATATGATTCAATCGACAGATACTCGTTTGAAAGAAAGCAGGGCGAATTCAGCACTGGATATTCAAAAGTTATCATACAATGTAATCGGTTATGGCGATGACATGCTTTTTCGCAACCGCGAGTTGAAAGATTTCCTGTTTAGTAAATTATACCGGCACTACCGGGTTGTACGGATGCAAGTTAAAGCTGAACATATCATCACCGACCTGTTTACTTCCTATCTCTCTGAACCGCTGATCCTACCGGATCACATCCAGCAATTTATTCCCATTCGAGGTTTTGAACGGACGATTTGCGATTATATTGCCGGGATGACCGATCGATAAGCGATCGAAGAACATGCACGGTTACATGACCCTAACCTTATACCATGAAAAAAAAACAAAAAAGGTACAAATGCCAAAACCACTTCCCACTTTTCTCACTTCCGATGGTGCTGCAAAGCTTGAAGCAGAACTTAAAGACTTAAAAGGTCCTCAACGGGATGCATTGGCACGCCGTTTACACGATGCCATCCAGATGGGTGATCTTTCGGAGAATGCTGATTATCACAAAGCAAAAGAAGACCAAGGCTTCCTTGAAGGTCGAATCCAGGAATTGGAATTTGTTCTTCGAAATGCGGTTGTCGTAAATGCGGCTAGTGTGCCAAAGAATGTAGTAGCGGTTGGTGTCCGGGTTACAGTTCAGGAAGGCGAACTCGACCCTGAGGTATATTACGTTGTTGGCGCTCAGGAAGCCGACCCCCGCTCAGGGAAGATATCGCATGAGTCTCCCATTGGGAGCGCTCTGATGAATCATCATATTGGTGATGTGGTAAAGGTGGATACACCTGGTGGAAAACTAAAATTAATAATATTGAAAATCGAATAATAAAACGGGCGATCCACTCTGGATCGCCCGTTTTTAGTTAAGCCGGAGTTACCACTTTTGGCCAGACAGCAATTTCCAGCGTCAGTCGCTCAAAATAGCTATCTTCAGGTAGAGCTCCCTGTCCATAGGCCATATCCGAAGCTGTTGCCACCAGTTGAAGGGCAGCGGTTTCCAATACAATTTGCTTGCCACGCTCCACCAGGAATGGCTCGCCTTTCGCTTGCAATCTTTGGAAAGTGGGGGCATCATTGAATGCATGAGTGCTCATGAGCACTTTCGTCACAGTCTGAATATCATTCTTATCAAACAACCACACTTCAAAAGCAGTCACTTTTTTGGGTTCGCCAACGCCGATGGTTTCAGAGATGCCAATCCCGCACTCTCCCAGAAATTCACCAGATGGGGAGTCAACACTGAAGGAGTCATCAAACAGGTCATCACCCAAAACATATGTGGTCATGAATTGGGCAATTGGTTGTTCATCACCTAATGCGGAATAATCAGTCATTTCAGATTGATTTGTAATGTCTCGGGCTTTACTAGCAGGACTAACGGACTTGGTATGTCGAAGCAACGGGATGAGGTATTTATAAACAGCAAATCCCAGTATTGCAAACAGAATAATCGCAATCCCGATAATTAATATGCTGGATAATGGGCTTGATTTGGCAGCGGTCTGACCTGTTCCCGGTGTTACAGTCGCTTTGGAAGCGGGAGCCTGAACCACCTGGGTAAAATTCTTAATTCCATTCTGATCCGGATATGCAGCCTGGATTCTCGCAAGGACGGCAGAACCATCCGGACCCAAGGCCTGGAAGCGTTGAATCGCAGTGGTATTAACTGGATCCTTAACAAATGAGTCAATTGTCATGCGCAAATAATCATTCTGCAAATCGGGGCGCATGGAGGATGGTGTGGCGTTTGTCCATTGGACCGGCCACAATCCCCACCCCAAAACCACCAAACCAACAAACAAACCCACTATAAGACCAGCCACACCTGCTACGGCTGGTTTTTTAAGGTAATCAAGGATTTTTGTCATGAAAAGCTCCTTCGATAGCGTCGACTCATAAGCAGATTATACAGAATCTTATCGAATAAGCCAACACCTATTTTTATGGTGTTTTTCCTGCCCTTTTTGACCATATGGAACAATCCCGCCACATCTACTTTCTACCGGATAATTATGATTGTGTGGCTTCACGGATGGGTATCCAGGGATCCGATGGCAATTATAAGCTGGCGCGGTAAAGGATGATAAGGAGAATTATCCCGGCCTGATATGGTTTGCGTTCCGGAAAGGCATTCTTCTATGCGGTTTCGGGGACAATATCATCCAGAAGAAAAGTTGACTCACACGCAAGACACTGCGCCTCCCTCTTATTAGAGACAACTAACATCCCCTTGCAATTAGGGCAGGGTTGTGCAAGAGGACGCTTCCAGGAAGTGAAATCGCAGGTGGGATAATTGGCACAACCAAAGAAAATTCGGCCTCTGCGAGTTTTGCGCGAAACGATCTCTCCCCCATCTTTCGGACAAACCACTCCAATCTTTTCCAACCAGGCTTCGGTGTGGCGGCATTCCGGAAACCCGGAACATGAAATGAATTTGCCGTAACGTCCGTAACGGATTACTAGCTCCTTGCCGCATTCGGGGCAGGCCCGCCCAATTGGCTCCGGACCGGTCTTTACGACTGGCATGTCCGCTTGAGCCTTTGCCACAGAGATAGCAAAAGGCTTATAGAAAGCATCCATGACTTTGATCCAATCTGCCTCACCTTCTGAAATCTTATCCAAGTCTTCTTCCATTCGGGCGGTGAAGGTAAGGTCAATAATATCGGGGAAATACTGTTCCATTAGTTCGTTGACCAGAGTCCCGGTCTCCGTGGGAATCAGACGTCGATCGACTCGTTCCACGTAGCCTCGCGCCTGTATCGTTGATAGGGTTGGCGCGTAAGTGGACGGGCGGCCAATCCCGTATTCCTCCAAAATCTGTACCAAAGAAGCCTCAGAAAAGCGCGGGGGGGGCTGAGTGAAGTGCTGCTCAGGAATTAACCTTTCCAAATCCTGCTTCTGCCCTTCTGCTATGGAAGCAGGGATGTGAATGTTTAATTCATCGTCTTCTTCAGATTTCTTGTCTTCGTCTTTTGTTTCCTCGTAAACCGTCAAGAATCCAGGGAACTTTACTGCCGACCCAGCAGCTCGTAGAGTATAAACATGGTCGGAACCCTGTCCGGATACATCAACTGAGAGGGTGTCGAAGACTGCGGATTCCATCTGGGAAGCTACGAATCTCTTCCAAATGAGTTGATATAGTTTGAACATGGCAGGATCCAAGAAGGGTTTAACCTTATCCGGGTCGCGCAAGACCGAAGTCGGGCGAATCGCTTCATGAGCTTCCTGTGCGCCAGCGACTTTTTTTGTGTATTCAGGTGGTTTTTCCGGAAGGAAATCATTGCCATAGCGTTGGGAAATATATGCACGCGCTTCACTGCGCGCAACCTCTGCAATATTGGTCGAGTCAGTCCTCATGTAGGTGATCAAGCCGGTCGTTCCACCTTCTCCAACATCCTGCCCTTCATAAAGACCCTGTGCAAGCCCCATCGTCCGTTTGGCGGTAAAGCCTAACTTACGGGAGGCTTCCTGCTGAAGAGTGGAAGTTATAAACGGCGCAGACGGTTTTCGCCGTCGCTCGCCGCGCTTAACTCGCGTGACAACGTATTGAGCTTTTTCCATATCGTTCAAAAGCGGCTTGACAATTTCTTCACCACCCAGTTCTGGATCCTTATCATCAAACTTGACGAGTTTAGTAATGAACGTCTGTTTTTGACCCTGTGGACGTAATTCTGCTCCGATGGACCAATATTCGACCGGGTTAAATGCATCAATCTCTCTCTCACGTTCCACGATCAACCGTAAAGCCACAGATTGCACACGCCCCGCGGAAAGACGACTGCGTACTTTTTCCCACAAAATCGGGCTAATACTGTATCCGACCAATCGATCCAACACGCGCCGGGCTTGTTGGGCATTAACCAGTTCCATATTAATTTCGCGTGGGTGAGAGAAAGCTTCACTAATGGCACTTTCTGTTATTTCGTGAAAGACCACCCGTTTCGCCAACTTAGGATTTATTGCGGCAGCTTCCATCAAATGCCAGGATATGGCTTCGCCTTCACGGTCAGGGTCTGTCGCAAGATAAACCTCTTCCGCTTCTTTTGCCAATTGCTTTAGTTCTTTAACTACGGCTTTTTTTTCGTTCGGTACGCGATATTTAGGAGTGAAATTGTTTTCCACATCCACCGATAATTGTGATCGCAATAAATCGCGGACATGTCCAACTGAAGCCCGAACAGTATAACCCTTGCCAAGGAATCTTCCCACCGTCTTAGCCTTGGCAGGGGACTCAACAATAACCAATTTTCCATTCCTCTTTTCGACTTTTTCCGGTTTGACCATTCCAGCATGGGCCTCAGTTTTTCCCGTTCGATAAAGTTTAGTTCCGCAAACACCGCATATGCCACGCGTTACCGGAGCACCGGCAGAATTGAAAGCAGCTTGAGGGCTAACAATTTCCCGTTTAGTCTTGCATTTCATACAATAAGCTTCCAAGGAACACCTCCTAGAGATATTCTTCTTGATGTGTATTTTTTAATTTTGTAATAACCTGACGCAATTGTTGAGCCTGGTCACGACGACAGACCAGCAAAGCATCACCCGAGTCAACAATGATTAAATCTTCAACCCCAATCGTGACAATAAGCTTATTTTGGGATGAATATATCAGAGATTTATATGTTTCAAAAGAAATATGGTCGCAATTTACTATGACATTTCCACTCTTGTCAGCCTGCAGCACATCAAATATTGAATCCCAGGCGCCTACATCGCTCCATCCCAGGCTGTCAGCTGGTAGTACGGCGACGCTTGTTGCATGTTCCATAATTCCATAGTCGATTGTTTCAGGTATAAGATCAGACCAGGAGGATTTTAATATTTCTTCCTGGCATTTAGTGCCCCATACTGATCCAATCCTGTCCAGACACTGTTTTAAGTGTGGCATTTGAACCGAAAATTCTCTCATGATTCCGGTCGTGCTCCAAATAAATATACCTGAATTCCAGGAATGGTCACCTTTCGCAAGCAACATGCGTGCCTTAGCTTCATCCGGTTTTTCGATGAATTGCAGGGCTTGATAGACCGGAAAATCGTATTTCCCTGGCAATAAGGAGCCATGTTTGATGTATCCATACCCAGTGGCAGGAAAAGTGGGAGTAATGCCCAGAGTAACCAGATAATCTTTTCGCGCAACTTCGATTGCCACTCTCAATAAACTATGGAACAGATTAGTATCACGAATGAAATGATCAGAAGGTAGAACGAGCATTACTGCTTCAGAATCTCGTTTCGAAAGAACAGCTGCGGCTAATCCCACAGCAGATGCCGTGCCGCGGGGCATGGGTTCGATCAGAAAATTTTCTATCGGAATATAGGGTGCTTGTGATTTAAGGTCCTCTACCTGATCAGAAACAGTGACAACAAACACATGATCAATTGGAATAAAACCTTCGAGTCGGTCCAGCGTGAGTTGAAAAAGAGTTCGCCCTCCAAGTAATGGTAAAACGTGTTTTGGATGTTTCATACGTGAAATAGGCCAGAGACGAGTTCCTCCCCCCCCGGCCAAAATTATTGCATAACTATGTTTCATGACTTAAGCCTTATATTGAGCTTGTTCATCCCTCACGGCGACATAGTTCATCCCCCCAATCTGCCGAACCAATCCCTTGAGCTCCATCATCGCCAGTGTGGATGAAACGCGCTCGATTGGCAAGCCGGTTTGGTTGCGGATTTCGTCCATGTGAAGAGGTTCTTGAGTAAGCACGCTCATCAGTTTTGCTTCAGTCTCATCAGCAGGTATTATCCTCCGCGACTGGCGCTGCTCGATGTTCCGAGTCAAATTTAGGACATCCAGAAGGTCGCGAACGGAAAGCAGCGGATGGGCTCCCTGGGCAATTAACTTATTAGTACCCTTGCTTTGCAAAGCCAGGATATTTCCCGGCACTGCAAAAACCTCCCGGCCCTGGTCAACAGCAAACTGGGCGGTTATTAATGCACCACTCGTCTCCCCTGCTTCGACAACAACTGTAGCCATGGAAAGACCGGAAATTATTCGATTGCGCGGTGGGAAATTTGAGGCATCTGGAGGTGTGCCCATCGCATAATCACTGAGAATCGCGCCGTTTGCAATTATCCTCTCAGCAAGTTGTGCATGTTCCGGGGGGTAAATACGGTCAACTCCACAACCGAGCACGGCAATTGTTCTCCCACCCGCTTTAAGCGCTGACTGATGTGCTATCGCGTCCACTCCGCGTGCCAAACCGGAAATGACAGTCACACCATTGGCTGCCAGGAAAGAGCCGATTTCTTCAGCCACCTGCCTTCCGTAGGTACTCACCCGTCGGGTTCCAACCACGGCAACTGCCCAATTATCTTCGGATTTTAATGTTCCTCGTAAATACAGTACCGGCGGAGACTGATCAATTTCTTTCAAGCGAGGTGGGTATTGAATATCATCCCAAGTGAGGATTTCGATACCCCGATTATTTACCCTTTCAAGGTAGTTTTCCAAGTCTACATCTGAACGAACTTGCACCACACGCTCGGCGAGTTTCCTGCTGAGTCCAGCAGCCTGAAGAGCATCTAGGGGAGCTTGCCACGCCAACGCCAGGTCACCAAAATGATCACGCAATCCTTGGAGGCGTACTGCTCCAATGCCTTTGACCAGATTGAAGCCAACCCAATAACGCTTTTCGTTCACGGTATCCTTTTTATCATGGTTATCTACAGGCTTTTATGGTTATTCCCTCTCAAAATATGCGTTTATTTGAGAATCTTCCAAAATTTCATTAGTTGCTCTTTTTATCATCCAGGCCGGGGAGCAAATGAACCTTAATAGTTTTAGAGGCCAAGTCAACGTTTATAAGTACATCCGGAATGGCGGGAAGAAGAAGTTCGTGTCCGTTTGGGTTTTTTACAACGTAAACATCATTGGCCCCAGTTTCGAGGACTTCTGTAACCTTGCCAAGATTATTACCATCTTCATCCACTACATTAAGATCAACGAGATCGTGAAAATAATACTGTCCTTCGGGTAATTCTGGCGTTTCAGATGAAGGAATCGAAACAATCTGATTCCGAAAGCGCCCCGCCTGCTCAGGAGAAGATACCCCCTCAAAACCCAACAGCAAGCCCTCATTGTGCGGTCGGCGACGTGCAATAATTATCTTATCATGGTGTTCACCGAGGAAAACGATCTTTTCCGGGATTAATTTTTCGGGGGAATCAGTATAGATTTCCACCACGACGTCTCCACACACACCATGTGGACGGCGTACCTTCCCTACCACCAAAAAATCAGGCCTGCCAGCAGTAGGCGGGCCTGCCGGTCGTTCTTTGGCTCCAGGCATATGATCAGGGTTCTACCACATCGAGCGTGACCTGGTTTCCTTCACGCTCTGCTGCTACGCGTAGCAAAGTGCGGATTGCATTCGCGACCCTTCCGCCTTTTCCGATGACACGACCCATATCATCTTTGGCAACACTTAATTCCAGTGTTACCCGGTTCCCGTGACGGATCTCGTCCACCGCAACTTCGTCAGGGTGGTCCACAAGAGATTTAGCGATATATTCCGTAAGAGCTTTCATGTCATCTCATTATTGAACTGAAAATAAAACCATTTACCTTCAAACATTCAAGAAGGCCGTTGAATCGATTTACTACCTGGACTGGTATTAACGATTATTTGCTAGTTTTGTTAGTGGAAATGCGCCCAGCCTGAGCGGTTTCAGCTTCAGCCAGCAATGTTTCTACAGACTCGCCTGCTTTAAAACGCACATAGCGTTCTGCAGTACCGGCAGTTTTGAATAATTGTGCAACCGACTCTGTTGGCTGCGCGCCTTTGCTCATCCACTCGTAGATGCGATCTTCCTTGATATTTAATGTCGCCGGTTCAGTACGAGGATTGTAAAAGCCAACAATTTCCAGGAAGCGACCGTCACGCGGGCTTTCTTTGTCTGCAATGATCAGGCGGTAGGAAGGTTGGCCTTTTTGGCCGGTACGACGAAGACGAATACGAACCATCAGAAATTTCTCCTTAAAACGCGAATATCGGATTATTGGCTTCAGCAAGAGTCACGTTGAGGAGCAGAAAGGAGTGCCCAATGAAATGCTGAAACCACCAGTATGACAAGACAGGGTTTAGAAATTATCTACTGAAATCCCTGCCCTGGGGACGACAAATGACACGTCTACATTTTACCTCATCCGAACAAACGCGACAGGCCGCGTCCGCCAGATTTTTGCAGCATTTTGAACATTTTTTGCATTTCGCGGAACTGCTTCACAAGGCGGTTTACATCCTGTACATCAAGTCCACAACCTCGGGCAATACGTCTCCTGCGGCTGGCATTTAAAACATCCGGGTTTTGACGCTCAAGGGATGTCATTGAATTGATGATTGCTTCAGTTCGCTTGGTGGATTGTTCCATTTCTTCTGGAGAAATATTGCGTGCGTTTCGACCCAACTCCCCTGGGAGCATATCCATCATCTGACTCATCGAACCCATTTTTTTTGTTGAGCGCAACATTTCCACCAGGTCTTCCAGCGAAAATTCACCTTTTGTAAGACGTTCTGCCTGCCTTTGTGCCTGCTTTTCGTCGAAGACCATTTCGGCTTTTTCGATTAAGCCAAGCACATCTCCCATACCCAGGATGCGCGAGGTGACACGTTCCGGCTGGAATGCTTCCAGTGCATCCAGATTTTCTCCCGTCCCAATATACTTAATTGGAACCCCGGTTACTGAACGAATGGAAATGGCGGCACCGCCCCGTGAATCACCGTCCATTTTTGTCAGGATGATGCCACTCAGTGGAAGGGCATTACGGAAGCCTTCGGCAACGTGTAGTGCTTCCTGCCCAATCATTGCATCGACCACGAGAAGAATTTCGGAGGGGGTAACATTTTGGGCGATGTCTCGCAGTTCATGCATCAAATCATCATCCAATTGGGAGCGACCGGCAGTATCCACGATTGTCACGGTAAACCCGCCATTTTTCGCTTTTTGGTACGCACGCTTGACCAATTCGGGAGGTTTGAGAGTGCTATCGAAAAATACGGGAATTTCCAATTGTTGCCCAATAGTTTGTAATTGTTCCACTGCAGCGGGGCGATATGGATCCCCTGCTACGAGCATGACCCGTTCACCCTTCTCTCGTAGAATTTTTGCCAGCTTACCCGCAGCTGTTGTTTTTCCTGATCCTTGCAGGCCAATTAACATGATCTCGCAGGGTTTTTCCCCGGAAAGTTGAATCGGGGCGGGTTCACCAAGGGTGCTGATTAGTTCTTCATTCACAATTTTAACGATCTGTTGTCCCGGATTGAGAGCTTTAGATACTTCTGCACCAACTGCGCGAACTCGAACCCGGGAAATAAAATCCTTAACCACCGTGTAGTGAACATCAGCTTCTAATAATGCCAGGCGAACTTCCCGCATGGCAGAGTCAACGTCGGCTTCAGAAAGTCTGCCTCGTTTTCTAAGTTGGTCGAAAAGGGCGGAAAGCCGGCCAGTCAGAATCTCAAACATTTTATTCCTTCATTAAAAAAGCAATTGCCCGAAGGCTGCAAGATTTTAGCCGAAAACAAGCAGATGGTCAAGGAAGCGCGCCTAAAGGGAAGTATCCGGGTTATACCTCGTGTATAATCTGGTGTCTGAAAATCCCTCGTCAAAGGAGAAATCATGTCGAAAGTAGCCGTTATTACCGACAGTACTGCATATATTCCAGATTCGCTTTTATTAGAAAATAACATTACAGTTGTACCGCAAGTATTGATCTGGGGTGACGAAACATTCCGGGATGGTATTGACATTATGCCAGATGATTTCTACAAACGTCTGGGAACGTCCAAAGTCATGCCCACCACCTCTCAAGTGGCCATCGTCGACATGAAAATCGCATTTGAGAAACTATTGGAAAGTGGTTATGACGTCCTGGGGATATTTATTTCGGCAAAACTCTCCGGCACCATGCAATCTGCCACCCAGGCACGTGAAATGCTCCCAAAAGCCATGAATAATATTGCCATTGTTGACTCAAATTCAACCGCGATGGCGATGGGCTTCCATGTTCTATTAGCCGCCCGTGCTGCAAAAGCCGGGACGAACCTGGCAGAATGCCAAATAATTGCAGAGAAAGCTCGCGCGCACACTGGTGTCTATTTCGTTGTGGACACCTTGGAATTCCTTCGCCGTGGCGGCCGTATAGGTGGTGCGCAGGCTTTGCTGGGATCAGCGCTCAATATTAAGCCGATCCTTGAATTGAGGGACGGACGAATAGAATCTGTGGAAAAAGTTCGAACCAAAAGCAAGGCCATGGATCGTATGATTGACCTGGTTGTAGAGAAAGTTTCTGGCCAAACTCCGGTCCGGCTGGCCACCCTGCATGCCAACGCTGAAAATGAAGCACATAGTGCTCTCAATGCCGCTTCCCTTCGCCTGCAACCAATCGAATCTGTTTTTGCATCCGTATCCCCGGTAATTGGATCGCATGCTGGGCCTGGAACTATCGGTTTAGCATACATGGCTGGCATGTAAAAACCAGCCAGCCATCGAAATTATGGTTAAAGATTTATCAGATGCAATATGCCATTGGTCCTTCACTTCAAATATATTATGATGTCAAGGTTTAATTAAAATGTCCCCTGTTTGCGCGAAATAGAAATGTCCCCTGGCGGGTGAACATCACTACTTCGTAGAGTTGATAAGACGGGGGCCA
>Ga0209638_1001641_pt1 | contig 14115 bp, 11 predicted proteins | sample BarGraNGADG00211_FD_184490 | JGI IMG/M metagenome (GOLD analysis project Ga0209638, IMG submission 184490) | Arctic peat soil microbial communities from Barrow, Alaska - Barrow Graham LP Ref core NGADG0002-211 (SPAdes) (version 2) | ecosystem: Environmental > Terrestrial > Soil > Wetlands > Peat... | reverse complement strand
TATTGTATGTTTCGCCTGCTTTGCCGCGATGAAAGATAAGATCGATGGCAGCTGCGTGATCTTCAACATACAGCCAGTCGCGGATGTTTTCACCCTTACCATAAACAGGAATAGGTTTGTTTGTCTTAATATTATTTATTGCTAGAGGAATGAGTTTTTCAGGGAACTGGTTTGGTCCGTAATTATTAGAACAGTTGGAGATTACAACAGGAATTCCGAATGTATGATTGTATGCTCTTACCATGTGATCGGAACTTGCTTTTGATGCCGAATATGGACTTTTTGGATCGTACGAAGTTTGTTCTGTGAAGAGACCCTCTTTTCCAAGAGATCCATAAACCTCATCTGTAGAAATGTGATAAAACAGTTTTCCTTCCGGAGAGTTTTTCCAACTTAAGAGAGCAGCATTGAGTAAGTTAACAGTACCAACAATATTTGTAAAGACAAATTCATCCGGACCGGTTATTGAGCGGTCTACATGAGATTCGGCAGCAAGGTGAATTATCCCATCAAAATTGTACTTTTTGAAAAGGTCAAGAACAGACTGTTTATCAACAATATCTATCTTTTCGAAAAGGTAATTTCTCTTTCCTTCTATGTCGGTAAGGTTTTCCAGATTACCTGCGTATGTAAGTTTGTCTGCGTTAACAATAAGATAATCAGAATATTTGCTAACAAATTTCCTTACCACATGAGAGCCTATAAACCCCGCACCTCCCGTTATCAGAATAGTTTTTTTCATATCTTTAATTCTTCTTACTTAGACGCGAAGCATCGCGTTTCTACCGTTTACTGATTACTGAGACGCAAAATTTTGCGTCTCTACTGTTCCTTTGTCTTCTTGCTTCTTACTACCTACTTCCTACTTCTTATATACCGCTCCCAGTCCCATGCAGTTTTCATTGCTTCATCGAGTGAACTTAAAGTTTTCCAACCCAGCTCCTTATTTGCAAATGAAGGATCGGCCCAGATCTTTTCAATATCCCCCGGCCTTCTCCCGGTTATCTTATACTTAAGCTTAATTCCGGAAACGCGTTCAAAAGATCTGATGGCCTCAAGAACTGAAACACCAATCCCTGTCCCAAGGTTAAAAACTTCAAAATTAGCCTTGTTTTCGGCTTCAATGAGCCTCATTACAGCAACTACATGAGCTTTGGCAAGATCAACTACATGGAGGTAATCTCTGATACAGGAACCATCAGGTGTGTCGTAGTCATCTCCGAACACTTTGAGTTCATCTCTTAATCCATATGCAGTTTGCGTAATGAATGGAACAAGATTTTCAGGAACACCATTAGGCAATTCACCAATAAGTGCTGATGGATGAGCTCCGATAGGATTGAAATATCGTAATGAAATTGCTTTGATATTTTTGTCCGAAGCAGTTGTGTCCCTTATGATTGCTTCACCTACCTGCTTGGTATTTCCATACGGTGAAGTAGCAGGTTGCAGGGGAGCGCTTTCTGTAACAGGTAATTTTTCGGGTTGTCCGTAAACAGTACAAGATGAAGAAAACACCAGGTTGGGAATATTATGACGTTTCATGGCACCCAGAAGATTTACCAGCGACAAAAGATTATTGTGGTAATACTCCAATGGCTTATTAACTGATTCCCCAACGGATTTATACGCAGCAAAGTGAATTATGGCTGCAATATCATTGTTTAAGTTGAAGAACCTTTCAAGTTTATCAGAATCGCAAAGGTCAAATATTTCCAGAACAGGCTTGATGCCGGTTAATTTATAAATCCTTTCAATAACCTCAGCTTCTGAGTTATACAGGTTGTCAATAATTACAACATCAAATCCGGATTCAAGAAGTTCAACGGTAGTATGCGAGCCAATATATCCGGTTCCGCCGGTAACCACTATTTTTTTTTTCATCTAAAGACTCCAGTAAGTATGATCTTTTATTTTTCCACGAAGAACACCTTTTACATCAACAATGATACCATCCTTGTTTAAGATTGGTGTAAAAAATGATTCATCTGATTTCAAATATTCTTTATGGCATACCGCCAGTATTACAGCATCGTATTTGCCAGTAGGTTGTTCTTTAAGATCAATGCCGTATTCATGCTTTACCTCTATTTTTGAAGCTCCCGGATCTATCACTTCAACAGTTATTCCAAAATCGTCGAGTTCACTTATGATATCCATAACTTTTGAATTTCTTATGTCGGTAACATCTTCTTTAAAGGTGATTCCCATAATAAGAACGCGTGCACCTTTCAGTCCCTTTCCGGCTGCAATTATTTTTTTGACCGTTTGTTTTCCAATATATCTGCCCATGCTGTCGTTGATGAACCTTCCGGAATCAATCATCTGAGGATGATACCCGAGAGCTTTTGCCTTAAATGACAGATAGTACGGATCAACACCGATACAATGTCCTCCAACCAGTCCTGGGTAGAACTTCAGAAAGTTCCATTTTGTGCCTGCTGCCTCAAGCACCTCAAAAGTATTGATCCCCATTTTGTTAAAAATAATCGACAATTCATTCATAAATGCGATGTTAATATCGCGCTGGGTATTTTCGATAATTTTTGCTGCTTCTGCAACTTTAATGGAGCTTGCACGGTGGACACCAGCCTTGATAATAAGCTCGTAAGTTTTAGCTATGTTTTCTGCTGCTTCTTCATCGCAGCCGCTCGTGACCTTTATGATCTTTGTCAGTGTATGATTTGTGTCACCCGGATTTATTCTTTCAGGCGAGAAGCCTACCTTAAAGTCAGTCCCGCATTTTAGTTCTGAAAATCTCTCGAGGACAGGAATGCAATCATCTTCTGTACATCCGGGATATACGGTAGATTCGTAAACAACATAATCACCTTTTTTAAGTACCCGCCCCACAGTTTCAGATGCTTTAAGAACAGGTGTGAGATCAGGAAGGTTGTGGCTGTTAGTAGGAGTTGGCACAGCAATTATATGAAATGAAGCTTCTTTTAAGTCTGCAGGATTGCTTGTAAGAATTATATCAGTATCGTTAAATGCATCGGAGGTTAGTTCATTACTTGGATCGATACCTTTTTTCATCAGATCAACCCGCTCTGATTTAATATCAAAACCGATAACCTTAATTTTTTTTGCAAACTCAAGTGCAATTGGTAATCCAACATATCCAAGTCCTATGACAGACAGTTTTGTCTCTTTATTTATAAGCTTATTATACATTATGATATGGTTTTTAATATTGGATGATAGTCTCCATGAAGTCCGACCGGTTTTGAATTTCTGATTGAAAAAGCAGTCTCAACAGACTGGCGTGCATCTTTTAGTCCGAATCCCCTTCCTGCAAGAATCTCTTTGTATGATAGTGTATGAAGGTCGGTAAAGCCTTCGCTGAATTCAATTTCTTCACCATCTACTGTAATTGATCTGAATGTTCTCTGACCACTATTTTTTACGGAAACGGGGATATCATTAAAATCTATGCTCAGGAACCAGCGGACCCGTGCATTTTCAAGTTCGAGATATCCGGCAGCTTTATTTGTATCGGATAGATGAACAATATTTTTCTTTACATCACCAAAGATCCAGGTAAGCATGTCGAAAAAGTGAATACCAATGTTTGTTGCCACACCTCCTGACTTCTGGATATCGCCTTTCCACGAAATCTGGTACCAGTTTCCCCGGCTGGTGACATACGACAAGTCGACGTCATAGATTTTTCCTTTAGGACCATTCCTGATCTTCTCGTGAAGTTCTTTTATTTTAGGATGAAGACGAAGCTGAAGGATAGTTGAGATTCTATGGCCTGTTTCATTTTCAATTTCCTGTAAAGCATCAATATTCCAGGGGTTAAGCACAATCGGCTTTTCACATATTGCTTCGGCCTGATGACGTAATGCAAACCTGATATGAGAATCGTGAAGATAATTTGGCGAACAGATACTTACATAATCAATCTTGGTCCCTGTGCGTTTCAGTTTGTCAATATGTCTGTCGAAACGCTCAAACTCAACAAAGAAATCACTTTCGGGGAAAAAGCTGTCGATACGTCCCACACTGTCAAACTTGTCGAGACTCGCCAACAGGTTATTGCCAGTTTCTTTTATTGCCCTAAGATGCTTTGCGGCAATGTATCCGGCGACACCTATAATTCCGAAATTTTTTGGAGTTTCAGCCATTATCAAACGTTTAAAAAGAGCCTAAAATTACGGAAATATTTTAGAAACCTTGCCATCCTTTAAGGAGTATCTCTCTCCACTCTCTGAACAGGTGGCCATCCCGGAGTTGTCAAAAACCAGTTTAAGCCCGTATTCACTCATCCAGCCTGTTTGTCTGGCCGGATTTCCAATGACGAGTGCATAAGGTTTTACATCTTTGGTTACGACAGCGCCTGCACCAATAAAGGCATAAGTTCCAATCTTATTACCACAAACAATTGTAGCATTGGCGCCAATTGATGCCCCCTTCTCTACAATGGTTGTATAATAGTTGTCTTTCCTGATAATAGCACTCCGTGGGTTAATAACGTTTGTAAAGACCATTGATGGTCCCAGGAATACATCATCTTCGCAAACGACACCTGTATAAAGCGACACATTATTCTGAACTTTAACATTCCTTCCGAGCTTAACACCTGGAGAGATAACAACATTCTGTCCGATATTACAGTTTTCGCCAATTTCCGACCCGGTCATTATATGGCTGAAGTGCCATATTTTTGTTCCTTTTCCAATTTTGCAGCCAGTATCAATAACAGCTGTTTCATGTGCAAAATATTCCTTCTCCATATTAATTATTTATCGAAGAATTGTAAGATGGTAAGTATTATATAATTAAGTTGTTCCTGCTCCATATCGGGATGCATCGGTAATGACAGAACTTCTTTGCAGAGTGCCGTTGTAACAGGGAAATCTTTTTCTGTATACCCCAGATATTTATAAGCTTCCTGTATGTGAAGTGGTGAAGGGTAATAAATCATCGATGGTATGTTCTTTGATTCGAGGAATTTCTTCAGATCATCTCTCAGGCCGTTCTTCACCCTTATTGTATATTGGTGAAAAATATGAGAAGACCAGGGCACTCTTTCAGGAACCTGAAAATAGTTGCATCCGGCAAATGCCTCATCGTACTGATCAGCAACAGCTTTTCTTGATATATTGAACTGAGACAGATATTTAAGTTTTACCCTCAGGACGGCTGCCTGAATAGAATCGAGTCGTGAATTTATTCCGATATCATCGTGATAATATCTGACTTTCATCCCGTGGTTGGCAATGCTCCGAAGTTTTTTGGCGAGATCATCATCGTTTGTATATAGTGCGCCGCCATCGCCGTAACACCCAAGATTTTTCGATGGGAAGAATGAGGTAGTCCCAATATTCCCTATTGTACCGGCTTTTCTTATATCACCATCGTTAAAGATATAATCTGCTCCGGTTGCCTGTGCAGCATCTTCAATTATAAAAATGTTGTGTTTACTGGTAAGCTCCATAATGCTTTCCATATCGGCACACTGACCAAAAAGATGAACCGGAACAATCGCTCTTGTTTTTGGAGTAATGGCTCTTTTGATTGCTTCAACGGATATATTAAAACTGTCGGGATCGGGATCCACAATAACAGGCTTCAGACCAAGAAGTGCAATTACCTCTACGGTTGCGATGAAAGTAAAGTTAGTCGTTATAACCTCATCTCCGGGTTTAAGTCCCAGAGCCATCATTGCAAGTTGAAGGGCATCAGTTCCGTTTGCACATGAAATAACATGTTTAACACCCATATATCTTTGAAGTTCTTCTTCAAAGAGTTTAACATCAGGTCCTTTAATAAAAGCTGCTGAGTTCAGAACTGATTTAATAGCTTCATCAATCTGGGTTCCGATTTTTTCGTATTGGGCCCTGAGGTCCACCATCTGGATCTCTCTCATAATTGTTTAAAATTTTATTAGACGAAGATAATGATTTTTTTGCCCCCCAACCCCCTTGAAGGGGGGCAGATTAAGGAATCTATGGAGACAAATAAAGTCATTTGGACAGGATCAGTCTTTGATATTGTTTTTTTTCTTAAGTTTGTATTAATAAAAAATAAATGAAATTGGATATTACAGCTTTTATACGGGAATTATTATTTGGACATGATTGCGTAATCGTTCCGGGGTTCGGAGGTTTTATTGGAAACTACACGCCGGCTCGTATCGAAAAAGCTAGCGGTACATTTTATCCACCTGTAAAACAAATTTCCTTCAACAGGAATCTCAATCATAACGACGGGCTATTGGTTGGCAGGATCTCAGGAACATCTGATATTACCTATGGTGATGCCAGAGAGATGGTTGAACAATTCGTTGCTGACCTTCGCAAAAGGCTGGAGAGAGGTGAAAAGGTTGTTTTCGATAATATTGGAAGTTTTATAAATAATCCTGAAGGCAACATTCAGTTTGAACCCGACAGGAATGTGAACTATCATCTTGATTCTTATGGACTTGAGCCATTTCAATGCTTGCCGCTTGAAGGTTATGATGTTAGAAAAAGAATACTCAACCATCCCGGGAAGGACCCTGTAAAACAGGCTTCAATAAGAAAAATTCTCTGGCGGGCAGCTGTCATCATTCCCTTTCTCGCCCTGATGGTTATAGTTCCACTTAAAACTGATCTGTTTAGAGCGAAGGTAGAAACTACCACTATGAATCCTTTGGTAGCAGCTGAGTTTGAGCATAATAAAAAGGCTGTTGAGGAGGATGTTATCAATTCCTCAGCTAAGATTACTGAGAATATAAGTTCATCTGCAGATGTGTCGGTTACACCGGAAGCCATTGCACCCGTTACCGCAGAAACCGAAATATATATTCTTATTACAGGGAGTTTCAAATCTGAAGCAAATGCTGCCTCTCAGGTAAATATGCTAAAGGAAGAGGGATTTACACCGGAGATAATCGCTGCTCCTAATGGATTTTACAGGGTCAGTGCAATGATTTGTAAAGATCTTAATACAGCTTTGACTAAAAAAGACAGTATTTCTAAAAAATTCCCCGGAGCCTGGGTTTCTAAAAAGAGATAATTATTTAATCATGCTTCCGTTACTGACCTTATCGGCAGGAGTAACCATTACCAGTTTCCCATCTTTATCCTCTGCCATTAGAATCATTCCCTGCGATTCTATTCCTTTTATTTTACGTGGTTCTAGATTGGCTATTATTGATATCTGTTTTCCAATAATAGAATTAGGCTCATAGTATTCAGCGATGCCAGATACAATTGTGCGGATATCGAGACCAGTATCTATCTTAAGCTTAAGCAGCTTGGTAGTTTTGGGAACTTTTTCAGCTTCAAGGATTGTTGCTGTTCTGATATCTATTCTTGAAAAATCATCAAAAGTGATAGCTTCCTTTCCCGGAGTGGTCTTTGCACCTGCAGCCTCATTGGCTTTTTTTGTAGCGAGAAGTTTGTCTATCTGATGGGTTATTTCATCATCTTCAATCTTGTCGAAAAGCAATCCCGGGGTTTGGATAATATGACCGGGCAGCAACAGGTCTGTATTCCCTGCTTTATTCCAATTCAACTCAGAGAAATTTATCCATCCTCTTAATTTATTCATCGAAAAAGGAAGAAAAGGTTCACAAATAATTGTCAGGTTGGCAGTGATCTGCAGAGCAATATTCATAATTGTTTTTACTCTTTCAGCATCAGTTTTAATTACCTTCCATGGTTCAGCGTCGGCGAGGTATTTATTGCCTAATCGTGCCAGATTCATAGCCTCCTTCAGAGCCTCACGAAACCTGTATGTCTCAATGCTGGTCTCCACATTTCCCCTGATACGGCTAATTTCTTTCAGTACAGCTTCATCATTTGAATCTGTAGTTCCTCTTGCAGGAACCTTTCCGTTGTAATAGTTATTTGTGAGTACCAGGGTGCGGTTTATAAAGTTGCCAAGGATAGCTACAAGCTCATTATTATTACGGGACTGAAAATCTTTCCAGGTGAAATCATTATCTTTTGTCTCTGGTGCATTGGCACAAAGAGCATATCTGAGAACATCCTGTTTTCCGGGGAAATCTTCCAGGTATTCGTGAAGCCATACTGCCCAGTTCCTTGATGTTGAGATTTTGTCGTTTTCGAGATTCAGAAATTCATTTGCAGGAACATTTTCAGGAAGGATATAACTTCCTTCAGCTTTTAGTATTGCAGGGAATATGATACAATGAAATACGATATTGTCTTTACCAATAAAGTGAACCAGTTTTGTTTCACTGTCCTTCCAGTATTTCTCCCAGTTTGGCGTAAGTTCTTTTGTAGCAGAGATATAGCCTATCGGTGCATCGAACCAGACATATAGAACTTTTCCCTCAGCGCCCTCAACAGGTACCGGTATACCCCAGTCGAGATCGCGGCTTACTGCTCTGGGCTGCAAGCCCTGATCGAGCCACGATTTACATTGGCCGTAAACATTTGCTTTCCATTCTTTATGCTCTTCAAGTATCCATTTTTTAAGCCATGGTTCGTATTTATCAAGAGGCAGATACCAGTGTTTTGTTTCGCGTAGGACAGGCTTGCTTCCGCTTACCGTTGAGCGTGGATTGATAAGTTCATTGGGACTGAGTGATGTTCCGCATTTCTCGCACTGGTCTCCATACGCATTCTCATTTCCACAATGAGGACACGTGCCAACGATGTATCTGTCGGCCAGGAAGCAACAAGCTTCTTCATCATAATAATGCTCTGTGGTTTTTTCAGTGAATTCACCCTTGTCATAAAGTGTTTTGAAAATTCCTGAGGCAGTTTCATAATGTACTTTATTTGAAGTACGGGAATATATATCGAAAGCAATTCCGAAATCCTCAAAAGCCTTCTTGTTAAGAGTATGATATCTGTCGACTATCTCCTGTGGGCTTACACCTTCTTTCCGTGCCTTAAGAGTGATTGGCACACCGTGTTCGTCAGATCCGCAAATAGATATTACGTCCATCCCTCTCATTCTCAGGTATCTGGTATATATATCTGAAGGCACGTATACACCTGCAAGATGGCCGATATGAATGGGCCCGTTTGCATAGGGAAGTGCCGAAGTGATGAGATATCTTTTAAAATTCTTCATGATTCTGATAATGAGGTGTTAGCATTTTTTAAAACGGAACAAAGATAATAAATATATGTTTCTTTTTTGCCCAAACCTTCTTGCTTCCTAATTCGTCCAACCTCATTTTTTTCAATTCCCATTTTATCGCCCCCCTGCCTACCGGCAGGCAGGCAACCCCCCCCTAAAGAGGGGCTAACACGATGTATATGTGATTTTTAACCCTCTTTAGGGGGCAGGGGGGCTAAAGCTGGGGGTAAAAACTTGTGGAAAGCAACATTTAAGTTACCTTTACACTAAATTTTACTTACATGGCTGATAATAAGATACAACCCGAATATCTGAAACCCGGAGATGAGGTGGCAATAATTTCCCCTTCGTACGCCGTTGAACCATATAAACTTGATGAAGCAGTCACTTATCTTGAACAATGGGGTTTGAAAGTGCGTATAGGAAAAAATGCCATGAAAAGCAATGGTCCTTTTGCGGGTAGTGATGAGGAACGTTTATCTGATCTTCAGGAGATGACTGATGATTCTGAGATAAAAGCTGTTATCTGTTCGCGGGGAGGTTATGGGATTTCGAGAATTATAGACAAAGTTGATTTTTCAGCTTTGAAGAGTAATCCAAAATGGTATGTAGGGTTCAGTGATATAACTGTTCTGCATATGTGGTTAAGTGAGGTATGCGGCATTATGTCGGTGCATGGTGATATGGCTCTTAATTTTAATAATCCTGAAAAGACCCATGCTACCTTCAAATCATTGCAACAGGTATTATTTGGTGTTTCACCGGGATGTGAGTGGAAAGGAACGTTTTTCAAAGCAGCGAATGTGGAAGGCGAAATGACTGGAGGAAACCTCTCTCTTATTTATAGTCTTATCGGAACACCTGCAGAACCTGAAACAAAGGGAAAGATATTATTTATTGAGGAGGTAGGGGAGCACTATTATCATATTGACAGGATGCTTACTTCCCTTAAGCTTGCCGGTAAACTGGAGGGCTTATCTGCACTGGTAGTTGGTGGAATGAATAAAATTGAAGAGACTAAGGTTCCCTGGGGCAGGGGTATTGAAGATACAATATTTGGAATTGTAAGTGAATATGAGTACCCGGTCTTTTTTAACTTTCCGGCAGGACATGTTTCTGACAACAGGGCTTTCTACATTGGTAAACAGTCAAGAATTAAAGTTAAGGGTAATAAATCTACCCTTACATTCGATTGATTATCAGAAGGCTGAGATAAGAAGATCAAGGTCTTTTGAGATGATACCGAATTTTTGACCTAATGTTTCATTGGTGAGCATCCCATTATAAAGATATGCTCCGTTGCGCACCCCCTGATTATATTTCAGCAACTGTGTAATTCCACCTGAATCAGCAAGCCCCTGAAGCAGGGGTGTAAAAACATTGCTCAAAGCAATTGATGCAGTACGGGCTACGCGGGAAGGAAGGTTCCAGGCTGAGAAATGTACAACACCATGTTTTTCATATACCGGATTGTGCATAGCCCGGCATTCAGTTGTTTCTATGCATCCGCCCCGATCGATACTCAGGTCAATTACCACGGCTCCTTTTTTCATAGTCCGGACCATATCTTCCGTTATATAATACCATGACCGAAGATCTTCAAGTTCAATAGCGCCAATAAGCACATCGGCTGATTTAAGAGCTTTCAGTAAAACCTGCGGATGGAATACAGATGTCTGAAGCCTCTGGCCCAGTTGATTTTGGAATTTTCTTAACTTATGAAGAGAGTTGTCGAATATTTTAACCGTCGATCCAAGTCCTATAGCGGCTCTGGCAGCATATTCCCCGGCTGTATTTGCCCCAATAATTACTACCTCAGTAGGAGTTACACCGGTAATTCCACCCAGCATAACTCCCTTTCCTCCATGCATATTGCTAAGATATTCTGATGCTATCAGCAATGAAGTAATGCCACAAATTTCACTCATTGACTCTACTACGGGCATTACTCCGTTTTCGTCACGGATCTTCTCAAATGCTAATGCCGTTACTTTTTTACGGATCAGCTTACTAAGAGTTTCTTCATTTAGTTTAAGTATATTCAGATAAGACATCACTACCTGATTGCCCTTAAGATATTCTGTTTCCTCTTCAGAAAAAGGTGCAACCTTGATTACAACATCGCTGCTGTAAACCCTTGCAGGAGAGTCGCTTATAATAGCTCCATTCTCGCTGTAATCTTTATCGGTATAATTAGCCCCAAGTCCTGCTCCCTTCTGAACTATAACCTCGATCTCGCTTTCAACAAGGAGATTAACCGACTCAGGTGTCAAAGCCACCCTTTTCTCATCCTCTTTATTGTCGCTTGGTATCCCTATTGAGATTCTTCTGTTTTTTACAGTAGTATCAAGGTGTTCTTCTTTTGGCATAAAAGCAGTATTGCCAAAACTAACTTTTCCACTTTTGCCTTTATAGTTCATAATTTGAAAGAGGTTATTTCTTCAAAGTTAGAAAATTTGGAATAGAGCGCAAAATCAGATATTTTTAGGATATTATCAGGGTTCGCTGTTCGCGGTCGTCAACTGTTATTCTTACATTTACCCTATCGGTAGGCAAAATATCTTCAATCAGTTCAGGCCATTCCATAAAACAGTATGAATCGCCTGTCAGGTATTCTTCAACACCAAAGTCAAACACTTCTTCCATCCGTTTTATTCTGTAAAAGTCGATGTGATAGAGCGTTTTTCCTCCTGTGGTTATGTATTCATTAACGAGAGTAAAAGTAGGGCTGCTTACTATACCTACAGCACCCAGGACCTCACAAATGGCTTTAATGATTGTAGTTTTACCTGCCCCCATTGCTCCGTAAAACGCAAATATTTTTTTATCGCCGCAAAGCTTCAGGAGCTCTCTGGCGGCAGATAACAGATGTTTTTTATCTTTTATAAGAATCACAATGTCAATTTTAAAGCAATTCAATAACTGATTTATTTTACCTCTCTGCTAAACCGGTTCAATACAGGCAACAGGTAACATAATCTCCTGCATTGAAATACCGCCATGCTGGAAAGAATCCTTGTAATAACTCGCAAAATGGTTATAATTATTCTGATAAACCAGGTAGTCTTTGTTAAGAGCAAAAATGTATCGGGAGCTGATATTGGCTTTAGGCAGCATCGCTTTTTCCGGATTTGTCAACTCAAATACTTTCTTTGGATCGTAATTGAGATTCCTTCCCATTTTATAACGAAGGTTAGGGGAAGTTTTCCTGTCACCTATTATTTTTACCGGATTCTGAACCCGAATTGTTCCATGGTCGGTGCTAAATACCACTTTTACCGGATGTGAAGCAAGCGTTTTAAGTAATTCGAATAATGAAGAATGCATAAACCACGAACGGGTCAGACTCCTGTATGCAGGTTCATCGTTTGCAAGATCCCTTATTACACCAATTTCGGTTCTGGCATGCGAAAGCATATCGACAAAGTTAAAAACAAGGATATTTATGTCATTTTCCAGCATTGATCTGACCTTCTCGTTAACCTTTTTCCCTTCCTGTCCACTGCTGATTTTATTATACGACCATTTGTATTTAAGTCCTTTACTTGATAATTGGTGCCTGAATAATTCCTCTTCAAAATTATTTTTGCCCTCCTCTTCATCATCATTTATCCAGAATTGAGGTAATGATTTTGCAATCACCGAAGGCATCAATCCTGCGAAAATGGAGTTTCTGCTGAATTGTGTTGCAGAAGGTAAAATACTGAAATACATATCCTCTTCTATTATCCTGTACAAACCAGTAAGTTCAGCGGAGATTGTTTTCCACTGATCGTAACGCAAATTGTCTATAAGTATAAAAAACAGAGGTTTATGTTCCTGTATATGCGGAAATATTTTTTTTAAAAACAGATCGGGAGACAGTATTGGTTTATTGGTATTTCCCGGATTCATCCAACCCAGATAATTATTAATCATGAATTTTGAGAAAGAATTATTGGCTTCATTTTCCTGGGTTTTCAAGATCTCTGACATACCTGAATCGGTCGATTTTTCAAGTTCTGATTCCCAGAATACCAGCTTTTTATACAGTTCTGTCCAGTCAAAAAATGTGGAGGCATCGGAGATCAGATTGCTTATAAGGCTAAATTCCTGCCTGTAATCTGTAGTTGTTTTTTCTGTTACCAATCGTCTTTGGTCAAGTATCTTTTTAATCACCAGAAGTACCTGTTTCGGTTTTACGGGTTTTATCAGGTAGTCAGCAATTTCTGATCCGATAGCTGTCTCCATAAGCTCTTCTTCATCGCTCTTTGTGATCATCACAATTGGGATATCGGTGCTTACCTGTTTTATTAGCCGAAGTGTTTCCATTCCACTAATACCCGGCATGTTCTCATCAAGGAATATCAGATCGTATCGATTCTGTTTAACGAGGTCGATTGTGTCAGTGCCATTCGAACAGGTATCAATCTCATAACCTTTTTCTTCCAGAAATAATATATGTGGTGTCAGAGCCTCAACTTCATCATCAGTCCAAAGTATTTTTATTTTTCTCATTTTAGATATTTTTCCTTAAAGAAAAGCTGATAACGCTCCGGGTTTTTATCACTTTTCAGAGCATTAAGATTCTTATTGCTTATAATAAATGACATCATTTTGGAGCCTGAAGGATTTCGGACCAGCTTCTCAAACAGAAAATTATTATAATATTCAAATGCCTGATTAAAATCGGTAAAGCCCGATACTGTTATCATTATATATTTGTTATCAACAAGTGAGCCTTCAGTTCGGTAGTTCTTATTTGTGAAGTTATCTATATTATAACTGATTACATCAAACGTTGCCTGATTAATGTTGATAGAGGGATCTTCAATAATCAAGACAAAGAGGTGATTTAAAGTTGTATCCACTGTGTATAATTCGGCAGCAATTACTTTATCTTCTTCAACTTTGAGTTCGGGGATTTTCTGGTTAAGGAATGCTATTATCTCCTGTGCCCTTTTACTTTCGACCGTCTCAGGCGATGTTTTTATAAGGTTGGTAAGTTCTTCTTTAAAGCTTCTTTCATCGCTGACTCTTGCAACCGCATATGCGCGAAGAAGCAGAAATTTTGGTGCAAGAACATCC
>Ga0209638_1001640_pt1 | contig 14123 bp, 12 predicted proteins | sample BarGraNGADG00211_FD_184490 | JGI IMG/M metagenome (GOLD analysis project Ga0209638, IMG submission 184490) | Arctic peat soil microbial communities from Barrow, Alaska - Barrow Graham LP Ref core NGADG0002-211 (SPAdes) (version 2) | ecosystem: Environmental > Terrestrial > Soil > Wetlands > Peat... | reverse complement strand
CGCCGTCCGGCGCCACCGCCGCGCTCGACCCCGCATGGCTGGCAGGACAGGCCCCTTGGGAGCTCATCGCCATCGACTGCTACGACCACTACCCGATGCACTACGCCGCACTCGACGCGGCGAAGGATCTGTGACCCGGGATGTGCGACAACTCGCGGGAAGCGCGCGCGGCAGCCCAGCACGGGTGGGGCGGAGCCCTTTCGCCGCTTGCCGTGGTGAGCAACACTCCCGTTTCGGGGTATGACCCGAAGAGGAAGGCCGCCAACGACTCCGGGAGGTGCGCGATGGCGCGGATACACGGTGCCCAGCCGTTCGAAGAGGAGCAGTACGAGCGTCACGGAGGTGTCTTCGCACCCGTGAACGGAGGGCACGAGGTCGGCTGCCAAGACGACATGTGTGCGCCGGACGAACTGCCTGAGGACCCACTCAGCGACCACGGTGTCCCGGGCACGCCCGATGACCTGCCCTACGACTACGGGACCGAGACGGCGCCTGCCGCGGACCAGCAGATAATCAACCCGGAACACCGGCACGCGGGTTCCGGTCCCCTCGGGGAGACACTCGACGACGCGTAGGGCCGAGGTCCTCACGCGATCGGACCTCGGCTGGCAGGAATTGCCCTCTGTCGCCCGGGACGCCGCCCGTCTACGCTGTGCCAGACGAGTCAAGGGGGCACGGTGACGGACGAAGCGCGGACGATCAGCTCCAACATGAAGGGTGCGGCTGAGACACCCGGCTCGGGCGGTTCCGTCGCGGAGTATGAGAACGTCTGGGCCACGTGGGGACGCTCAGGCGCGGACCTGCCTCGGGGCATCGGCGCGGGCCTCGATGCGGCGCTCAGCAAGCAGCCGAAAGCCGCTCTATGGGCGGAGGCGCTCCTGCTGGTCGCCGGGATCACCGCTCTCGACTACATGAACGGCGTCGAGATCAGCCTCTCGGTCTTCTACCTTATCCCGGTCATCTTCGCCACGTGGTTCATCTCTCGCCGGGCCGGGTTGTTCATCGCACTCCTCAGCGTCGCGCTGTGGACCGCGTTCGATCAGATCGGCGGGTTGGGATTCTCCTCGCCCCTCATCACCTGGGAGGGGTTTGTGCACCTGACCTTCTTCATCGTGGTCCTGCAACTCGTCCACATCATGAAGGACTCGCGGATCCGGGAGGCTGAACTCGCGCGGACCGACTCGCTGACCGGCGTGGCGAACGGGCGCAGCTTCTCGGACCGGGCGAGGCTCGAGCTCGCGTCCATGCGGCGCAACCACCATCCGCTGACTATGGCATACATCGACCTGGACCGCTTCAAGCACATCAACGACACGTTCGGCCATACCGAAGGCGACCGTGTGCTTCGCACGGTGGCCACCGCGATCCGGTCGCGCCTTCGCGAGACGGACATCGTGGCCCGTCTGGGCGGGGACGAGTTCGGCGTGCTGTTCCCCGACACCGGACGCGACGCCGCGCCGGCCGTCCTCGCGTCGGTCAAGGACGCCGTGGCAGACGGCGTGGACGGGTCGTGGGACATCGGATGCACCATCGGAGGGGTCACGTTCGAGATGGCTCCTGAGTCGGTGGACTTCATGGTGCGCTCGGCCGACGAGCTCATGTACCGGGGGAAGCGGGCAGGGCGTGATCGGGTCGAGCATGCGGTATGGCCCGGCCTGTTCGTCGGCCACGACCGTGACGAGACGCCACCCACCTGCTGATCGGAGAGAATCGTGGACGTAGCGACCTTCGAGCTCTACGCGATCATCGTCTTCGGGGTCCTGCTGTGGCTGGCCATCGTGTTCCAGGCGCTGACGGGGTTGCGCATCGTGAAGTTCAAGGGTCCGCTGCACTGGCGAGTGCACCGAGTGGTCGCATACCTGCTAGTCGTAGCGGGGCCGATCCACGGCCTCTTCGCCCTCGGGCACGTCGCCTTCGGCTGGTTCTGACCCAGCCCCATTCGGCCTCTGCGACGGCTCCGCGCGCGAGGCGCAACGGCTACAATGGCACCGCGCCGTCGTGCCTTGTCGGATGTGCCGGAAGACGCGGCGACCTTTCACACACCACCCATGAGGCAGAGGGACCGACTTGAACGAGCCGATCGACATCCGGCCGGACGCACGCGGCAAAGTCCGCGACATCTACGATCTCGGGGGCCGGCTCCTCCTCGTGGCCACCGACCGGCTCAGCGCATTCGACGTGGTGCTTCCCGACCCGATCCCGTTCAAGGGCGAAGTGCTGACGAAGCTCTCGCTGTACTGGTTCGACCTTCTGTCTGACGTCGTCCCGAACCACCTCATCTCGGCCGACGTCGCCGATCTTCCCGACGAGTTCGCAAAGCACGCCGACTGGCTCGCGGGCCGGTTCATGCTCGTCAGGAAGGCGACCGTCTTCCCGATCGAGTGCATCGTCCGCGGCTATCTCGCGGGCAGCGGCTGGGCGGAGTACGAGCGCGCCGGAACAGTGTGCGGTATGCGCCTCCCGGCCGGGCTCGTGGAATCGAGCCGGCTTCCGCAGCCGATGTTCACCCCGTCGACGAAGGCGGAGCTGGGCACGCATGACGAGAACATCTCGGTGCACCGCATGTTCGAGCTTGTCGGGCAGGAGCACGGCTCGGCGCTCCTGGAGTCCTCCGTCGCGCTGTACTCCGCGGCGCGCGACCATGCGGCCTCCCGCGGCATCATCATCGCCGACACCAAGTTCGAGTTCGGCCTCATCGACGGGGTCGTCACGCTCGTCGACGAGGTCCTGACGCCGGATTCCTCGCGGTTCTGGCCGGCAGCGACCTACGAGCCCGGCCACGGCCAGCCTTCGTTCGACAAGCAGTACGTGCGCGATTGGCTCGTAGCATCGGGATGGGACAAGACCCCACCCGCACCCGCACTTCCCGCTGACGTGATCGCGAAGACCAGCGAGACCTACATCAAGGCGTACGAGCTGATCACCGGCCGCGCCTTCGAACCGGAACGAGGCTGACACCAGATGGCGCAACGCAGTCCGTACAACGATCGCTATAAGACCGACCAGAAGGGCAAGACGCGAAGGAGCGCCTCGGCAGCGAAGCCCAAGCGCGCGACCGCGGACCTGACGCCTGGAGAGTCGAAGAAGCCCGAGAAGAAGACGTCGGCCTGGAGCCGTGCGAAGACAGCCTCAGGGTCGAGTTCGAAGTCGTCGTCGAAGTCGTCGTCGAAGTCCTCTTCGGACTCGAAGTCACTGCTGCGTCAGGTCGAGAGCGCTCCTCACATGAAGGAGCTGCGGCGCATCTGGTGGTGGCTGTGGGGCGGCGCCGTGGTCATGGCGGTCGGACTGTGGTTGCTGCAGGAGGCCGCGCGCAACGCGAGTGTCGCGGCGACGACAGCCGCCTCGGCGGTCCTGACCGCCACGACGGCGACGGTGGAAGCCGCGGCGAGCGCGGCGGAGTCGCCGTACGGGCCGTTCCTGCTGATAGGTTGGGCGTTGTGGTTGGCTCTCATGGCCGGCGCCTTCTACCTGGAGTTCGTCCCGATCCGCAAGGAGCGCGCGAGAGTGATGGAGGCGGCGCGCGGCGGATCGAAGTCGTCGAAGTCCGCCACGTCCGCGAAGCCGGGCAAGGCGGGCAAGGCCGCCGAGGCGGACGGCGCCGAGTCGGCTGCCAAGGTGAAGCCCAAGGGCAGGTCGAAGGCGAAGGCCGCCGACCAGTCGCCCGAAGGTGATGACACCGAGTCGAAGGACGCCGAGTGACCGCGAGCGCGACGCCGGCCGGGGACCGTTCCCGGATGTTCTGGACGTTCCGTGTCCTTGAGACGGGCCTGCTGCTGACCGCTTTGGTCGGGCTCGCGGTGTTCGCGTGGAGCATCGTCGACGTCGTCCGCATCGAGACCGCCGCGGTGGCCACGACCGCCCCGGCGGCCGTGCAGGAGATGCCCCCAGGCGCATGGCCAGGCATCTTCCTGTTCTTCGGCAGTCTGCTCGTGCTGCAGCCGGTGCGCGGCATACTGGTGCGGTACCGCCGGGACGATGGAACGCAGCGCGACGCGGCGACCGACGCGGCGGCCAAGGCGACAGCCGAGGCCCTCGCCGTCCTCGAAGACGATCCAGAGCTCGTGGACGACACCACGGGCCCTCAAGCGGAAGGGTAGGAGCGACGTCATGGCCCACTACGAGATCTTCGTGACCTACAAGAGGGGCATCTTCGACCCGCCCGGCGCCACCGCGGCCCGCGCGCTCGACAGCCTCGGCTACGCAGAGGTCGAGAGCGTCAAGATCGGCAAGTACATCCGGCTCGAGGTCGCTGACGGGCCCGACGAGCTGACCCGCGTCCGCGAGATGTGCGACAAGCTGCTCGCGAACCCGGTGATCGAGGACTATCGGATCGTCGAGGCGGAAGGCCCGGTGAGCGCCGGATGAGGTTCGGTGTCGTCCGTTTCCCCGGATCCAACTGCGAGCAGGACGTCGTCATCGCGGCCCGATACCTGGGCTTCGACGTGGGCTACGTGTGGCACGGCGACACGGACCTCGCGGGCTTCGACGCGATCGTGCTCCCTGGTGGGTTCTCCTACGGGGACTACATCCGGACCGGCGCGGTAGCCCGGTTCTCGCCGGTGATGGCCGAGGTCGTCCGCTTCGCCGAGCGCGGCGGGCCGGTCCTGGGCATCTGCAACGGGTTCCAGATATTGACCGAGGCGCACATGCTGCCCGGCGCGATGCTGCGTAACCGCGGGCTGAAGTTCATCTGCGAGACGGTGCCGCTGCGCGTGGAGCCGAGCGTGTGCCAGTGGGTGGGCGTGCCCGCGGGCACCGTCGTGCGCATCCCGATCAACCACAACGAGGGCAACTACACCGTCGATGCTGAGACGCTCGCGCGGCTCGAGGCCGGTGGCCAGGTGGTCCTGCGCTACTGCGAGCCGGACGGTACCCGCGCGCCCGGTGGCAGCGCCCCCAACGGTGCGTTCGACGACATCGCCGGCATCTGCAACGAGCGCGGCAACGTGTTCGGGCTCATGCCGCACCCGGAGCGTGTGGTCGACCCCGAGGCGAACGGCACCGACGGCCAGTCCTTCTTCAGGGCCATCGTCGAGCGAATGGCGGCGGTGTAGCGGTGATCGCGACCGTCTCGCTCAACGATCCGATCCGGCTGGCGATCGTCGCCCTCGGGATCCTGATCTGGGCGTTCGCCGGTTTCGTCGCGTTCAACTCGCTGCAGAGGCGCAACACCGACTACGCCGGCGTCTTCGAGGGCCGCTGGTTCTACGCGGTGCCCCAGGCTGCCTTCGTCGTGGCGTTCATCGTTTGGCAGATACCTCTCATCTCCGAGCGGCTCCCGTGGATGCACAACTTCTACGTCGTGCTCCCGGTCATCCTCGCGCAGCAGATGGGATACCTGCTGCGCGTCGTCTTCCCCACCAGCAAGCGTCTCGAGAAACGCCTCGATGCGGAGTGCGCCGCGATCCGTCACTCGGAGGCCGAGGAAGCCACGCGCCCGACGCAGGCGCCCGCTCCCCTGGACGACTCGTTCTTCGATCCCGACGACCCCGACGCCTGACCGCCTCCACCCGACACCCAAGGAGCTCGCCGCATGCGTGAGGACCTGACCCCCGAACTCGCTCCCACCCTCGCGGTCGAGTTGGGACTGAAGCCGGCCGAGTTCGACAAGATCGTCGAGATCCTCGGGCGCACCCCGTCGCTGACCGAGCTGTACATGTACTCGCTCATGTGGAGCGAGCACTGCAGCTACAAGCACTCCAAGAAGGCGCTGCGGATGTTCCCCACCACCGGGGAGTACGTCCTGCAGGGCCCGGGCGAGAACGCGGGCGTCATCTCCGTGGGCGACGGCTGGGCCGTGGCCTTCAAGATGGAGTCGCACAACCACCCGAGCGCGATCGAGCCGTACCAGGGCGCGGCGACCGGCGTCGGGGGCATCATCCGCGACATCTTCACGATGGGCGCTCGTCCGATGGCTTCGCTGGACTCGCTGCGCTTCGGCACGCTCGACAACCCGCGCCAGCGCTACCTGTTCGAGGGCGCCGTGGCGGGCATCGGCGGCTACGGCAACTGCATCGGAGTCCCGACCGTGGGCGGCGAGGTCTACTTCGACGCCGCGTACGAAGGCAACTGCCTCATCAACGCGATGTCGATCGGGCTCATGCGCGAAGAGACGCTCACGAGCGCGACCGCGACCGGCGCCGGCAACCTCGTGCTGCTGATCGGCTCGACCACCGGCCGCGACGGCATCGGCGGCGCCTCCACGCTCGCCAGCCAGGAGTTCGACGAGAAGGCCGAGGACAAGCGCCCGTCCGTGCAGGTGGGCGACCCGTTCGAAGAGAAGCTGCTGATCGAGGCATGCCTCGAGCTGCTCGAGAGTGGACTGCTCGTGGGCCTGGGAGACCTCGGCGCCGCGGGCCTGACCTCATCGGCGTCCGAGATGGCGTCGCGCGGCGGCGTCGGCCTCGACATCGACGTGAAGAAGATCCCGGCCCGCGAAGAGGCGATGAAGCCGTTCGAGTTCATGGTCTCCGAGTCGCAGGAGCGGATGCTGGCGGTCGTGACGCCGGAGAAGCTCGCGGCGTCGCAGGCGGTATGCGAGAAGTGGGGCCTTCGCTCCACCGTCATCGGGTCCGTCACCGGCACTGGCAGGTTCGTGGTCCGTGAGGGCGAGGAGATCGTGGCCGACATGCCCGCCGACACGCTGGCCTCGGACGCGCCGGTCTACGACCCGGCGATGACACGCCCGGCCTACCTCGACGAGGTCCAGGCATTCGACCCGGCCACCCTTTCGCGGGAGACCGACCCGGCCGACCTGGGCCGCGTGCTCGCGCGCGTGCTCGCGAGCCCGAACGTGTGCTCGCGCGCATGGATCTACCGCCAGTACGACCAGCAGGTCATGCTCAACACGCTCGTGTTGCCGGGCAGCGACGCGGGTGTGCTGCGCATCGCGGACACCGGCCGCGCCATCGCGGTGAGCTCCGACTGCAACGGCCGCTACTGCTACCTGGACCCGTACGTAGGTGCCCAGATCGCGTTCGCCGAGGCCGCGCGCAACGTCGCGTGCGCAGGCGGACGTCCCGCCGCGATCACCGACTGCCTGAACTTCGGCAACCCCGAGAAGCCCGAGGTGTTCTGGACCTTCCACGAGGCGGTCCGCGGCATGGCCGACGCCTGCAAGGCGTTCGGCGTCCCGGTCATCTCCGGCAACGTGAGCTTCTACAACGAGTCCTTCGGAAGTCCGATCTACCCGACCCCGACCGTGGGCCTCGTCGGCGTGCTCGAGGACGCCTCGAAGCGCGTGACGATGGCGTTCCGCGACGCGGGCGACGTGGTCGTTCTTCTCGGCGAGACCGCCGACGAGCTCGGCGGCAGCGAGTACCTCTCGGTGGTGCACGGCGTGATCGCCGGAGCGCCGCCCGCGATGGTGATCGGGGACGAGTTCGCGATCCACCAGGCGTTGCTGGCAGCGATCGAGGCCGGGCTCGTGAAGAGCGCGCACGACTGCTCCGAAGGTGGCGTCGCAATCGCGCTGGCGGAGTGCGCGATCGTCGGCGGGGTCGGCGCGTCCGTGGCGCTCGACGACGACCTGGACGCGGTGGCGTCGCTGTTCTCCGAGACGCAGGGCCGTATCGTGCTCACGTGCGCGGAAGCGGACGCCGAGGGGCTCACCGACCTGCTCGTGGCGCGCGAGGTCCCGTTCAGCGTCATCGGCGAGGTCGGGGGAGACCGGCTCGTAGTCGAGGGCAAGCTCGACGCGACGCTGTCAGCCATGCGCGACGCATGGGCGCCCACACTGGAACGTCTCGTGGCCGGCGACATGCCGCTCACGGAGCAGCTGATCGAGGGGTAGCGCGCGGGTATCCCCCCAGCACAGGTGTGAGGGGGACGCGCATGGTAGAATCCCCTCCTCAACAGCTCGCCGCGAGGGAAGATCTCCCACATGGAACCCTGGATCCTGTCGGAACGTCCTGACGCCCCCGAAGAGGCGTGCGGCGTCTTCGGGGTGTACGCGCCCGGCGAAGAGGTCAGCCGCCTCATCTACTTCGGTCTTCACGCGCTCCAACACCGCGGGCAGGAGTCTGCCGGCATCGCCGTGGCCGATGGCCACACGATGACGCTCCGCAAGGAGCTCGGCCTCGTGCCGCAGGTGTTCAAGGAGGGCGACCTCTCCACGCTCGAGGGCCACATCGGCATCGGGCACACCCGCTACTCCACGACCGGCTCCTCCACGAACTGGGAGAACGCCCAGCCGATGCTGAGCTCGATCGGGCCCAACACGATCGCGCTCGCGCACAACGGCAACCTGGTCAACACCGTGGAGCTGCGCGACCGGCTCAAGGGCGTCGGCATCCGCTTCCGGTCCACCACGGACTCCGAAGTGATGGTCACCCTCATCAACCACTTCACGCAGAAGCAGCACGCGATCCGCGGCGGCATCCGCGAGGCGATGAAGCTGATCACCGGTGCCTATGCGGTCGTGATGATGAGCGAAGAGGCGCTGTACGCATTCCGCGACCCGAACGGTGTGCGTCCTCTCGTCCTCGGGACGCTCCCCGACGGCGCGGGCTGGGTCGTCGCGTCCGAGACCTGCGCGCTCGATACCGTCGGCGCCGAGTTCGTCCGCGACGTCGCTCCCGGCGAGCTCATCAAGATATCGGCCGCCGGGCTCGAGTCCGAGCAGGCGGTCGAGCCCGGGCGCCGCGCGCTGTGCATGTTCGAGTTCGTCTACTTCGCGCGCCCGGACTCCTTGATGTACGACTGCACCCTGTACGAGGCGCGGCAGCGCATGGGCGCCGCGATCTCGCGCTCGGCGCCTGTCGAGGCGGACCTCGTCATCGGCGTTCCCGACTCCGGGACCCCCGCCGCGACCGGATATGCGCTGGCCAGCGGGATCCCGTTCGGCGAGGGCCTCGCGAAGAACCGCTACATCGGGCGCACCTTCATCTCGCCGAGCCAGATGCTGCGCCAGCAGGGGATCCGCCTGAAGCTCAACCCGATGAAGCACGCGCTCGCGGGCAAGCGGATCGTGGTCGTGGACGACTCGATCGTGCGCGGGAACACCACGAAGAAGCTGGTCGCGCTGCTGCGTGAGGCGGGCGCCACCGAGGTGCACATGCGCATCACGTCGCCACCGGTCGCATGGCCCTGCTTCTACGGGATCGACACCGACACGCAGGAGCAGCTGATCGGCGCGGTGAAGACGGTGGAAGAGATCCGCGAGCACATCGGCGCGGATTCGCTCGCATACCTCTCGGTGGACGACATGGTGGCCGCGACCGGCTCGCCGGCGGACAGCTACTGCCTGGCATGCTTCACCGGTGACTACCCGATCGAGATCCCCGACTCGGTGCGCAAGGGCAAGATGGCGCTCGAGTCCTCCGCTTCCTGCTGAGCCCCCTCGCCGTGCTTTCCGACATAGCAGCCGGCGCCGCTCTCGGACTCCGGTTCGCGCCGCTGTACGCCGCCGTGACCGCCGCCGTCGCAGCGGCCCTGGCCGGGTATCGCAGGGCCCCGCGCTCGAGGGTGTGGTGGGCCGCCGCCGTCGTGATCGCCGGCTGGGTCGCGGGCGACGGCATCCGCATCGCCGGGTCCTCCGCCCCTACCTCCACGCTGGCCGCCTGGGCGGTAGCAGGCCTGGCACTGGGCTACGCACTGCCGGTACTCGCGGGCGCCTACGTGGGACGGCAGGTCCACAAGGGCACGGGCTACCTGTCGGCCGCGGTGGTCGCGCTCCTGTTCGTGTCCGCACTGTCCGCGGTGGCCGGTCCGATAGCGGATGCGCTCATGAGGGCAGTATCCTGAGAAGTGGCTCGGCGAGCGGCCTCCCGGAAGGGAGCCCCCTTCCCGGGGAACGGACGCTCACGTGTCGCTCGACGCATGGAGGCTGATGTGGTGATCCGTCCCGCGCGGGGTACGCGACCGGTGTTGCGCACGTCGCTGGCCCTCGCCGCGGTCGTGGTCCTCACCTTCACGTCACAGGTCTCGGCCCTGTCCAGACCGGCCCGCCCCCTGCCGGCGACGCGCCGCGGCCCCGCGACATCGGCATCGAGCGCTGCGATGCAGCGGATGTCCGCCTCGCTGCAGGATCCGGCCACGACCGGGTCGACGAAGCTGGTCGACGTGCTCGTGATCGAGAAGAAGGGCACCGGCCGTCCGGGGACCCTGAAGACCGCGCTCCGCGTCACCCTCAAGGCCGATCCGGACAACGAGTACTGGGCGGGCCGAGTCCCGACCGACCGCCTGACGAAGCTCGCGAGCGGGAAGGGCGTTGAGTACGTCGCGGACAACGGGCCGCAGGCTCCGCCGGTGGTCCCGGACTCGAGCGCTCCTCCGGCGTTCGCCCAGTTGGCCGCGGGGAAGCAGGCGGTCTCGCGGATACGGCAGGCCACCGCGTCGGGCGTGGTGAAGTCGTTCGCCGACGCCGTGAACAGCGACAGCTCGGCGCCGGCGCCTAGAGGCCTGCCGACCGACTGGTACGAGGTCGGACTCACGCACAAGTCGGCCTTGGCTTGGGCGAACGGGTTCACAGGAAGCGGCGTGAAGGTAGCGGTCGCCGACGACGGCGTGGACTTCGCGCATCCGGACCTCCAGGGCACGCAGGCCTACAACACCGATCCCGCGTCCCCCTACTACGGCTGGCCGATGGCGTTCGACCCGTACTCGACCTACCTCTACGCGATGGACGCGCTCACCGGGAGCAACAACGTCGAGATCGGGGCGAGCTGGTTCTCGGCGACCACCGACGTTGTGACCGAGGCCGATCCCACCTTCAGGGGCCAGACATACGCGCTTCCCGGCACGAGCAAGTCGGGGACGTATCACATCGGCGTTCTGTGGGACCAGAACCTGGCAAGCTCGAAGTGGTTCGGGCACTACCCCGCGATGCTCGTCGCCGACGAGGACACGGCGGGCGTCTACGACACGGTCTACGTGGACCTCAACGACAACCGTGACTTCACCGACGACAAGGCGTGCACCAAGGCCGACCCGATCTCGTATCTCGACTACGTGGACGCGGCGGGGAATCCGGGCTCCGACGGGATCGCGGACCTCTCCGGAGGCATGGTCTACTGGATCTCTGACGGGACGCACCAGCCGCCGTATGCCGACGAGGTGTTCTCGGAGCTGGACTCCGCGCCTGGCGGACCGCCCGCGGCGGGCGCGCTCGTCTGCATGATGGGTTCGTTCGACTCCGGTTCCGACCACGGGACCCTGTGCGCCTCCGGAGTGGCAGCCCAGGGGCGCATCGATGGGAAGTCCGTGACCGGCGTCCACCCGTCGTTCAAGACCGGCTCGGGCGGCATGGTCCAGGGAGCCGGCCGCGACGTGAGACTCGTGGGGATCGGAGACGTCTACAGCGCCTACTCGCTCTCGACGTTGCTCGCCTACGACTTCGCCGCGTACGGCCCCGACTCCACGGCGGGGACCGGCGACGAGGTGCAGATCGTCTCCAACTCCTATGGGGAGTCCACCACAGACAACGACGAGTGGGACTTCGGCTCGCGCTACATCACCCTTCTCAATACCGGCGACGCGCCGTCCACGGCGTTCCTGTTCGCCACCGGGAACGGCGGCCCCGGGTACGGGACGAGCACACCGCCGTCAGCTTCGACCGGCATCAAGATCGGCTCCTCGACGCAGTTCGGTGCGGACGGAGGCTGGGACTCGATCGACACATCGTCCCAGGTGACCTACGGGGACGTCGCGCCATTCTCCGATCGCGGGCCGAGCGCGATGGGACATCTCTCGCCGACGATCGTCGCCGACGGGGCGTACGCCTCCGGCGACGTGGCGCTGAACTTCGCCAACGGGAACGGCTGGACCGCTTGGGACGTATGGGGCGGCACGAGCCGCTCCACGCCGGTCGCTTCCGGCAACCTGGCGCTGGTGTACCAGGCGTTCCGCGGCGCCAACGGGCGGTGGCCGACCTACGACGAGGCGCGGACGCTGCTCGCGAGCGGCGCCACCGATCTCAACTACGACACGTTCGTGCAGGGCGCGGGGATGGTCGATGCGAACCGCTCGACCCTGCTCGCGGCGGGTGGCGCGGGGGCGGGGGTCGAGGCCTCGCCGACCGCGTGGTACCCGGGCGGGTTCGAGGGCAGCCGGCCGATGGGGTTCGAGCAGGTCGTCAGCCCCGGGGACATCGTCACGAGCCCGCTGACGCTGACGAACCCCGGGACCGCGCCGGCGAACGCCACCATCTCGGACTCCTGGATGCAGAGGACGGGCAGCGAGGTCGTGACTATCACGCTCAACGCGAGCCGCGAGAGCGCCTTCTCGGCCAACCGTCCGGACGCGCTGCTCGACCTCTCCAGCGTCGTTCCGGCGGGGACACAGCTGCTCGTGGTGCGCACCACGGCCCCGCTCTCCCAGATCGACTCCAACGACGATGGCACCGCGGAGAACAGCTACCGCCTGCTCGCCTACGACTGGACCGACCGCAACGGCAACGGGCGTCTGTGGACCGACTCGAACGCCAACGGGGCGGTCAACACCGGTGAGATCGACGCCAACGAATACATGCGGTTCAACTACTGCCTGGCGACGGGCCCCTCGCTCGAGGTCCGGGTGCAGGACCCGCACGGCCGGGCCCACGACGGCGTCTTCATCGGGCTGCAGCACCAGCACCGCAGCGGGAGCCTCACCGTTCGCGTCGAGATCTCGTTCTGGAACCGTGTGGACATGCCCTGGCTCAGCTCCAGCGTCACCTCCCTCTCGGTCCCGGCGGGAGCCAGCCGCAGCGCGACGATGCGCTGCGCGGTGCCAGCGAACGCGCCCATCGGCACGTACGAGGGCGAGTACCGCGTGAGTGTCGCGGGCACGGTGACCGTCGTGCCGGTCGCCATCACCGTCGCGGGCCATAGCGCGAGCGTCACCTATGGCGGGTCGAACCCGTACGAGCAGCTCATGGACGGCTCGAAGGTGTTCGGCTATCAGGATTGGCTATGGCGCGCGGAGTCGGGCGACTGGCGCTTCTTCGTCACCGACGTGCCCTCGAGCCAGGTCGGCCCCGGGTCGCTGCTGCTGGCACACACGACGTGGCGGGCTGCGCCGACCGACATCGACACGCTGCTGTACGGTCCTTCGCAGCCCGATCCGTCACGTCCGGCCGACGTGCTCGGCCCCTACGACCTCGAGCTCAAGGGTGGCTCCCCCAACACCAACAGCGGCGCGGGCGTGTGGACGTTCGACACGTCGACCGGCGGCGCGTCCGATTGGGTGGCAGGCCCGCTGTCCGCGGGGCTCAACGAGATCATGCTGCACAACGTGGTCTACGCGGGGACCCAGACGTCCGAGCAGTTCAGCGGAGAGACCGGGGTCCTGAACGCGAGCGCCAACGCGCTCGACTACGCCGGGACTGACGGAGCTCACACCTCCAGCCTCTCGTTCACCAGCACGCTCGACCTTTCGGGCTTCTCCGCCGAAGGGTACGGGCTCTCACCGGCGTGGACCTCCACCGGCCAGGTGGACCAGGACGGCACGTGGACCCACGAGTTCGACGTCGCGCACGGCGGCTACATCGAGGCCTCGATCGCCAACCAGTGGTCCGACCTCGACCTGTATCTCGACTCTTGGAACGGTTCCGACTGGGACCCGATCGCCGTCTCGGAGACGCCGATGGGCGACGAGTACCTCAAGGTCCTGACGCCGGACGACGGCCACTATCGGATACGGGTCTACGGGTTCGACGTCAACGGCGGGACCGACTCGTTCGACGTGCGTCTCGCCGTCCCCCAAGGGACCGGTGTCGCCGTCACCGGCGTTCCTTCGGCAACGGTCCCGGCGGGCGTCCCGATAGCCCTTTCGGTGCACTTCTCGACGTCGCGGCCGACGCTCGACGAGCGCGACCAGGTCCTTCTCGGCGTCGTGAGCTGCGGCCCGGCAGGCTCGATCGACGCCGTGCAGATACCGGTCACGGTCACCTATCCGCTCCTCGTCGAGAGCACCACACCCGAGCCCGGCTCGATCGACGCGTCCACCGTCGCGGGCGTCACAGTCCGCTTCTCGCGGCGCGTCGATCCGGACACGCTCACGGGGGATTCGCTGTATCTGACGGCGGACGGAAAGCCGGTCGACGGCACGATCACGTACGACGACTCTTCCGCCACCGCGCACATCGCGGCCACGCTCGCGCCGGACACGATCTACACCGTCAACGTCACGGGCGACATCGCGAC
>Ga0209638_1001638_pt1 | contig 14131 bp, 12 predicted proteins | sample BarGraNGADG00211_FD_184490 | JGI IMG/M metagenome (GOLD analysis project Ga0209638, IMG submission 184490) | Arctic peat soil microbial communities from Barrow, Alaska - Barrow Graham LP Ref core NGADG0002-211 (SPAdes) (version 2) | ecosystem: Environmental > Terrestrial > Soil > Wetlands > Peat... | reverse complement strand
CCGGTGGTCATGCTGATGATCTTCGCCACCGTGTTCTCCCGGCAGGGCGATGTCGGCCCGGGCATCCCGGGCGGCCCGATCTCCTTCGGTCAGTACTTCCTCCCCGGCATGGTCGCCACCGGCGTGATGCTCACCAGCTTCCAGTCGCTCGCCATCCAGATCCCCGTCGAGCGGGACGACGGCGCGCTCAAGCGCTTGCGCGGGACCCCGATGCCCTCGGCGTCGTACTTCCTCGGCAAGGTCGGCCAGGTGCTGGTGGCGTCAGTGGTGCAGCTCGCCCTCCTGCTCCTCGTCGCGCGGTTCCTCTTCGCAGTCCCCCTGCCTACCGCGCCCGGGGCCTGGCTGACGTTCCTCTGGGTGTTCCTGCTCGGCACCGCGTGCGGCTCCGTGCTCGGCGTCGCGTTCTCCTCGGTCCCCAGCTCGGGTCGCAGCGCGAGCGCCGTGGTGGTCCCGATCGTGCTCGTGCTGCAGTTCATCTCCGGCGTGTACTTCATGTACAGCGACCTGCCGACCTGGCTGCAGCGGGTGGCCGAGGTCTTCCCGCTCAAGTGGATGGCCCAGGGGATGCGATCGGTGTTCTTCCCGGACGCCTTCAAGGCGATCGAGGTGCGCAACTCGTGGGAGCACCCGATGACGGTGGTGGTGCTCGCGGCGTGGCTCGTGCTCGGGCTCGTCGTCGGGATCCGCACCTTCCGCTGGTCCCGGCGCGGGGACAACTGAACGGACCCGCGGCTGGGAGACTGCAGGCGTGCGCGATCTCGCCCTGCTGCCGAAGGCGCACCTCCACCTGCACTTCACCGGCTCGATGCGGGTGGCGACGCTCGCCGACCTCGCGGTCAAGCACGGCCTTCGACTGCCGGCTGCGCTGACCGACGGACTGGCACTCCGGCTGCCCTCCGATGAGCGCGGCTGGTTCCGTTTCCAGCGGCTGTACGACATCGCTCGCGCGTGCGTCCGCGATGAGGAGGACATGCGCCGGATCGTCCTAGAAGCGGCTGCCGACGATGCCGCCGAGGGCTCACGACGGCTCGAGATCCAGATCGACCCCACCTCGTACGCTCCGTTCGTCGGCGGCATCACCCCCGCGATCGAGATCGTCCTCGACGCGGCGCGGGAGGCCAGCCAGGTCACCGGCACCCAGGTCGGCGTCATCGTCGCGTCGTCCCGGGTGCGACACCCGCTGGAAGCCAGGACCCTCGCCCGCCTGGCCGCGCGCTATGCCGGCGACGGCGTCGGCAGGGTGGTGGGGTTCGGGCTCAGCAACGACGAGCGGCGCGGTGAGACGAGCGAGTTCGCGCCCGCCTTCCGGATCGCCCGCGACGCCGGCCTCGCCGCCGTGCCGCACGGCGGCGAGCTGCTCGGCGCCGACCATGTCAAGGTCGTCGTCGACGAGCTCCACCCGGACCGGATCGGCCACGGCGTGCGCGCGGTCGAAGACCCACGCGTGCTCGCGCTGCTGGTGGACCGGGGCGTCGTCCTCGAGGTGTGCCCGGCCTCGAACGTCTCGCTCGGCGTCTACCACCGCAATGAGGACGTCCCGCTGCGCACGCTCCTCGCGGCCGGCGCCCGGATCGCCCTCGGCGCCGACGACCCCTTGCTGTTCGCCTCGCGGCTGGTTGCACAGTACGAAGCGGCCCGCACCGGGCACGGCTTCGACGACGACGAGGTCGCCGAGCTGGCCCGCGCGTCGGTGCGCGCCAGCCGCGCCTCGGCCTCATCGCAGGCGGCCTGGTTGGCCGAGATCGACGGATGGCTCGCCGGGCCGGTGGACCGGTCCCCCGGGGCACCCTCGTCGCTCTGAGTCCGCCGCACCGGGGGTCGGTCCGGGGTCGTTCTCAGGGATCGCTCAGGGAAGAACCCGATGTGCTCGGGGTGCGCCCGATGGTTGTCTCATCACAGCGGCGAATGGCGATGTCCGGCCAGATCCCGCGACAACGGCGGCGCCGATGACGGGCCGGCCCCGGGCGGATCCTCGTCCGGGCCCGATCCCTCGTCGCGCGCCGATCAGACCCCATCGAGAGGACTCGACCATGACCACCGTCACCACCACGGAGGCCGTCCGCACGGTTGCCGCCGCGATGCGCGCCGGCCGCAAGATCTACGGGTCCGGCGAGAACGCCGTGACCGCTCTCCGCGACATCGACATCGAGATCCGTCGCGGCGAGTTCACCGCGATCATGGGGCCGTCCGGCTCCGGCAAGTCGACCCTGCTGCACACCCTGGCCGGTCTGGACACGCTCAACTCCGGCAAGGTCTTCCTGGGCGACATCGAGCTCACCGCCTTGAACGAACGTCAGCTCACCAGAGTTCGCCGGGACCGGATCGGCTTCATCTTCCAGACCTTCAACCTGGTCCCCACCCTGACGGCTGCCGAGAACATCGCACTGCCGCTGACAATCGCGCGGCGGCGCCCCGACCCCGAGTGGTTCGACTTCGTCGTGGCGACCCTGGGGCTCGGAGACCGGCTGGACCACCTGCCCGGCGAGCTCTCCGGCGGCCAGCAGCAGCGGGTGGCCGCGGCGCGAGCCCTCATCTCCCGCCCCGAGATGGTCTTCGCCGACGAGCCGAGCGGGAACCTTGACTCCAAGGCCGGCGGCGAGCTGCTCGCGTTCATGCGGCGCGCCGTTCAGGAGTTCGGTCAGACGATCGTGATGGTCACCCACGACCCGAGCGCAGCCGCGCACGCGGACCGCATCGTGTTCCTCGACGACGGAGTGATCGTCGACGAGATGATCGCTCCCACCGCGACGCGGGTCCTCGACCGCATGAAGACGCTGGGGGCCTGACATGTTGCGAGTGGCCCTCAAGGGGATCGCACACCACAAGATGCGGCTCGTCCTGACCGCTATGTCGATCGCGCTCGGCGTCTCGTTCGTCGCCGGGTCGTTCATCTTCACCGACACGATCGACAACACCTTCACGACCCTCTTCACCGACGTCTACTCCGGCGTCGACGTCTCGGTCCGCGCCGAGAAGCCCGAGATGGGGGCCGCGGCCGGAACGTTCGACGAGTCCGTCCTGCAGAGCGTGGCGAAGGTCCCGGGCGTGGACCGCGCCGTTCCCTCGGCCGACGGCTTCGCCCAGCTCCTGACCCGCGACGGCAAGCCGATCGGCGGTCAAGGACCGCCGACCATCGGCACCAGCTGGAGCGATGAGCCCGCCATGAGTGCCGCCAGCATCGAGCCCGGCAACGGCCGTGGAGCGAAGGCGCCAGGAGAGGTGGTGATCGATGCCGGAACCGCCAAGGCGCAGAAGTTCGCCGTCGGCGACCCGATCGACATCGCCTTCCAGTCCGGCAAGGAGACCTTCACCATCGTCGGCATCGTGAGCTTCGGCTCGGCCGACAACCTGGCCGGCGCGACGCTCGCCATCTTCGACCTCAAGGAGGCGCAACGGCTCTTCGGGATGCCCGGCAAGCTCAGCGGGATCAGCATCGCCGCCGCGCACGGGGTCGACCGCACGCAGCTGGCCACCGCCGTCGGCGCCACCCTGCCGGCGGGGCTCGAGGCCGTCACCGGGAACCAGCAGACCAAGGAGACGCTCGACCAGATCACCACGGCGATGGGCTTCATCAGTACCGCCCTGCTGGCCTTCGCGGCTGTCGCGGTCCTCGTCGGCGCCTTCATCATCCAGAACACCTTCCGGATCACGGTCGCCCAACGGACGCGCGAGATCGCGCTGCTCCGCGCCATCGGCGCCTCGGACCGTCAGGTGACCGCGATGGTGGTGATCGAGGCTGCGGTCGTCGGGCTGATCGCCTCGGTCGCCGGCGTCGGGCTCGGCGTCCTGATCGCGCTCGGGATCCGAGGCGGCATGGACGCGGTCGGCATCGGCCTGCCCGGTGGCTCGCTCGTCTTCGAGCCACGCACCGTGCTGGTCGCGCTCGCGGTCGGACTTGTCGTCACCCTCCTCTCCGTGGTGCTGCCGGCTCGACGCGCTGCCGGCGTCGCACCGATGGCGGCGCTGCGGGACGCGGAGACGACGCAGCGGCGTTCGCTGCGAGGTCGCGCCATCGTCGGATCCGTTCTGACCGGGCTGGGTGCCGGAGTCCTCGCGCTGGCCCTGACCGGACACGTGACGAACCAGACCCTCGGCGTCGTCGCGGCCGGTGCTCTCTCGGTCTTCCTCGGGGTCTCGGTCCTCGCGGCCATCGCCGCCAGGCCGGCCGCTCGATTCCTCGGCTGGCCCCTCCCCAAGATGTTCGGGGTCCCGGGCGCTCTGGCCCAGAGCAACACCGCGCGCACACCACGCCGCACAGCGTCGACGGCCTCGGCCCTGATGATCGGGCTGGCGTTGGTGACCTTTGTCGCGATGTTCGCGCAGTCGATGAAGACGTCGGTCGATGACCGTCTGGCGGCGTCGTTCCCGGCGGACTTCTCGATCCAGTCGAGCAACCAGCAGGTCGGTGTCTCCCAGGAATACCTCGCCAAGGTCACCGCGCTGCCTCAGCTCGGGATCGTGGTGCCGGTCGGCATGACGACGCTCTCGATCAACGGCCACGACTCACTGGTGTCGATCATCGACCCCGCGACGATCGAACAGGTCTACGACATGAAGGCGGACCGACGCGTCTCCGAGCTCGGGAGCGGCATCTTCGTGAACGAGGGTGCGATCAAGGGCGGGATGCGGGTCGGCGACTCGGTCACGGTGAAGGGGGACCTCGGCGAGACCACGCTCAAGGTCACCGGCGCCTTCAAGGACGAGACCGTCGGCTCCTACTTCATCAGCGAGCACACCGCCACCGGTCTGGTGCGCCCCGCAGAACCGCGGGTCGCCTTCGTCAAGGTCGCCAAGGGCGCAGCGCCCGCCGACGCTCGCACGGCGATGAACGCGATCGGCGCGAGCTTCCCGACGATCAAGGTGCAGGACGCCTCCGAGGTCGCCGCCGAGGTCGGCACCCAGGTCGACCAGATGCTCGCCCTGTTCCAGGGACTGCTCCTGCTGGCGATCATCATCGCCATCCTGGGGGTGGCCAACACCCTGGCGCTGTCGGTCGCCGAACGGACCCGCGAGCTCGGTCTGCTGCGAGCGGTCGGGATGAGCCGCATCCAGGTGCGCCGGATGGTGCGCTGGGAGGCCGTGCTCATCGCAGCGTTCGGCGCTCTGCTGGGTATCGCCCTCGGCATCTCGCTGGCCTGGGCGGTGCTCAAGGCGATGGCCGATCAGGGGATCACGACGATCGGCATCCCCTACGCGAGCATTGCTCTCTACCTGGCGCTCGCAGGGCTCGCGGGGGTGGTGGCGGCGATCGGTCCGGCGCGGAGGGCGTCCAGGATCGACATCCTCACGGCGATCGCGACGGAGTAGCCGTCAGCCGTCGAGGGTGCAGCCCAGCAGGAGGGGTTCCGGGACGAGTTCGACACCGAACGCGGACCGGACCCCTCCTCGCACGTCACGCGCCAAGGCCAGCACGTCGGCACTCGTCGCGCCGCCACGGTTGGTGATCGCGAGGGTGTGTTTGGTCGACAGCGCCGCCGGACCCGGAAGCCCGTAGCCCCGGCCGAAGCCGGCCTGCTCGATCAGCCACGCCGCGCTCGTCTTGATCAGCCCGTCGTCGGCCGGGAACCGGGGCGCCTCGGCTGGGAGCCCCGCGGCGGCGTCGGCGGTGAGCATCGGGTTGGTGAAGAACGAGCCGACGCTCCAGGTGTCGTGGTCGGCCGGGTCGAGGACCATCCCCTTGCCCCCGCGCAAGGCCAGGACTGCGGCGCGGACGTCCCCGAGCGGCGCTCGCTCCCCCACCTCGATGCCGAGCGTCCGTGCGAGCTCGGGGTAGCGGATCGGGTCCGAGAGGGCGCCGAAGCGCAGCTGGAAGGTCACGTCGAGCACGACGTGTCGCGGCGTCGGCGCGAACTCGCTCAGGGCCCCGTCGCTGGTCCGGAGCGAGCGCTTGAGTACCGAGTCCCGGTACGAGAAGTGCAGGTCGACCAGGGACATCGTGCGGATCCGCGCCTCGCCGCGATCCCAGGTCCGCACCAGCGCGATGGACTGAGCGACCTCCTGGCCGTACGCGCCGACATTCTGCACCGGCGTCGCGCCGGTAGAACCGGGGATGCCGGAGAGCGTCTCGACGCCCACCCAGCCCTCGTCAACGGCCCGCGCGACGACGTCGTCCCACGGCGTCCCCGCGGTCACGGTAAGGCTCGTCCCCGCACAGGCCGAGGCATCCGTGACGGTGATCTCGGCCCGGGTGTCGCGCACCACGAGCCCAGGGAAGCCCGCGTCGCCGGCCACCAGGTTCGAGCCGCCGCCGAGGACCAGGACCGGCTCGCGGGCGGCGTCCGCCTCGCTCACGGCGGCGATCAGAGCCTTCTCGCTCGAGGTCTCGGTCAGCCGCCCGATCGGGCCACCGACGCGCAGCGTGGTGAGATCGGCGAGGGTGGTCACTCGCCCAGGGTAGTCGCGGCGGCAGCGGGCTCGAGGGGCGCGGCGGCGCGGACCACGACGAGGCCGAGAGCGATCGGGACCGCGAGCGCCAGCAGCGCATGCCGGTAGCCGACCTGCGCAGCAAGGAAGCCGAGAAACGGCGGTCCGGCCAGGAACGCCCCGTAGCCGATCGTGGCGACGACGCTGATCCGCATCGGCGCCCGCGCCGGGTCGTCGCTGGCGGCGCTCATCCCCACCGGGAAGCCGAGGGCCGCCCCGGCGCCCCAGAGCGCGACACCGACCAGCGCGATCGGCAGGTTCGGCGCCAGACCGAAGATCAGCAGCCCGCCGAGGGCCAGCGCGGCGACCAGCCGCAGCACCGCGATCCGTCCGTGCCGGTCAAGGAGCGCGGTGCCCCCGAGACGCATCCCCGTCATCGCCGTGACGAAGAGCGCGAATCCGAGCGCCCCGACGGCTTCCCGGGCATGGAAGCCGTCGACGATGGAGATGCTCAGCCAATCGTTCGCGGCACCCTCGATCAGCGCCGCGGCGAACACGAGCACACCGATCAGCAGGGTCCGTGACTCACGCCAGGTGGCGAGCGCCCGCCGACCCTGGGCGCGCGCCGAGCTCGACTCGGGCGGGTCCTCCCGGCCGACGGCGGCGTCGGGCAGGAACGAGCGGACCGCCACGAGCACCGCCGCGAGGGTGACGGCCGCGGCAATCACCAGGTGCAGGCCGAACGGGATGCCGGCCCACGAGGCGAGCGCACCGGCCCCGGCGCCCGCCATCGTGCCGAACGAGAAACCCGCGTGGAACCGCGGCATGAGTGAACGACCGTGCACCCGCTCGACGACGCCGCCCTCGAGGTTCATCGAGGCGTCCCAGACTCCGCTGCCGAGGCCAGCGAGGACGAGCCCGACGACGAGGACGACAACCGAGGGCAGCGCGATGCCGGCCCCGATCACCGACATGCCGAGCGTGTCCACGACGGCGAACGTGACCAAAGCGCGCCGAGCACCCAACCGTTCGACCACGAGCCCGCTGAGCGGCAGACCGATCAGCGCACCGACGGAAGCGGCGAGGAGCACCAGGCCCAGTCGGGACGGAGAGAGATCGAGCGCGTCCCGTGCGGTCGGGACGCGGGAGGCCCAGTTCGCGAACATGAAGCCGTTCGCCACGAAGACGGCGACGACCGCCCAGGCCGCGCGCCGGATCCGAGCGGGTGACACCACCTCCGCGGCCACCGGTCCGGACTCGCTCATGGCACGACCGTAGCCGGGCGCCGCACGCTGCCGGCCACGCTCACGCTCACGACCATGGCGAAGCAGATGATCAGCAGGGCGTGCCGAACCCCGGTGACGTCGGCGATGTAGCCGATCAGCGGTGGCCCGGTCAGCCCGGCGATCGACGAGAACGAGGACACGGCGGCGATCCGGGCCGGGGCCCGGCCGGGCTCGTCGGCAGCCGCCGAGAATCCGATCGGCACCGCGAGCGCGGCGCCGAACCCCCAGGCGACGAGCCCTAGCGCAGCGACCGGGAACGACGGCGCGAGGACGAAGAGCGACAGGCCGACCACGACCGAGGCAGCGGAGGCGCGCAGTGCGGTCACCCGTCCGAACCGGTCGACCAGTCTGTTGCCCGAGAGTCGCACCAGGACCATCGCGGCGACGAAGACGAAGTACATCTGGCCGCCGACGGACTCGCTCCGGCCGAAACCGTCGACGACCGCGATCGCGATCCAGGCGCTCGCCGCACCTTCCGAGAGCGACGAGGCGAGCATGACGAGGCCGATCAGGAGGGTCCGGCGCTCGCGGTAGGCGCTCGCCGCCTGCCGGATCACGGCGATCGGTCCGACCGACTCGTGGGCGTCGTCGGCGGCGTGCCCCTTGTACACGGCGAACGGGATCACGGCGAGCCTGACCGCTAGCGCCACCATGCCCATCCCGGTCAGCTGGCACAGCGGCGAGACGTCGTGCGCGGCGAGGAGGGAGCTGACCAGGGCGCCGATGCCGGCACCGATCGAGAACGCCGCGTGGAACTGGGGCATCACGGTTCGGCCCAGCTGCTGCTCGACGGCCGTCCCCTCGGCGTTCATCGAGACGTTGATGAAAGCGAAGGTCAACCCGTTGAACGCGATCCCCAGCGCGACCATCCAGACGAGCCCGAGAGCCGAGCCGACGCCGAGCACCACGAACGCGCCCGTCGCCGCGGCCGAGGAGACGGTCAGCACCCGCCGCGTGCCGTGCCGAGCGATCACCGGTCCGGCGGCCAGCAGGGAGGCGAGCGAACCGAGCGCGCCGAACATCAGCAGGCCGCCGAGCCGGCCCTCGGTGATCGAGAGCTCAGCGCGGATCGAGGGCAGCCGCGTGAGCCAACCGGAGAACAGCACGCCGGCGATGCCGAAGAGCGCGAGCACTCCCCAGCGAGCGCGGCGGACCCGCTGTGCAGCCGCGTCCGCGAACGGTGCGTGCGTCGTCGTCGCCATCTCAGACCCGGACCGTGGAGTCGCCGAACATCTCCGAGCAGTCGGTCGCGAGCTCCACCAGCGGCCCCGAGGGCACGAGTTCCGGAACGGGCTCGGCCGCGGCGCCGCGCCCCGCGGGCCGCACCGGCCGGACGGTACCGGCCACCGAGGCGCTGGCGATCATTGCGAGGCAGATGAGCAGCAGGGCGTGCCGGACGCCGATCTGTTGCGCGAGGAGACCGAGCAGCGGCGGTGCGCTCAGCGAAGCGATCGACGAGAACGAGGAGACCACCGAGACGCGAGCGGCAGCGCGCGCCGGCTCGTCAGAAGCAGCCGAGATCCCGATCGGCACGGCTAGAGCCGCGCCCAGTCCCCACGCCACGACTCCGACGCCGGCCAGCCAGAAGGACGGCGCGATCCCGAAGACGAGCAACCCCCCGAGCGAGACGAGGCCCGAGACGCGCAGCACCGAGACGCGGCCGTAGGTGTCGATCAGGCGGGTACCGAACAGCCGGACCAGTGTCATGGACCCGACGAAGACCCCGAAGACGACGCCACCCACCGCCTCGGCCCGGTGGAACCCGTCGACGACGGCGATCGCGAGCCAGTTGTTCGCGGCCCCCTCGGACAGGGCCGCGGACAGGATGACGACGCCGATCAGGATGGTCCGCCGCTCACGCCACGCACCGAGGGCGTCGCGGATCCCGGCCGCCCGGGTGGGTCGCTCTGCTCGCTCGACCGGCGTCCGCGGCGTCCGCGCGCCGCTCTCGATGATCACCTGCGGGATGGCGTAGAGCCGGATCACGAGCGCGAGCACGGCGATCAAGGCGAACTGGGTCAGGGGGGTGATCCCGAGTGCCGCCATCGCTGCCCCGAACAGCGACCCGAGCACCGCGCCGATCGAGAACCCGGCGTGGAACTGGGGCAGGATCGCACGACCGACCCGGCGCTGGACGGCGGCCGTCTCGATGTTCAGCGGGATGTTCCCGAGCGCGAACGACGCGCCCATCAAGAAGACACCGATCGCGACGAGTGGGACGGACGGGGCCGCGGTGCCGATCCCGATGACCAGGTAGGCGCTCGAGAACGCGACGGCCGAGACGGTCATGATCCGCCGGCCACCGAACCGGGCCACCAGGTAGCCGGTCACGGTCACCGTTGCGAGCGAGCCGACCGCACCGGCGATCAACATCGATCCGAGCGCCGCAGGGCTGAGTCCCAGCATCGCCCGAACGGACGGGAGGCGGGCCAGCCAGCTCGAGGACGTGATGCCCAGCAGAGCGAACATCACCATCAGGAGCCACCGCGCGCGCGTCACATCGACCTCGCGCGACCGGATCGCGGTGCGCTGCTGGCTCACGGTGAACTCACTACTCCTGCGGGACCGGAAACGAAAGGCCATTGGTACGAGACGAGTGCGGCGACGTCGCATCACCAGGCGCCGGAACACGGGATCGAATCGATTCGATCCGGTGGAACCAGTCTGCCGGTACGCTGGCCTCGGAGTCAATCCGAATCGGGTCGTTGCGACCAGAGATGGAGCGTGAGATGTCGCTGCGCCGACCAACGCTGGCCGATGTCGCCGCCAGGGCCGGGGTATCCGTCTCGACCGCGTCCCTCGCGTTCTCCGGCGCCGGACCGATCGCCGACGAGACCAGGGCAAGGATCCGGAACGCCGCCGAGGAGCTCGCGTACTCAGGCCCCAATCCGCTCGGTCGCTCGCTGCGGAGCGGGCGGTCCGGGATCGTCGGCGTCGTGCTCGGTGACGAGCTGCGGCGCGGGTTCCGGGACCCGGTCGCGATCCAGGTTCTCGACGGCCTGGTCCGAACCGTCAGCGACCTCGGTCTCGGCGTGCTCCTCATCCCGTCGGGGGTGGGCGACGACCAGGAAGAGACGATGAGCCCGCTGCTCGAGAGCGCCGCGATGGACGTCGCGATCCTGCTCTGGGGTGCGATCGACGGCGACCCGACGCTGCACGCGCTCCGCCGCCGTGGTGTCCCGGTCGTGTCTGTGGAGGGCCCCGAGATCGAGGGCGTCCCACTGATCTCGATCGACGACCGCCGTGGCACCGCCGAGCTGGTCGAGTACCTCGTGTCGCTCGGCCACAAGCGCTTCGCAGTGGTGACCCTGGCCTACGCGTGCGGCCCGCACCCGCACGGGGACGTGCTGCCGACGATCGAAGAGCTCGAGATCGTCCCGACGCGGCACCGCTACCTCGGCGTGCTCGACGCCGGAGTCACCCCGATCGCCGTCGTCGAGGCCGCGGCGTCGACGGTGGAGGAGGGGCAAGCCGCCGGCCGCTCGCTGCTGCAGCGCGCGGAGCGGCCGACCGCGATCGTCGCGCAGTCCGACCTGCTGGGCGCGGGTGTCGTCCTGGCGGCCCGCGAGCTCGGGCTGAGGGTCCCGGAAGACGTCTCGGTCGTCGGCTTCGACGGCATCGAGCTGCCTTGGCTGGCCCCCGACGTCCTCTCCACGATCTCGCAGCCGCTGGAGGAGAAGGGTGTGGCGGTGGGCCACGCGGTGCAGGAGATCCTCGACGGCGTCCAGCCGAGCAGCCTGATGCTCCCGGTGACCATCCGGCAGGGCACGACGACGGGACCGCCGCCGGCCTGATCAGCCGGTCGAGGTCAGCGCAGCCGAACGACCGCTTGAGCCTTGCCCAGGACCTTGGCGCCCTCGAACTCGACCGCAAGGTCGATCCGGGCCGTTCCCGCGTCAGGGTCGAGCGCTCCGATCACGCCGGTCACCTCGATCCGCGCCGCCCCCGGGTTCGGCACCGGAACCGGTCGAGTGAAGCGGACCCCGTACTCGAGGATCGCGCCGGGGTCGCCGGCCCAGTCCGCCACCAGCTCGATCGCGGCGCCCATGGTGAACATGCCGTGCGCGATCACGCCCGGCAGGCCGACGCCCCGGGCGACCACGTCGTTGTAGTGGATCGGGTTGAAGTCACCGCCGGCCCCGGCGTAACGCACCAGGGTGCCGCGCTCGACGGCGATCGTGCGCCGACCGATCTCCTGCCCGACCTCGAGGCCGGAGAGCTCGGGGCGAGCGGCCGTCATTCGTCCACCCCGCGGACCGCGAGCGTCGAGATCACGGTCGCGACCGGGGTGCCGGCGTCGTCGGCGATCTCAGCACGGGTCGTGACCATCGCTAGGCCGGCGCGTTCGACGACCGAGTCGACGTGCAGAACGGTCACCAAGCGATCCCCCGCGTGGATCGGACGGTGGTGGACGAAGCGCTCCTCAGCGTGCACGACGCGGCCGAAGTCGATCCCCGCAGCGGGGTCCTCGATCAGCTGGGCCTCGGCCCGCTGGGCGACGAGGACGGCGAAGGTCGGCGTCGCGATGACGTCCGGGTAGCCGAGGGCCTGGGCCGCCGACGGGTCGGTGTGCGCCGGATGGGTCGCTCCTACCGCAACCGCGAACTCCCGGATCTTCTCTCGGGAGACCTCGTAGGCCGCCTGGGGTGGGTACTCGCGGCCGGCGAACTCGACGTTGATCGGCACGGGAGCGGCGTGGCGTCAGCGGGTCTCGCGGTGCGACGTGTGCTTGCCGCAACGCGGGCAGAACTTCTTCATGTCGAGGCGGTCGGGGTCGTTGCGCCGGTTCTTCTTGGTGATGTAGTTCCGTTCCTTGCACTCCACGCAGGCAAGCGTGATCTTCGGTCGGACGTCTGCGGTCTTGCTGGCCACGGTTGCTCACCTCTCGTGCCGCTCGCGCGGGACTTGCTTCTCTGCACACGCCGGCCGGCGCGTGGTCGTGTTCCTTGGTGGTAGCGGGGGCGGGACTCGAACCCGCGACACCACGATTATGAGCCGTGTGCTCTAACCACCTGAGCTACCCCGCCTTGTCGATGCCGCGCGAGCGTTCGGTCGCAGGATCACGACCGTCGTACACCAGGCACCAACCGAGCCCCGAAAGGGAATCGAACCCTTGACCTTCTCCTTACCATGGAGACGCTCTACCGACTGAGCTATCGGGGCAGCGCGGACCAGGTTACACGGCTCCGGCGTCGGGCGGGAAATCCCCCGTGGGTGCGGCACCGGGCGTCGATCCCGGTGCCGCAACGCCCCGAGCGCGACGACGGGGCGCCTGGTTCAGGCGCCCCGTCGTGGGTGGCAGGTGCAGGATTCGAACCTGCGTAGCTCTCGCGGCTGATTTACAGTCAGCTCCCTTTGGCCACTCGGGCAACCTGCCTGGTGCCGTGCCTCGTCCGTCGACGAGCACACGAGCGAAGACACCCTACAAGGTCGCGAGACCGCCCGGGAAATCGAATCGGCGCCCGGGAGACGTCACCCGACGCGACGTCGGGCCCGGTGACCTGACCCGCGCCGTCCGGTCGGGCTACCGTGGTGCGGAGCAACCGCGTGCACAGCCCAAGGAGACCAGCCATGGCCAGTGAGTCCTCGTTCGACGTCGTGAGCAAGGTCGACCACCAGGAGGTCGACAACGCGCTCAACCAGGCCGCCAAGGAGGTCGCGCAGCGCTACGACTTCAAGCACGTCGGGGCGTCGATCGTCTGGAGCGGCGAGAAGATCGTGATCACCGCGAACTCCGAGGAGCGCGCGAAGGCCGTGCTCGACGTCTTCGAGATGAAGCTGGTCAAGCGCGGCATCTCGCTCAAGGCGCTCGACGCGGGCGAGCCGAAGGCATCGGGCAAGGAGTTCCGGCTCGAGTGCGAGATCAAGCAAGGCCTGACCAGCGAGAACGCGAAGAAGGTGGCGAAGATCATCCGCGAGGAGGGACCCAAGGGGGTCAAGCCGCTGATCCAGGGCGACGAGCTACGGGTGACCGCCAAGAGCCGTGACGACCTGCAAGAGGTCATTGCGCTGCTCAAGAGCGCGGACCTCGACGTCGCGCTGCAGTTCACCAACTACCGGTAGGGCCGACTACGGCAGGCGCTGACCGGCCATCTTCTCGAGCCGGTCGACCCGGTTCGCGATCGGCGGGTGGGTGGCGAAAAGGGTCGCCATGCCGCTGCCCCGGAACGGGTTCGCGATCATCAGGTGCGAGACGTCGACCAGCTCGCGGGCCGGTGGTAGCGGCGCCGCTCGGATGCCGGCTTCGAGCTTGCGCAGCGCGCTCGCGAGCGCCAGCGGGTCGCCGGTGAGCTTCGAACCGTCCTCGTCGGCGTCGTACTCGCGGGTCCTGCTGATCGCCAGCTGGATCACGGTCGCCGCGAGCGGGGCGAGGATGACCATCCCGAGCGCCGCGATCGGGTTGGTGGAACGCTGCCGGTCCCCGCCACCGAAGAACATCAGGAACTGCGCCAGCGCGGTGATCATGCCGGCGATCGCGGCGG
>Ga0209638_1001637_pt1 | contig 14136 bp, 10 predicted proteins | sample BarGraNGADG00211_FD_184490 | JGI IMG/M metagenome (GOLD analysis project Ga0209638, IMG submission 184490) | Arctic peat soil microbial communities from Barrow, Alaska - Barrow Graham LP Ref core NGADG0002-211 (SPAdes) (version 2) | ecosystem: Environmental > Terrestrial > Soil > Wetlands > Peat... | reverse complement strand
AACATCCTTGTCCTCTCGTTTGGCTACAAATCCCGATGCAGTACCTATTCCGGGTAAAATAATTTCCCGGATGAGGGCTCCATTTCTGTCGTATTGTTTTACTTTTGATATAGCGTCAATCATGTAATGCGCGAAGAGGTACCCTGATCCTGCTGCAGGTTCTAGAACGTTTTCTGTTTCAGGTATAAGGTCCATCCAGTTTTCAACTCCCGGCTTTTCTGCATCAACTGATACAACTTTTTTATTAGGTGCATTAAGGTTGGTCACAATAAAGAGTCTTGATCCATCATTATCAAGTACGGAATGATCGTTATTGAAATTGCCGACAACTACGGTGAACTTATTTCCCGGTTTCTTCAGGTCCTTGATATATAGTTCATTACCTGTTGTGGATACTGCTGCAGTCACCACTAGATATCTTCCATCTTCAGTTACAGTTCCTCCTACATATCTTCTCACAATATCAGATCCAAATACAACTTTATCTTCAGTCTGTTTTGTGCCAAGCTTATGAAAATAAAGTTTATGGTGATCAGTCTTTGCCGACAGCTCACTTCCCTTCGGTTTATCATAACTTGAATAATAGAATCCTTCATTGGCTTGCCATGAAAGTCCGCTGAACTTTATGTCTTTTAAGGTATCGCCTATGATCGCCTTTGTCTCAGCATCCAGAACAATAACCTTTCGCCAGTCGGAACCACCTTCAGAGATAGAATATGCGACTTTACTGCCATCTTTTGTAAATTCCATTTCACCCAGAGACGTAGTTCCGTCAACAGAAAATTTATTCGGATCGAGAAATACTTCAGGATCTTCATTGTTTTTCTGACGATAAATGACAAACTGGTTCTGTAACCCATTATTCCTCGAAAAGTAAGTATAAGCGCCTTCTTTTTGAGGAGCGGTGTATTTTTCATAATTCCACATTTTCTCAAGACGCGATTTTATATCCTCCCTGTATGGAATCGCTTCAAGATATCCAAACGTAACTTTATTTTGCTCCTTTACCCAGGCAGAAGTTTCCGTAGATTTGTCATCTTCAAGCCAACGGTACGGATCAGGAACCTTAGTCCCAAAATAAGAATCAATAACATCACCCTTTTTCGTTAAGGGGTATTCAATTGTCTTTTTCACAGGCCCGGTACATGAGATAAGAATTGCCATTACAATTATTGTCAGGAGTTGGTTTTTCATAGGATTTTGTTATAATTTCATTCACAACGCTTGTATGCTACAAGACTTAATATTCAAAAGTAATTAATTGTTTAAATTCGCAGCCAGATTTTAAAACTATTATTATGAGAAAAGAAATTATGGCATTTATGATGTTAATGATCATTGCAGGTATTGCAGGTGCGCAGGATTATTATCAGCGCACTCTGCGGGAACTTGTTTTTATAATTAAAACATATCCATTCGTCATCTATCAATATTTCCTGATTGGCAGAAACTTGAAGTGAATTAATTCCCCCAGCTGAGTATTTTCCAGCCTCTTTTTATTGCAGCTTTTTTAAGCTTCCTGTCCGGATTAACACAAACTTGGTTACCAACTATTTCAAGCGCCGGCAGGTCTGAAACGGAATCGCAATAATACCAGGAATTTAATGGTGAATAGTTATTTTTTTTGCAATACGCCAATAACCTGGTTGCTTTTTCTTTGCCAAAACAGAAATGACCCAGCGGCCTTCCGGTCAGATATCCGTTCTTAACTTCAAGTTCGGAACAGATGATATCATCGATATTGAGATTTTTAGCCATTTCCTGACAGATGGTTGTTAAGGCTGAAGACAGGATCACAACTTTGGCGTTTTTTGCTTTATGGTATTCAATTTCAGATATTGCTTCTTTATAAACTGATGGGAGGAGTATCTCGTGGAATACTTCCAAACACAGATCAATTACCGATTTTTCTGGAATACCATTTACCCAGCTAACCATATTATCCATTATTTTCAATGGATTTTTGAGTTTAAGACGGAATTCAAACGAAAGAAAGATGGCTTTTAAAAGATTCCGATGTGTCATCAAGCCTTTCCTGTAGGCTCCTCTGGCTAAAGCTTCCCCACTTATGGATTTTGTTATAGTCTGATCAAGGTCAAAAAATGCTATATAATCTTCTGGAGTATTTTTATCTCCCGAAAAAGTGGTTTCCATCAGGATTGTATATTATTTTTAATGCTCCGGGCAAAATCTTAACATTAAATCTGTTGGAAAAGTTCAGTTCTCCATCCACATGAAAAGGCACCACTTCCGGAAACTCAAGATTAATTCCTTTGGTTTGATAGTAATTTACTCTTTTGTCGGCAGTGTGTTCACCTTTTGGTACTTTAAGGAGGATAGAAAATCTTTCAAAAAGAGATAATTTTTTAATCATACAGACATCTAATAATCCATCATTTGCAATAGCTTTTGGGGTCAGGTAGAATCCACCCGCAAACCTTCGGCCATTAGCTATGGTGTTAATAAAACAATCTGTTTCATGTCTGCCCGTCTCTGTGATTACGGTCATTCTTTTTTCCCTGAAGAATAGGAGTGTCTTAACAATATGCCAGATATATTTATATTTACTTCCTCTTTTCACTTTCCCCGGTTCTGTATAATTCTCTGCTGCAACCTGTGCATCAAATCCTAATCCCATTCCGTTAAAAAAGATCATGCCATTACACGACCCTGCATCCATTTCAATTGGGTTTTTCTTAAAAAAGATATCCCATTCCTTGTCTCCTAACCTGTTTGGGAAACCAAGGATTTGTACGAAATCATTTCCTGTACCGGCAGGAATTATTCCTGCAGTAACATCTTTTTTATCAACGAGTGGTCGCGACATTTCATTAAAGGTTCCGTCACCGCCTAATGCAATTATATATCTGAATCCTCTTTTGTAGTACTGCTCTGACAATTCAGTCGCGTGTCCGCTTCTTTCAGTGAAAACAATCTCTGCATCAATATTATGCTTTTGAATCATTTCCTTGAGCTTTGGGACAATTAATCTGCCAAATCCGTTGCCTGCTATGGGGTTAACAATAAAAACCCATTGCTTCTTTTCGTTATCTATATCAGAACTTTTCAATATTCTGGAAGTTTTAATAAAAGAGAATCATAAATCGTACATATAAACTATTGATTTTCATCGTTTACCCTGGCTCCGCCAGCTAGCGGAATGGGGTAAATAAATTAATTTTCGAGCGTGTTGGAATCTTATATACATGATTACCGGATGTTATATTTAAATTATACCAATTTATTTTAAATCTAATACTAATGATAAGCCGATTCGATAACAGTTTTAACTGTTTCTAATATTTCACAGTCATTCTTTCCCAATAATTCTTCTCTTTTGATAGGCTTATGGATGACTACATCAAGTTTTGAATCAAAGTTAATATAAAACCTGTTTTTTGGTTTTAATTTATAGAACCCGTTCAGTGTAACCGGCAATATCTCAATTTCTCTGGTCCTGAAGAGGTAAATGAATCCCCTGTAGAACTGGTTTATTTTCCCATTAAGTGTTCTTGTTCCCTCGGGGAAGATTGCAACTGATTGATATTTAGATTTATGAATAAGCTGATCAATCATTTCTTTTGTATTTCTGTAGTTCGGTTCTTTGAAGGGAACATAATCCATCATTTTCAATAAGTTGCTGAAGAGAGGAACTTTAAGAAGCCGTTCATGGCCAAACCACGATATTCCGGGGTAAAATGATGTTATCGCCACAATATCAAAAAGACTTGCATGGTTAGCAACCAGAATATACTTTTCTCCTTTTTTAATGTTTTCTTTTCCTGAAACCCGGAATTTTTTCCCCATAATTATGAAAACTGATTTTGCCCACATCTGAAAGATAAAACGGATCACTTTTTTTAAATGTAATAAGGTGAGAATCAAAACAATCAATACTCCTATGGCAGTGTAGCAATAGAGTATTCCAAATAATAAAATCGAAATAACTGCGTAAAGTCGTGGACGCATCACTTATGAATATATTTTTATTTTTTACCTCATCCCTGATCTCTGATCCCTGATCTCTAATCTCTAATCTGCGATCCCTCAACTTTCAACTTTAAATGAAAGATTTAAAGATATATATTTTGGATAACATAGGAGAATCTGATTAATTCTGACTTCTTATTGAAAAAAAATTCTGCAATCGGTTGCAAAATCTAAAATTTCTTTATAAATTTGGTTTTTACCTGATCATTAGAGTATATCTAAAGGAATATTTTTTAAATAATACGGACCATTAATATAATATGCCTATGATATAAAATAAAAGAGACTATACTAAACTAAACAGGAGATGTGTCACCATCTCCTGCAGTCAGAAGTTAATATTTTTCAGATATGTGTTATAACATTATTTTTTATTAACCCCTTAAACTACAAATCTATGGTAAAAAACCCTTCGAGAAGCATTTTATTCAAAAAATGCTTAAGAAAAATCATGCTAATATTTGGAATCAGTAGCTTCCTGTTAATACAGGGCACTGTTTCATTATTGGCGGGATCAGGACTTAATGTCAGTTTTTCTGACTATTTACAACAAATAAAGGTTTCCGGGCGAGTTGTTGATGCAAACAATCATCCACTGATTGGGGTGAATGTTGTTGAAAAGGGAACCACTAATGGAGTTATGACCGGAGCAGATGGGACTTATGCTTTAACAGTTGCCTCCGGGAACTCAACCATTACTTTTTCTTTCATTGGGTTTGACCCCAAGGAAGTTATTGTAGGCAATCAGACAACGGTTGACATTACTCTATCAGAGAGTATTAACGCTCTGGAGGAAGTTGTGGTTGTAGGTTATGGCACGCAACGGAGAGAAGCAGTGACAGGTTCAGTTGCTTCAATAGGTGGAGACAAGATTCGCGATGTGCCATCATCTAATATCACACAGGCCTTGCAAGGACGTATATCAGGGGTGGATATGGAGCAGACCTCAACTAAACCTGGCGCCGTAATGCAAGTCCGTATTCGCGGTACTCGTTCTCTGAATGCCAGCAACGATCCGCTGGTGGTACTCGACGGGATCCCATTTGCAGGGTCTATCGGCGATATCAGCACCAGCGACATCAAGAGCATTGATATTCTGAAGGATGCTGCAGCAACTGCCATTTACGGTTCGCGTGGCGCCAACGGTGTTATATTGATAACATCCAACAAAGGGCTGAAAGGACAAAAAGCACAGGTAACCCTCAATAGTTATTTTGGTTTGAAAAAAATCTTTGCCCAATACCCCATGATGAACGGACCGGAATTTCGTGCTCTCCGTACAGCAGCAAATATGTATCCAATCGACGGGGCAGATGAATCTGATGCTTATAATACCAATTGGCAAGATTTGCTTTATAGAACAGCTGCAGTAACAAGCCACGATTTAGGCATTTCGGGTGGTACAGAAAAGGGCAACTACAACTTCGGTGTGGGCTACCTAAAGGATGAAGCCGTTATTCCCGGGCAGGACTACAGCCGTTTTTCATTTCGCGGTACTCTTGACCAGGAAATAGGCAAATTTTTCCGCTTCGGCTTCACCACGAACAACAGCTATTCCATTACTATGAATAACAACGTAATGTACGGTGTCTTAAGTATGTCGCCTCTTGCCAACCCGTATAACACGGATGGTACGTGGAAAAGAACTATAAAGATGCCATTGGATGAACAATGGACCTATTCAAAAGATATTATCAATAATTTGGGCGATAGTTTTATAGACCAAACCAAAGCGTATAGTTCCTATAACACAGTATACGCCGAGGTTAAAATCCCAGGCATTGAAGGTTTAAAATATCGTGCCAACGTTGGTGCGAACTTCCGCATGAGTAACGGTGGGCAGTATACAGGACAAGGGGTATTCGCTCTAAATGCTACAACCGTTTCAACTGCTACTGTCAGTAACTCTCTTGCTACCAACTGGGCAATTGAAAACCTCCTGACTTACGACCGCACCTTTGCCCAGAAACATCAGGTGAATTTTGTGGCATTGTACTCTGCCGAGCAAACCCTATCCAACAATTCATCGGTTTCAGCAAAGGATATTCCAGCCGACGCTCTACAATTCTATAATCTGGGGCGGGCTGCCGGCGAATTTACCATTAACCCTGATTACCAGGGCTATCAGCTGAGTGGCTTGATGTCGTGGATGGGACGCGTAATGTACTCTTACAACGACCGTTATATGCTGAGTGTTACCTACCGCTCCGATGCCTCCTCAAGGCTGGCCGAGGGGCATAAATGGCATTCCTATCCTGCAGTATCGATCGGATGGAATATCGCAAACGAATCGTTTATGAAGAATATCAGCCAGATAAATTCGTTGAAGCTGCGTGTGGGCTATGGAGAAACTTCTAACCAGTCTGTTAACCCCTACGCTACACTTGGACTTTTAAGTACCAGACCTTACAACTTCGGCACTTTGAACGCAACGGGGTTCTATGTATCCCAACTGCCTAACCCTAATTTAGGATGGGAGTTCTCTAAAACATGGAACTACGGTCTGGATTTCGCCATCCTGAAAAATCGCCTTTCCGGTACCGTAGAGTACTATATAACGAATACCAGTGATATTCTGCTGAATCTTAATCTGCCTCCTACGTCGGGCGTTAGCGGTTATACTGGAAATATTGGGGCAACCCAAAACAAAGGCTGGGAAGTTTCGCTAAACGGTGTGATATTGGACAACCCTGATGGCTTTACCTGGGAAGCCGGCATCAACCTGTATGGCAACCGCAATAAGCTGGTAGCGCTTGCTTCGGGACAACCGGATGATAAAACCAATTGGTGGTTTGTAGGCCACCCCATTGATGTAATCTATGACTACGAGAATATAGGAATCTGGCAAGCAGGAGATCCATATCTGAATATCCTAGAAGGTCCGGCCGGAAAACCTGGTATGATTAAGGTGAAATATACCGGCGATTTCAACCCAGATGGTACGCCAACAAGGCTAATTAATTCCAGTGACCAGCAAATTATCAGCCTGGAACCCAAATTTCAGGGTGGCTTCAACACCAGCGTAGCTTATAAAGGATTTGACTTAGGCGTAATCGGTGCTTTTAAAAGCGGTGGTGTCCTTATCAGCACCCTCTACTCATCGGCAGGCTACCTCAATCTGTTGACCGGTCGCAGGGGGAACGTGAAGGTGGACTATTGGACACCGGATAACACCGGCGCCAAATATCCGGCACCCGGTAATAGTGGCGTATATTCTGGCGACAATCCAAAGTATGGAAGTACCCTGGGTTACTTTGATGGATCGTATCTGAAGATCCGTACAATTACACTTGGATATAGCTTAAGCCAAAAGCTGATTAATAAAATCGGTATTGACAAATTTCGGATTTACGTCACTGTTCAGAACCCATTTGTGATGTTCTCGCCCTACAACAAAGAAACAGGTTTAGACCCCGAAACCAACTCATATGGCAACGAAAATGCGGCAGTACCATTGTCATACAACCTGAGACGATTGCTGACTATAGGCACTAACACGCCTTCAACACGCAACTACTTGATTGGTCTTAATTTAACATTTTAATAAGATAGCAATGAAACATATACATGTAAAAACATTTATAGGAATAGCCTTGATGGCGTTGTGCTTCATGCAGTGCACTAAAATTTTGGACGAGCAGCCTCGAAGTATTTATGAACCCGGTTTTTTTAAAACCGCAACGGGTGTTAATGGAGGACTAACGGCGATGTACGCACACCTGCGCTACCTGTACGGACAAGCCTACTACTATAACAGTCTCGAAACCGGTACCGATGAAGCAACATGGGCTCAGAGTGCAGATCAAAACTTTAAGGACATGGACCTTTCCGGTGTGGGGTCGATTACTCCACTCAGTAGCCGTTCGGATGTATTGTGGACAACTGCATTTCCTAACATCAACACTGCCAGTGGTATTATTGAAAATGCTGCCGCAGTAGGAACTATTTCGGATGCACTGGTTGCTGAAGCCAGATTCTTTCGCGCATTCGACTACTTTCTGCTGGTACAAACTTTCGGCGGGGTGCCTTTGGATTTGGGCTCAGGGGAGTTGAAGTTCAACACATCTACCGTGAGAACCTCTGTGCGTAACACAGTTCCGGAGGTCTATACCAAAGCCATATTCCCCGACCTGCTGACAGCGGTAAACAATTTACCGGATGTTGGACGTGTAACCGGCGGTGTAACCAAAAGCGCTGCCCGCCTTTATCTGTCAAAAGCTTACCTGACTTACGGATGGTGGCTCCAAAACCCAAATAACATTCCTACTTATCCGGCAACTGATCGAACTGACCCTGACGGACATAATGCCCAGTGGTATTATCAGGCAGCATACGACGTAGCAACAACTGCCATTGATAATCCGGGATCTTTTTTCGGCTTAATGTCAACATTCTATGACGTTAACCTGGGACAAAACGACCGCAACAAGGAAATTCTGCTGTACGCCGACCATACCCAGGCAAGCGAATTTTATAACGCGAGCAGTCTTACTTATGGCAGTGGCGGAGCTCCGGATAACTTTTCCGGCTGGATGATGACGTGGAACTATACAAACATCAGAAGTTCCAGTGTAAGTTCTGTTCAGCGTGAAGCATCACAAGCCCTGGGACGTCCGTGGGTACGTATGTGCCCAACTATCGGCGTAATTGAAAACACCTTTGCCGACAAAACGAATGATTCCCGGTACGACGGCACCTTTACAACTGTTTACCGTGGCAACTGGCCTAAAGCTGGCCTCACAAATGCGTCTTTGGTTAATGCAAATGGCATGTCAGTTGTCCCTGGTGATGCAATACTGACTTTCTTGAACACTGACAATCCAACTGTTACTTACGCTACTGCAAATGGTGGTGTCGGTGCAGGTTTATTGCCCGGAAGGTCCGATTTTGTGATATCGCCTGACCGCATAAGCAGGGTAGTATATCCGGGGCTTTGGAAGCTTGGTCCTTACCGTACCGACAATGGAACAGGATTGGGACAACCTAATGCAGGTTCTACCCGTCCTTACAACATTGCCAAATTCTCGGAACTTTACCTTGTTGCAGCCGAAGCAGCAGTGCAGGGAGCAACTACACAAGCTGGTAAAAGCGCCAGAGAATTGGTTAATGTTCTTCGTGCACGAGCTGGGAAATGGCGCTGGAACAACAACGGAAATATCGCCAATGTTGCAGACAATAGCGCTGCTATGACTGCAGCCACACCGGCAACTATAGACATTAACTATATTTTGGCGGAACGTTCACGTGAATATTATGCTGAAGGTTATCGCTGGTTCGATTTGGTACGTACGCAAACATGGGCAGCCATCGCTGGTTCTTTCACAATTTGTGGAACCGCGTATGGAGACCATACGCCGGTAACGGTAACGCGCACCATTACACCAGCTCTCTATCTGCGCCCCATCCCGGATGCCCAGATACAAGGCATGGAAATGACCGCTGACGAAAAAGCAGCATATCAAAACCCCGGATATAATTAGTTCATTTTGGTTAATTTTTAAGGTAATAATGAAAACTGAGGCTGACTGATTCCAGGAAGCCTCAGTTTTTAATTTAACATCTTTGACAAAAAAATCAATCTATTGACATATTGATCGTTAAAACGTTTCTGAAAGATATCGGCTTACTGAGTTTTTCTACAACGATAATTCAGATCTTGTTCTCCTAATATTCTTTTATGTGATCAGACTGGAGATGAATAAAAAAATAATTATTCTTGTGCATTAAATAATATTTGAAAACATTATTTTTTATGGAAGATTTTCTTCAAAAACTTGCTCTATGTGTTGAAAACGGGAAGATTAACAAATCATCTCCCTATCCTCCGAATATGAGAGACCAGGATGGAGCAGATGAGTTGGCAAAAAGAGCGCTCGAAGAAGGAGTAAAACCTGATGAAATTCTTGAAAATGCTCTTATCCCCGCAATGGCTAAAGTAGGTAATAAGTTCAGCAGAAAAGAGATATATGTTCCTCAGATGTTAATGGCAGCAAAAGCAATGAGCAGCGCTATGGTGCATCTTAAACCATTTTTCCAGTCGGGCGAAACAAAAAGAAAAGGAAAGTTTATTATTGGAACTGTGTCAGGAGACCTGCATGATATAGGTAAAAACCTTGTTGCTATGATGATTGAAGGCGGTGGATGGGAAGTTATCGACCTGGGAGTAGACGTAGGCGCAGAAAAATTTCTTAAAGCACTGGATGAAAATCCAAATGCCATCATCGGATTGTCGGCATTGCTAACTACTACAATGGAAAATATGAAGAATATAGTGACGGTTATCAAGGAAAAGTATTCTTCATCGAAAATCCTCGTCGGTGGAGCCCCTGTTACAACGGAATATTGTAAAAAAATAGGAGCGGATTTCTATTCCCCCGATCCGCAGGGTGCAGTAAATTATCTGAAGCAACTTGCCAGTTGATTTTAACCCTTCCCAAAATCTTTTCCCTTAAAAAATATGGGAAGGGAGCGTATTTATGATAAATTGGTTAATACTCAATATAATGCAGACAATACTTAGGGGAATATCCAATAAGGTAACAATTGATACAAATGGTCCTGTCATCATAATAGGTGAGTGCATAAATCCCACGCGAAGAAAAAAACTTGTTTCCACACTACAGGAAGGAAACTTTGAATATGTGCTGGAACTTGCTGAAAGTCAGATCAGGGCCGGCGCAGATGTTCTCGATGTAAATGTGGGTTTCCCGGGAGTTGATGATATTATACTTTTACCTGAGACGGTTTTGGCAATCAGAGGTAGTTTTGATGTTCCACTTTGTCTTGATTCTCCAAATCCCAAAGCAATTGAAGCTGCATTAAAAGTGGCTGGTGGTAAATGTCTAATCAATTCTGTTAATGGTGAAGAGAAATCATTAATTGCTCTTCTTTGTATAGCAAAGGAATATGAAGCTGCAATAATAGGGTTGACAATGGATGGTGACGGAATAACACACGATCCTGAAAAACGATTGGCTATTGCCGAAAAGATTCTTTCAAGAGCTGTAAAAGAAGGAATTAAAGAAGAGGATGTTATTATCGATCCTCTGGCGATGGCAGTTAGCACCGACTCAAAAGCATGTATTGTGACTCTCGAAACCATCAGACTTGTCCATCAGAAACTTGGACTGAACATAACTATGGGTGCCAGCAATATATCGTTTGGCCTGCCAGGCAGAGAAGATCTTAATTCTTCATTCATTTCGCTGGCAATAGCTAATGGTCTTACATGTCCGATTGCTAACCCGGAAAAAATAACCGCAGCAGTCAGGGCGACAGACCTGGCTTTAGGCAGAGATGATTTTGCAGTAAGGTTTGTAGAATATTTTCAAAGCAAGATTTAACTCATTTAGATTTTGTAGCTTTAGTTCAAAATCAAAATATGTCAGCTATAAAACCTGCCCGCAGATGGCAGCCGGCTTTTTTCCCGTTTAAAAAAGAATCATTCGGCAGACGACTTCTTGCAAAAGTTGAGATTTGTGTTAAAGGGCCTCTGTTTGGTTGCCGTATGTGTGGCAACTGTCTTCTTCAGGAAACAGCTTTTATATGCCCCATGGAATGTCCCAAAGGAATGAGGAATGGCCCTTGCGGAGGAATAACTCCTGAAAAGAATTGTTATGTCGACGAAACACGCAAGTGTATCTGGTATGCGATTTATAAAAGAGCCCTTAAAACAGGACGTGAGGAGACACTTCTTGAAGTATTGCCACCTCTTGATTGGATTAAAGTCGGTACAGAAACCTGGGGAGATGTGGTACGCCAGATTAAGAAGGTTGGAACACGAAAGTTCGTTGGTGGAATTACATCAGGAGATAAAATAATAAAGGCCGCAACCTGGGACAGCGTTTTTAAAACGATCAGACAGCCTGAATGGTGGTCAGGCGATGCTGATTATCATCCGGCCCATGAAAGTGAACCTGTAACTGATCTTGAAAGACAACTTCGTGAAGGTAAATTTGTTGTCGCTACCGAAGTGACACCACCACTTGGAGCGGGGACAGATAAACTTATTCGGGATATTGAGTCAGTTAAACCTTATGTCACTGCAATCAATTTTACAGATTCCTCTTCTGCCCGTCCTAAGATGTCAAGTATTGCCTGTTGCTCGGTGGCAATAAACCAGGGATCGGAACCCGTATTTCAGATCGCTGCCCGCGATACAACAAGATCAGGTCTGCAATCAACTGTTATCGGAGCGAACGCCATTGGAATTAAAAACATTCTTTGTGTGACAGGAGACAATTCGATTATAGGCCCGTCACCCACGAGCAATATGAATTTGCTTGATATCGATTCTGTACAAATGTTGTGGATTATACGGAAAATGAGAGACGATGGAGTCTATCTCGACGGAAGAAGTTACAAAAACCTTCCCAGAATATTTCTTGGTTCTACGACTTCTCCTTTCGCTTTGGAACCTGAATTACAGGCACTTAAAGATCAAAAGAAAGTCAATGCTGGTGCCCAGTTTTTTCAGACTAATCTTATTTTTGAACCAGAAAGACTTGACTTGTGGCTGGAACAACTTGATAAAAGGAATGTTCTTAATAAAGTTTTTATCCTGGCGGGCGTTGCCCCTTTTAAAAGCTATAAAGTTGCTCAGTATCTTCATACGAAAGTTCCTGGTGTGAGTCTTCCCGAGAAAATTCTGATTAGAATGAAAAATGCAGGGGAATCGGCTTCGGAAGAAGGCGTTCAGATAGCACTGGAAGTGATTGACTCTGTAAAACGGAAGCAGGGGATAAATGGAATTCATATTATGACATTAGGCTGGGAATCAATAGTTCAGAGACTTGTGACGGAATCAGGACTTGGTTTGCCGACCCGATGAATGGGGCAATTATATACTAAATTACTTATGACAGGTTCAACCTATCAATTTGATTTTAAAGATCTTAATATCAGCTCTTCAATGATAGAGAGTGTTTTAGGTTACAAGGAGGGTGAAGACCGTGAACTTGTTACAAATCTGATTGAAGAGATTCTTACAGATACCCATAAAGTAAGCATTATAAAAGCTGAATACAGGGTCTACACTGACGTTCGGTTTGACAATGAAACAAAATCGATCACGATTAATAATGTCAAATTCCAGATAAAAAAAATCGTATTTGGTCAGATAAAAAAATCAGATTCCGTAGCTCTCTTTCTGTGTACAGCAGGAGCTGAAATCGGACAACGTAGCAGAGAAGCCATGCGTGACAGAGATTTATTAAAGGGCTATATTTATGATGTTATTGGCAGTGAGATAGTTGAAGCGGCTGCAGATCTTATGCAGGCTGATCTTGAAAGAAACATGCTAAAAATAGGGAAAAAAATAACAAACCGTTACAGTCCGGGTTATTGTGGGTGGGATGTGGCAGAACAGCATAATTTATTTGAGCTTCTTCCTGAAAATTTTTGCAATGTAAAACTGACATCTTCCGCTCTTATGGATCCTGTCAAATCAGTCAGTGGAATTATTGGCATCGGAAAGAATGTCAATTTCAATCCATATACATGCCGTATGTGCAATATGAAAGACTGTGTATACCGGAGAGTCAGAGATTAAGGATGTTACATTTATTTTTTAGCTAATTTAAAAAAGCTCTCCGGTGGTCCCAGGTAACTGGGTTTTAAGCCACCTGAATTTATGATAATTTTTTGCAAAACAACTCCCTGATCGATCATAAATATTTTAAGAGTATGATAACCTGGAGTATTCAGGGTATGAGTTGAATGGCTTAAACGACAGTTGTCACTGACACATTTCTCCCAATCTGCGTTCCCGTTACGGGCATTATAAGTTTCCGGAACAAGCGTTATAATCTGGGGAGTATCGTTGTCGAAAGAAATTGCATACTGCAAAGCTCTGCCTGATATAAAATTAAGTGTTGGTGAGAAGACAGATGTAACATCTAATGTCCCGGTATTGAACAAATACATCTGATATTCAAGATATGGAGAGTTCTTTCCTGGTATTCCAGGAGCGGCATCGACTTCTGAAGTGGCTCTCATGGCTGACAGGGTATGTCCGTAATCTTCGATCCTTATCCAATGTCTTGTTGCTTCATCAGTCAGCCGGCTGAAATGTTCGGATTCGATTGACACATATCCGTTTCCTTCGATAAAGCCAGTGAGCGACGCTGGGCTTACTTCCGAAGGATT
>Ga0209638_1001635_pt1 | contig 14147 bp, 9 predicted proteins | sample BarGraNGADG00211_FD_184490 | JGI IMG/M metagenome (GOLD analysis project Ga0209638, IMG submission 184490) | Arctic peat soil microbial communities from Barrow, Alaska - Barrow Graham LP Ref core NGADG0002-211 (SPAdes) (version 2) | ecosystem: Environmental > Terrestrial > Soil > Wetlands > Peat... | reverse complement strand
CGACCAGCCATATTCTTTGTTCCCGATGATCGGGTAGACACAATTTGCACCTACGCCTATGTCCAGGCATTTTATCTTATTACCCGTTGGGATTATTCCATTGTTCTTGCTGCCCAATAAATCTGCCACATGATGAATGTAGTCTGCTCTCCCCGGAATGGGCGGACATAAATAATTTTTGGGGATATCCCAATTGTCTATATCGTAATAGTGCTTCAACAGAGCTTTATTCAGCATTTTCACCGCTTCCGGATTGAAAAAATCAATTGATTCGTCGTTGTAATTATTCAACTTTACAAATTGAGCTAATTCCGGACAACTACCTATAAGTTGTTTGAAATCATAGCGCTCCCGATGCTTGTTTCGTGGGTGCAATCCGGCTTTTTCTTTTGGATGCTCTTTCTTTTCTTCACTTACTGTCATTATCATTTTCTACTTGCAGGATGTGTAATAACCTATGAATAATTGGGGCAAAGAAAACTGCAGTAATGCTTAAAAATGCGACTCCACTATAAAGGGCATAAAATGATGAAAAGAGCTTTGCACCTACAGTTGACATCTCTTCAACCGGTCCCATTCCTGTTAAAATCATACAAGACATATGAAAACTGTCAATCCAGTATATTTGTCCGAAATGATGGTAACCCAAAGTGCCTATCCCAACTGAAAAAACAATCAACATTATACAAAACAGTCCGTAGCGACCGAGTCTAAGGAAAAAATGCGGTAATGAAGCCACTTTCTGGCCACGATGTTCTAATTTCATTTCTTTTTATATTTATTTAATTAAGTGCGGATTATCCTCGGGCTAAAGTGTAAAACATCGCAACTGCAGATGCCAGCATAACCAGGAATGTAATCCAAACCACAGTATTAGACAACCACCCACTGCGGTATTCACCCATAATTTTTTGATTACGGGCGATTCTGGCAATCAAAAATATTAAAGGCACTGCTGCCACGCCATTAAAAACGGCGGTAAAAACCAGAGCTTTAATCGGATCAATGCCGATAAAATTAATCATTAAACCGATAAGCGTCGCAATAGTAATTACTCCATAAAAACCATGAGCTTTCTTTAATTTAAGGTTAAGCCCTTCTTTCATGTTAAAGGCTTCAGATAAGGCATAAGCTGCCGAACCGGATAATACGGGAATGCCTAATAAGCCCAGACCAATGATGCCGACAGCAAAGATTAATTTGGCTAAGAAGCCTGCATGAGGAAAAGTCTGAACAAGAGGTTCCAGCGCTTTGGCGGCATCGGCGGCAGATGTGACGTCAGTAACGCCATTTTGATGTAAAACTGTGGCGGCCACCACAATTATTGACCAAGTAGCAATTTCCGAAAATATCATGCCAAGGAAATTATCGAGACGCAGATTTCTGATAAATTTTTTGCCAATTTTAGGCCTTCCGTATCGACTAATTAGATGATGTGCTTTTTCCTCCTCCACTTCTTCCGAAGCTTGCCAGAAAAACATGTAAGGAGAAATTGTTGTACCTAAGACGCCAGTTATAATGAAGAAAAACTCAAAATTTAATTCCACATGTGGCCAAAAAGTAGCGACAAAAATCGTATGCCAAGGCTGGTTAACAATAAAGACTGTGAGTGGATAAGCGAGTAGAGACAGTGCCAACCATATTAAGATACGTGAATAAACCCTGTAGGAAGTAAAAATTTCTAAAATTAGAATCAGAGTCGTAAAACCTAAAGTTAAAATGACAAAATTGATAGGAATAATCAGTTGGGCTGCGGCTGCAAGAGCACCAATATCCGCACCTATATTAATTGTATTGGCAACAACTACAAGCAAAACAGCCGCATAAAGGACCTTCTTGCTATAATTAGCTTTGATTACGGCTGCTAAACCATGACCGGTGACAGCGCCAATCCGCGCGCATGCTTCTTGAATAGCTGTCATTAGCGGCAGCATAACTATCACTGTCCATAATTGGCCATAGCCGAATTTGGCCCCTGTTTGAGTATACGTAGCGATTCCTGACGGGTCATCATCTGCCGCTCCGGTAATAACCCCCGGACCGAAAACTTTAAAAAATTTCTTTATTTTACTAAAAGTTTTTTTCATGGCTAGTTACCGGAGTTCTTTAGCACATCCAGCAGTTCCCTGAGATTAACAGTAGCGTATGTTGATGAATGATCGGACATGGCATAAGGGATAACCAGATCATTATTATGAATAATTGAGCCGCATGAGTAAATCACATTCGGTACATAACCTTCTCTTTCTACTTCATTTGGCATCATTAGCGGACTGCTCAGTCTTCCGATCTCTTTCTCCGGGTTTTCAAGATCATACAATGAAGCTCCCAACGTGTATTCCCTCATAGGGCCAACCGCATGTGTAATAACCAGCCAACCGTCTTCTGTCTCAATAGGGGAACCGGCATTGCCTATTTGCACCAGTTCCCATGGGTATTTGGGTTGTTGTATAATTTTAGCTTCACGCCAGATATTGATACTATCCGAATAAGCAATATAATTATTTACACCATCAATCCTGCACAGCATGGCATACTTACCATTGATCTTCCGGGGAAACAGGGCCATCCCCTTGTTTTGGGCAATTTCTCCATTAAGAGGCAATATCTTGAAATCATAAAAGTCTGTTGTTTTGATTAACTTAGGCAGAATAGCCATCCCATCGTAAGCTGTGTATGTGGCATAATAGGTTACTTCACCATTATCATCGGTGAATTTAACAAAACGGGCGTCTTCAATACCTCCTTGCTCGGTTGCCGATATGGGGAAAATAACCCTTTCGGAAATAGCTGAATCAATTGAAAAATTAATCTCGTAGTGCGAGGAAGCAAGCCACATCATTTGATCTATTATTTTTATACGATCTTCCGCAATATTGGGTTCCTTTCTTGCTATTACAAGATTCTTCATCAATTCGCCATAGGTAAATTTTTCCCCAAGTTTATCCAAGATAAAAGCGGGAGAAATAACATTTCCTTGTTCTTTATCTTTAATCGGCTTATCTGTGATAGCAGGAGAAAAAACATTTTTCTTGTCTTGCAATTTGTCAAGTTTATCTACGATAGCAGGAGAAATAACATTTCCCTGACCTTGCATTTCTTCCAGTTTTTTCCGAAAGGTTTTTTTATCGTAAATATGCCGTTTAATTACATCAGCTTCGGCCAACATTTTACCAACAGGTTCTATTGTCAGGTTGTTATTCTTGTCAAGAATTCCTGAGCGGAAAACGACAGATGAGATATGCCCTTCCCCTGTAGCCCGGAAACTGAAAATCACCCTTTTTTCATCTGATCTTGTTTCTGACTGATCCGGATTTTCCACAATGGATGGATTAAAAAAAGCAGCTGATTCAATGGAATATTCCATTGTAAAATACGAACCTATCAGCGCTTTCTGTGATACATTAAGATCCATTTCATTAACTTCAATTTTATCAAATATCGGAGCCAGTTTGGCAAAATGTTTCTCAAATATTTGTGAAATATTCCTATGCCGTCGGGAAAATCCCCTCAGTAACTGACTCATGGCAATATTTACTTCTTTTTCTGGCATTGCCAATACCTTCCTGATTATATCAGCTGATCTTACATCATCTAAATATAGAAAGCGGGCGATTACCCGGGTAGAATCAGGATTAAATATAAACTTTTTTCTGGTTACGACTATTTGCATGGTTGTCATATTTCATTATTGTTTGTCTTTCAATTTACCCGCTAAAAATCCTGTTGTCCAGGCGCACTGAAAATTATAACCTCCGGTAATTGCGTCAATATCCAATATTTCTCCGGCAAAATAAAGGTTTTTACACACTTTACTTTGCATTGTGCTAAGGTCTATGCTTTGCAGGCTGACACCTCCACACGTCACAAACTCTTCCTTAAATGTTGCTTTTCCTTTTACCGCATATTCATCGTTGGTTAACACATTCATCAATTTATTAAGCCCTTTCTTCCCGAGTTCCCCCCACTTTTTATTTGCCGATAAGTCACTTTTCTCTAAAAGGTATAACCATAATCTTGAAGGTAAAGAATAAGGTCTGTTGTTGGATAATAATTTATTGGGGTATTTTTTAACAATGCTTCTCAACTGATTTATAACCACATCGTTATTCTGTTCATTTACCCAATTCACCTGAACCTTAAAGTTATAACCCGATTCACTCAAAATTCTGGCTCCATAGGCAGATAATTTTAAGATGGCCGGCCCACTCATACCCCAATGCGTAATCAGTAGGGGGCCTCCTGATTTATACTTTGTTCCTTGAATATTTACCAAAACATTTTCCACCACAATCCCCTTCAGTTGGGTAATTGGTTCCGCAGGCATATTAAATGTGAACAATGAAGGAACAGGATTTTCGATCTTGTGATTTAATATTTCCAACCATTCCAATCCGCTTCTTTTTGGAGAACCACCGGTTGCAACAATAACCTTGTCGAAAATTTCCGACGGGAGTTCTTCATCTAAAAACATCAATTCTAACTGGTCGTCTATCTGCTTAATAGCTTTAATATTCATTCCTATTTCAATTTCGACACATAGTCTTTTTGTTTCCCTCAAAAAACAATCAATGATACTTTGTGAACTTTGAGAAACCGGAAAAACACAATTATCGTCTTGAATTACCAAAGGGACACCTCTAGACTCGAACCATTCAATAGTATGTTTTGTGTTAAAGATCTGAAAGGGGGGTTTTAAATTCCTCCCGCCTCTGGGATAAGCTTTACATAGCTCGTCTATGGAGGTGCAACCATTGGTGACATTGCATCTTCCTCCTCCAGAAATTTTAACCTTGGATAAGAGTTTTTGTGATTTTTCGAAAATGATAACCCTCGCATCCGGATAATTTTCTTTAGCAGCAATTGCCGAGAAAAAACCTGCAGCTCCACCTCCTATTATTGCAATTTTCATTTCTTCAAATGTAATAAAAAAAGCTCGATTATTACAAATTAGACCGGTTCAAATGAACATTGCCTGTCATAATAAAGCGCTGCTGCGCCGAGTACACCACAAGCTTCAAGTTCGGATATTTCTATATTAAAATGCTCTAGCGATTTTGGATACGTAAACGTGTGAATACGTTTCCACATCGTTCTCTGGAAATAAGGATATGCTTGCCGTATTGATCCCCCCAGAATGATCAATTCAGGATCATAGGTATACAGGATCATTTTTATGGCATTCCCTAGATGTATCCCAAATTCTTCAAAAATAACAATCGCCTGCTTGTCACCTGCCTGCGCTTTTTGAAAAATAGCTACTCCGGTATTATTATGACAATTCCCGAAAAACTGGCCGCTGGCATAATATTCATAATTTTGATCTAAATAATCTACCTCGCCAAATTCTCCCGCACCGCAGTTAACTCCTCCATAAAGCTTATCGTTGATGATGATACCCGCTCCCAAGCCGGTACCGACGGTCAAACCAACCATGGAATGGACCTGCCGGCCTTTGCCAAAATACTTCTCACCCAATGCAAAACAATTCGCATCATTATTTATTAATACCGGAATACGATAGCGCTCCTCCATCCGGCTTTTCAAGGCGACTTCCTTCCAGGATGGAATATTCTGCACATCGTATACAATACCTTTTTCTACATCTACCACACTGGGTACGCCAATACCAATTGCCTTTACGGCTGTACCGGCCAAACGATCGGTCAGTTGATACAAAACCTGCAAAACTTCTTCCTCAGATCCTGATGCGGGAATATTAACAGAAATAATGCCGGTAACTTGGCCTTCTTGCACAATGCCTGCGCGCACATTGGTGCCTCCAAGGTCAATTCCAATCACTTGCCGACTATCCATTTAGTTGAATCGTTTTATTGTTGATTATAGGCCTGGCCCAAAAACCAACGCTGAGAATGTATCCGAGTGTAAGATACAACAAGAACATGCCGGTTCGTAACCCCCAGTTATCTCCGATCCATCCAATTATCAGGGGAAATATTGCACCGCCAATCACGCCGGTAAGCAAGATGCCGGAAAATGCACCCTGATGTTCTTTTATAGAATTCAACGCCAGCGAAAAAATAACCGGATACATTACTGATGCGAAAAATCCCACCAAAGGGAAAGCTATCAATGCAATATTGCCATTATTTGAAAATAATCCAATACTCAAACAAATAATAGCCAGTACAGTAAAGCCAATCAGCACTTTGCGGCTGTCCATAATTTTCAGCAGTATTAATCCAAGTACACCCCCCGCTGTCATCAATCCCCAGAAATAAGCAACGGCTTTAGCTCCTGTTGTTTGCGGATCGTACTGATGATATACATACAGAAATTGTGATATCCAGTTGGCTATACCTTGTTCAGTGCCCACATAACAAAGGATGCCTATGAAAAAAAGTACAACAATGGGATTTTTGAACAGATCTAAATGGACTTTCAGCGCACCAGCCTTCTCTTCTTCGTTTAATGTCACTTTTGGGAATTTCGATATCAAAATAATGATTATCATCAATACGCTTACTATTGCAAATAACCAATAGAGAGATATCCACGGTAAATTTTGCGGTACAACGGAAGAGAAAAAGGTAAGAAAGGGATCGTTACTACCCACACTCCTGAGATTAAGTACTAAGTAGGAATAAACCAGTGGGCTTAAAAAGGAAGCAAGGCCAAAGATCAATTGTGCCAACACCGAATTGAAGGCATAATGCTCTTCTCCACCTGATGTGCGCAGCAGCGGATTTATCACGACTTGCAGCATAGCCATACCGCATCCGATCAAAAACAGAGATACCACGGCGGTGAGGTAGTTTGGAAACAAAGCCAGCATCAATGCACCCAGAAAGGCCACTACAAAAGCTACAGCCATTATTTTCTTCTCCTTGTACTTTTCTACGAGTATGCCGGCCGGGATAGATACAATACCATAAGCAATGAAAAAAGCAAAAGGAAGCACCGCAACGAGAGTAAGACTCAGGTTAAATCCTTTTATGATATCCGGCACCAAAGGGCCGATGATATTGGTAAGAAAAGAAATGACAAAGAACGTCAGCATAATAAGCCCGACGATGTAATAATTTCTTTTTGTATTAGTTGTACTTTTTATCATATAGATTTATTTTTACAATTATTTCACATTCCATCCACTCACTACCACTATAACTTTGTCTCCATTAAGGTCGGTTGTATGGCAATATCCAGAGACGATCCTCTTTTCTCCAGGCAAAAGTGTAATATAATTTTCATCCCAAAATACCGGCAGAACTGATTCTCCACTTTTCTTTTTCTTCATATCTACATTTACCATAAATGCAAGATTAGTTGTAGGATTATTTAACTTCACCTGAACGAAAGTATCATCCCCTTTCTTCGTTACCTTCTCGCTCGTTTCTAATTTTACATCGGGTAATTGTTGCAATAAAGTAAGATCCGCATATTGAGATTGAGGCATAACATACCAATTTCCCTTTTTCCCCTCTAATTTATCTTCTTGCGTAGAAAGAACATAAAAATTCGTACTGATAAGAAGATGTTGTTTATCATATAGACGAAGATCCAGGAACCAGGTTTTACTAACATTCATTTCCGACGGTAATGTAAATACATTTTGCGTTTGTTGTGAAGCAAGGGAACTCAGGGGAATTGTTTTCCGCAATACAGATTTCATATTAAAATCAAACACGCTTATTTCTGCCGAAAGTTCATTCACTTTTCCGGAGGTATTGTTCATAATGTCCACGCCGTTATTCCCATAATTGTAAGCAATGTGCAACGGCTCATTGGCTATGCGGGCACCATAAAACGCACCTGTTGGCATAAGGTAATAATCGTACAACTGCCACCATAGTTTAGGCCAGGACGCATTATACATCCATTGAATAATACCGGTTGCCTTAAAGCGGTTGGCTTCAAATGCTTCGAACATTGCACGCATTCCTTCATAATTAAGGTACTGCGCTTTTCGCAGGTAGTCTTTCAAATCTTCCGATTTACCCAGACGGCTATCCATTGCGTTATTGTAACTCTTCAGATTATGAAATACACCCCTTGCTGCATGATACATCCATGCGCTGCCAATAGGCCAAAGTGAGTCTGCAGGTATCATTTTTCTCAAACTTTCCAGCACCGGTATTTGTGGACCGGGACCTGTTTCTGTATTGAATCCGAAAGCGCCGCCATTAGTCTTGTCTACATACCAGTAAACCGGCGGCACATAATCATAAGGACCACGCATCTTCATACGTGAAGGCCCGGTAATGCTGCTGGTATGTTCCTGTGTGGAAGAAGCAGAAGGACGTGTAGTATCATACTTTTTAAGTATGTCCAAGTATCGTTCTTCCGATGCCGGCCGTGGAATCTTATCGCTTCCATAGACCCACACAAAAATACTGGGATGGTTACGCAGCCATACAATCTGGTCTCTCCATGAGCGTGCTGCTACATCCATTTGTTCCGGAGTTATAATTCCCCCAAATTTATCGACCGGTGCACCAAAAGAGGCTGGCCATTCCCATTGGCAGCTAAAACCCGCCATTATTAAAATTCCTTTTTCGTCGCAGAGGTCGTAGATATGTTGATTGCCTCCCCAGAAACCTTCCATACGAATGGCATTCAGGTTCATGTGCACAGCATAATCAATACCGGCGCGTTCATAATCGGAGGTTGCATTCAGCAGCATCGGATCTGTCCACCCACCGCCTTTGATCAGTATTTTCTTTCCGTTGAGCTTGTATCCGCGATGTCCTTCCTCAGTAACGTAATCAGAAACTGAACGGATACCGAAACGGATATGTTCGCTATCGGAAACATCGTTTCCTGCAACAAATTGAAGATTCAAATCGTACAGGTTGGGCATGCCGAGGGTATGTACCCACCAAAGCCGTGGATGGTCTATGTTTAACTGAGAAAAACCGGATGGCGTAAATATCACTTCTTTAGTAGTATTGGGTTGCAAAGTAACTTGCTGTGAAAACGCAATATCCTTCCCTATCATTCCTTTTAATTCACCTTCAATTGTTTTATCTGAATAGTTGTGTAAAAGCGTACTTACGGTGAGAGTTGCATGGTCGAGGGTAACGGTGTCCAGTTTGCTTTGTACAAACGGCTCGTCTATCGATACGGGACCGGATAACTGCAAATGGACATCACGCCAGATACCCATATTATGATCCGGCGGTGCCGGATTCCAGTCTACAAAACCAAGTGTTGGTTCTCCCCCTTGTGGCCGCGAAACTTTTACTTCCAGATCATTGTTCCCCTCTTTTATTACCTTGCTCACATCCAGAGTAAAACGGCAGAAAGCTCCTTTCACCGTATCTGCAGATGCTATCTTTTGCCCGTTTAGCCACATATCCGCACGGTAATTAATTCCATTGAATTGCAAGCGCGCCACCTGACCGGATGCTAATTTTGAAATATTGAATGTAGTGCGATACAACCAGGGAACATTGAACAGACTGTCGGAGATTTTTTCAAGATTACGATGAAAAAAAATATCATTATATACACTGTCTGCTACCAACGATCCTAAAATGCTACCCGGAACGGTGGCTGCATACCAGTTTTGAGTTGAAAGATTAGTGGATGATTGTATCTGCCAGTTATCCCTTAATTCCTGACTTTGTACAACCCATTTATCAGCGGGGGTCCATGCTATAGCTGAAATAGCCGCTATAAAGAAGAGTATTCTGGCTTTATTGAACAATTTTTTCATGGCAAGAAAATATTTAGTTGTTTTAAATTTTATGTGGATCATATATTTTTGCTGAATTCAAGTCACAAATGCAACTTTTTTGATTAGGTAAATTTAGTAATAAAAATTATATTTACACACCTTAAAAACAGGATTATACTGCTGATTAGCGGGTAACATTATAGTGCTATGTTTTCATACAAATGTCAATATGAGATTCTTAATAAGGATAATAAGTAAAAGTGGGTTTCTTTTTCTAGTGTGCCTTTGCTTCGGATGTTTGATTGTAAATGCCCAACAAGTTAATAAAACAGTATTAAAGGGAGTTGTGATCGATGGAAAAACCAGTGAACCTATACCCTTTGTCATTATTGTTGTGGTTGGAACAACTGAAGGAACCGGTACAGATTCTAAAGGAAGATTTTATCTAAGTACAAATGCCACAAACATAAGGCTCAAGGCATCATGCATGGGTTACCAACCAGAAATAACAACCATATCAAAAGGTTCTTCAAATTCAATTACGATAAAACTAACTACTTCATCAACATCTCTTGATGAGGTAATTATAAAAGCAGATAGGATAAAATATAAAAACAAAGCCAATCCGGCGGTTTTGCTTATAGAAAATGTAATTGACAATAAAGATAAAAACCGCTTCGAAAATTTTGATTTTCTTCAATGTGAAAAATACGAAAAGACACAATTTGCCTTAAGCAACATTACTGAAAAGCTAAAGCAAGGTAAAGCATTAAGAAAATTCAGATTCGTATTTGAAAATATCGATACCACCAAACAACCCGGAAAAGAGGTACTCCCGATGTACATCAAAGAAACACTCTCCGATTATTACTACAGAAAAACGCCAAAAGCAACAAATGAAATCATTAAAGCAGATAAAATGATCAGTTTCGAGGGCTATCTGGATAACCGGGGAATAACCAAGTATCTGAAGTATTTATATCAAAATATAAATATATACGACAATAATGTTTTGTTTCTGACCAATCAATTTTTGAGCCCCATTGCAAAATCTGCACCCGCTTTCTACAGATATTACATCACTGACACTGTGACTATAAGCGACATAAAGTGTGCGAAAATGTTTTTTACCCCATGGAATAAAACCGACATGCTTTTTCAGGGATACTTATTCATAACACTTGACAGCACATATGCCGTAAAAAAAATCGACATGGATGTTAACAAGAAAATTAATCTCAACTGGGTTAAGGATGCCAAAATAATTCAGGAATTTGAAAATGATCAAAAACAAGGCTGGTTAATCTCCAAAGATGAACTTTCCATCGACTTCGGGTTTATTCAAAATGGGTTAGGGATTTTTGGGCAAAGAAGCGTTTCTTATAAAAATTATATTATTAATAAAGCCTTAGCGGACAATGTTTTTAAAGCACCTGCCTTAGATCCTGAGGTAGATTCGACCAAAAAAACAGATGAGTATTGGGAGCAAAACAGGCACCAACAACTGACAAAATCTGAGAAAGGCATTTATACTACTATTGATAGTGTAAAACGTGTTCCTGCATTTAAACGGACAATGGATATTTTGAGGGTTTTAATCGCTAGTTATCACGATTTTGGACCCTTTGAAATTGGCCCGGTAGTCACTTTTTATAGTTATAGCCCTATCGAAGGCCCCAAGGTAAGGCTTGGTGGACGGACCACCCCTAAGTTCAGTAAAAAAATAAACTTTGAAACTTATCTGGCTTATGGGTTTACCGATAAGCAACCAAAATACTACATCGGAACAACTTATTCTTTTACATCCAAAACAATTTACGATTTTCCGGTAAAAAGTCTAAAAATAAATTATCAGGTAGACACAAAAATTCCCGGACAAGACCTTCAGTTCGTACAAGAAGGCAATGTGCTTCTTTCTTTCAAAAGGGGAATAGATGATAAGTTATTTTATAATAAAACCTTTAGGGTCGAATATTTAAACGAATTTAAGAATCATTTTTCTTATACGATTGGGTATAATTATACCAGGCAGTCACCGGGAGGTTCCCTTAACTTTAGCACCATCAATATTTCGGAAATTAGTTTGAACCTCCGGTATGCCCCCCACGAACAATTTTATCAGGGGAAAATATACAGAGCTCCGATTCCAAATAAATACCCTATTCTACAATTGAAATACACCGTTGGCTCTAAATTGCTGAATAACGACTATAATTACCATAATTTGCGGTTAAGCATATACAAGAGATTTTATCCCTCGGTAATTGGATATACTACTGTCATTTGGGAAGCGGGAAAAATATTCGGAAAAGTACCTTATCCTCTATTATTGATACACAATGCAAACCAAACGTATTTATACCAGGCTTCCTCATATAACATGATGAACTTCCTCGAATTTGTAAGTGATCAATATATATCGCTAAATGTAGACCATTGCTTTAATGGGTATATTTTCAACAAAATTCCGTTACTAAATAAACTAAAGCTAAGAGAACTCGTCACTTTTAAAGTTTTGTACGGTAGCCTGAGCAAGTCAAATAACCCGGACTATCAAACAGACTTGTTCAAATTTCCGACAGATAATGGAGGGAACCCAACTACATTTTCGCTTGAGAAGAAACCTTATGTAGAAGTAAGTGTCGGCGTTTCAAATATTTTCAAATTGTTAAGGATAGATTTGGTAAAACGGTTAACTTATCTCAATCACCCTAATGTTTCAAGCATGGGAATTCGGGTAAGGATTAAATTTGATCTTTAAAGAGTTTTACGATAGATTAGTTTTATTATTAATGAAAAACAATATTATGCCCATCGATAGACAACCAGCCGTAGCCGGGCAGTTTTATCCCGCCAATCCGGTAATGTTGCAACAAGAAGTTTCAAACCTCCTTGCTTCAGCTGTGGCCAAACAATGTAATCATGTCAGAGCGGTTATTTGCCCGCATGCCGGATATGTTTATTCCGGAAAAGTAGCTGCATCGGCGTTCAACCAAATAGATAGTGAAGTTAGCTATAAACGGGTTTTTCTGCTTGCCTCGTCGCACCAAGATTGCTTCGACAGCGCATCTGTATATTGCGACGGCAACTACGTGATGCCCTATGGAGAAGAGATTGTCGACACCTCTTTTGGCAAAATGTTGGTAGAATGTTTCCCGGAAATTTTTACGGCTAACCGTGCCCCGCACCAAAACGAACACAGTCTGGAAGTGCAACTTCCTTTCCTGCACTACGCACTCAAAACGAGCTACAGGATTGTGCCGATAATCATTGGCACCTCAGACCCTGCAGTTTGCAGGCAGGTTGCCAAAGCCTTGAAGCCTTACCTTACACCAGATAACCTATTCATTATAAGCTCAGACTTTTCGCATTATCCCGAATACAATGATGCTCAAAGAGTAGATGCTATTACTAAAGAAGCCATTCTCGCAAACGACCCGGAGATACTCTTGACTACCCTGGCGGAGAATTCCAAAAAATATGTTCCACATCTGGTTACCAGCCTGTGCGGATGGACGTCCGTGTTGACCTTGCTGTATATGACTACACACAACGATTCGCTCGAATACCAGGCTATTGAATACAGCAATTCCGGCGACACAAAGCAATATGGAGACCATAATCGCGTGGTGGGCTACTGGGGTATTGCCCTTTATGAGAAACAAATTCAGGCGGGGGATTTTCAGTTGACAAATAAGGATAAAGAAACACTTCTGAACGTCGCCCGAAAAACGATAGAAGAACATTGTCTTAATGGTAAAAAGCTCGACTTGAAAACATTTGATTTTTCCACCACGCTCGAAACCAGATGCGGTGCGTTTGTTTCATTACACAAAAAAAATGAACTACGGGGATGCATCGGTCACTTGACAGGCGATACGCCTTTGTACAAAATGGTTCAGGAGATGGCTATAATGGCAGCCTCACAAGATTATCGCTTCATGCCGGTAGAAGCGAAAGAGCTCCCGGATATCGAAATCGAAATATCGGTACTCTCTCCACTAAAGAAGATCGACGACATTGCCGAAATCGAACTTGGCAAACACGGTATCTATATCGAAAAGGGAAGGCATACCGGTGTGTTTTTGCCACAAGTGGCAACAGAAACAGGATGGAACAAAGAAGAGTATCTCGGGCATTGCGCCCGCGACAAAGCCGGCTTGGATTGGGATGGTTGGAAAACGGCGAATATTTACATCTTTACGGCAACAGTATTTAGCTAAATACTATGCCCAAACTCCGGCAATAGGTTCTCCACAGAAACCACACTTCCCGCTGTGAATGAAATTTTTATTCACCACATAGCCGATGCGCTCCACCACCATTTTTCTGCAATTGGGGCAATGTGTGTTTTCTCCATGCAGATCTGGGAGGTTACCGATGTACACATACTTTATTCCGGCATTTTGGGCTATCTCTTTGGCCTGAATCAAAATACTTTCAGAGGTAGGCGGTAAATGAGCAAGCTTGTAAGTTGGGAAGAAACGACTGAAATGGAGCGGAGTAT
>Ga0209638_1001634_pt1 | contig 14150 bp, 19 predicted proteins | sample BarGraNGADG00211_FD_184490 | JGI IMG/M metagenome (GOLD analysis project Ga0209638, IMG submission 184490) | Arctic peat soil microbial communities from Barrow, Alaska - Barrow Graham LP Ref core NGADG0002-211 (SPAdes) (version 2) | ecosystem: Environmental > Terrestrial > Soil > Wetlands > Peat... | reverse complement strand
CTCAAAACGCCCACCCCCTACGACGAGGCCAATGCCTAGAACCAGCACACCCAACAAGCAGCAGCTTGACATCTAAGCCCATGGGATGTCTGTCCCGGTAAAGGCTGCGGACAGGGCCTACGGGAACCGGGCCTGCTCGAGGTTCTTTCGGAGCCCGCGTGCCGCGGGGACGATCGGTCGACGTTGGTTTACTGACGCCTGATCTAGACATGCCACTCCCGAAGTTCCGAATTGCTTCGGACTGCGGAGGTGTAAAGGTGCTATAGCCTATGCGGCGACCGCAAACCGTGGCTTTGGCGTCGATCGAGCATGATGATGCGAGAGTCGCAGCGTCGTTTCGGGTACGGGGGGCAAATGCGCATACGAGTGCTGACCAGCTGCTTGGTGATTATGGCTGTGATCACAGCATGCTCCAGTGGGGCCACGTCCCCGTCGACTGGAACGGCGTCCGGGAGCGAGGCCAACTCCCAGCGGGCGCCGATACCGACAGCCAACACGTCTTGGGGGTCGCAGGACCCAACGCCTCAGGGGTTTTTCAAGGCCCATGATGTTGGCGAGGGCCAGCAGAAGATGCAAAACGACTGGGTTGCAGTGACATGGCCGGCGGGCACCCTGCCAAAGGGGACGAAGGCGGCTGTCTCGTTGGGCTCTCCATTGGGCAGCACAGACGGCCCTTTCGCGCGTGAGCGTTGGGGTGCTCCGGTGAAGGTGGACCACTCCGCTGCGCTCATCAGACCTTTGACGCTGACTTGGGATGTCTCCAGGCTAAGCAGCACGGAGCAGGCAACAATCATTCTGGTGCGGTGGGACGAAGGTCGTCGGGTATGGGCTGCGACCAGCGAGCCCAGGACGCTGCTGAAGGGCAAGCTAACGGCGCATGTTTCGCATTTCTCCGTGATCGATTGGGTGTCAAACGGGAGTGCCGCACTGGGACAGACATTTGGTCAATGGACCGGCAAGCGCGCCGACGCTCCCAAATGTTCCGATGCCAAGTTGCCTTCGTGGGTGAAGTCAGTGGTGCGTCCGGACGAGAACCTCTCAGCCACCGCGATTCGGACGTGCGTTGAGCCCGACAAGGATCCCGGCGTGATTGCGGTGCGGGTCGTTGACAACCGTTCATACAGTCAGCGATTCACTCTCGACGCAGGCGGCCAGCAATGGGATTGGGTGTGGAACGGCGAGGAAGACTTCTCTCCGCTCGGCAGTGTTTGGAATGCCGCGCACTCAGCCCTCGATTCGCGGACGCGAGTAGTACTGCCACCAACCAAGTCGATGGCTTTTGGGATTTCGCGACCGGACCAGCCTGGCGATGTTGTGTTCACCATGCAGGCCAAATCGGACTCACTGACTATCTTCGCTGACCTTGTCGGTATGACGATCGACAGCATGGGCGTAGGCGGATTCGACAATCCGGTCACGAACGCGGCTACTCAGGCGCTGTTTGAATGCGGCGGGCGTGAGCTGCTGAAGGCCCGGCCGAAGGATGCCAATGATGCAGCCGGCTTTGCCTATCAAGCGGCACGCTCTTGTGTCGCGGCGATCGTTGGCCAAGGCTCATCGGAACTGTCGGATGTCGTCATGACTAGTTTTGAAACAAGCCTGAGGAAGGAGATAGCCAAGGGGGGTGACTCGGCAGTGCGGGCGATCAAGGCGGGGCGCCTTGTGCACGAGGTTTCGAGCAGACTCTGGGTACTGAACTTCTTCGAGGCCGTCGAGTACGTGAGCAACCAGTTCGCGGACGCCTGGGTTGGTCCCACAACGCTGACAGTTCGGGTTTCGGGGACGCCTCAAGCCCTGGGGTCCTGGCAACCGACCTGCTCCAACGCCACCAAGGACTCCGCTTCTCTCTACCGAAACGTTGCTCTTCAGGACCAGTTTGCCGACAAGGGCAAAGACCTTTGGCAGTTCTCGGGTTGGGCCGCCGCCGCTTCGCAAGCCGTGAAGCCCCTGGCCAATTGCTCCGGGGTCTATCGGGATTTGGTCGCCAAAGATGTGGAGTCCACTTGGGCGGACAAGAAGGCCGCCGCAGTGGTCGCAAAGAACCTCCGTGAGCAGGGTGCGATCACGATCACACGGACCTGGAGCGTGCATGGCGGCGGTCTGACTATCCACTCTGATGGAACGGCCGTGGCCACAGGCCATGGATCATGCGGCCCCCCCGGTGACTGGTGCACGGATGTGATGGACCTCAAGGCCGCACAGATCAATTCGACGACTCTCAAGCTGACCGTGATCGCGAGGTACTCCCACGACACCAGCAACCGGCGGTACGCAGCCCCCACCTCGGCAACAGCCGTCGGAGACTACTACCTGCTTGTGGTACAGCCCGATGGGCTTGCCCTCACCGAGCTACACGCCCCTGACGGTTCGCTGCGAACGCCCAGAACTGAAGCGAACAACTTGGGCAATCCTTGGCTGTGCCCGGAGGGTTCCACCAACGCAGACGGCAGATGCGGAGCCTGACCGTCCCTGCCGTGGCACGACACAGCCGTGGAGCCAGTGCAGTAAGTGCAGTAGCACACCATCGACCTCAGCGACCCGCGAAGAGACTCAAGACAGGAGATCTGCATTTGCTGCACTGAAGTCAGGCTGCTGCTTTTGGGCGTTGTGGCTAGAACCAGCCGAGCACTCGCGCATTGCCGGAGGCGGGCATGCCGGTGAGGGTGGTCGTGGTCGTCAAGGACGGCCCAGACGTTCAGTTCCTTGGGGAAGCCTCTTTTCTATGGACTGCCCACCCTCGGCGTGGTGGCGCCCGCCGAAGAGACAATGGAGACGCTGCGAACGGTAGAACCAAGCCTTATCGTGATCGACCACGGCCCGTCCGGATGGCTAATAGGGCCCGGTGTCGCGTCGCGACTCAACGAGTGTCGATAGGCAATGCCCGCCGCCGCTCGGGGATCGTTTACCGGTGACCCGGACCACGTTGGCGGCCACCGACGGTGATGTGAACCTGTCCTGCAGCAAGCCGCAACATGTCGGCCGGATCCCGACGGTCGACCTCGCACGGCGGCTCTCCCCGACGTCTGCGAAGGTGGTCACTGGGACCGGCCTCGTTGCACAACTTGCGAGCGTGAAGAACTACTGCGACCAGAACGTCGGGCCCAAAGATCAATGTGCACAGGGACAGGGCCAGTCGCCTGTTACAGACCGTTTCTTCGCAATGGCGGACAGCAACCCGACGGGCACAGAAGGGAGCCGCCACGACCTGACCCCCAGCGTCCATCGTCGACAGCGGACGCGTACACGACCCTGACACCAACAGGGGTGGGGCCAAGTCAAAGCATCACTGTGGGGCCAAATGGGGTTGTCATACTCACCAACCAGCTCTTCTACATCCCGTAGAGTCCGCATCTACCCTTGAAAGGGGTGCGCCGTGACCAGTTTGCCTACTCCGCCCAGCGCTCACCGACCAGAAAGAAGTCGTGGTCGGCGCTTTCGGCGCGGCTACCAGAAGGTCTCCTTCATCTTGCTGGCGATTTTTGCGGTGTTTGTTTTTGTCCTCTACTTGGCGCTTAACAGTGCCGGCTCGACGGGCACCCAGTCCGGCGGCTCGGCCAACGCCGGTCACGCTGCCCCCGAAGCTGTCGCCAACCCCAACCCGGTTGCCACACCAGCTTCTGTGCAGAAGGGAACCATTGAAGGCATCATAAAGGTAATCCGAGTATCCGGACAGACGGCCAACTGCCCGATAAGTTCATCAATTGTCGCTGCCGGCGCTCCAAACGTCTCAACCGACGGGACCCCGAGCTTCAATTCAGGTCCGGTAATACCAGTCGGAACATACACTTTCCAGGTAGACTGTCTGAATGATAATAACCCCGGGCGATTTATCTTTCCGAAAAAGACCATTGCGGCGGGGCAAACCATTGATTTCGGAACAGTAACGATTGACCAACGACTTGCCCAAACTCCTCCACCCCCAATACCTTAAACTTAGGGTGATTCCAGGTTGAGTGGTGGGAGGACCAGGGTCAGGAGTCCGCGTGGCGATGGCCGCAGGGTCCGGTCGGCTCGCTAGCGGGGGTAGGTGAGGCTGCGTTTGGCTTCCCGGGGGTTGGACCGGCCGAGGCTGCGGGGGTTGATCAGGGCGGCCAGGATGTGCAGCCAAGCGGTCGGGACGTGCCCGGGTGGGTGGTCTGGGGGGAAGAGCGGCCGGGTCGCCGACCGGGCCGCAAACCGCGTCCAGAGCGGCGATGAATGAGGGTCGTAATGGGTCTTGGTCGGTGAGTTCGGCGGCGGCGCAGATGAGTCCGCGGATGGCGTGGTAGGCGCACAGCAGCGCCCACAGCTCCTGCTCGGCGCCGTCGGGAGTTTTCGAACGCAGCACGACAACGTCACCTTTGAGCTGGGACTTGAACGCACCAAACGCAATGGCGATGTGATTCTCGACTGGCAGTCCTTCAACATGTCCGATGGCCGAGCCGAGTTCTGGTCAGAACATCTTCGCTGGGACGGCCACAAGGTCGTGGTCACGAACCTGGTACCCGTCCAGCTCGGATGGGACTGAGTTATGCGTCCCGCAGAACAGCGCCACGCCTGACAAATCACTGGGGTAGGCGCGACGGCGAACCCGAACAAATCGAAGAGGAGGACTTCATGATCGGACAGCGGGCCGCTTTGACTGTTCAGCGGCTCCGCGCTAGGTGATCCCCTATCCGCTCTCGCAACCGCCGCGGCGGCCTCTGTCCGCAGGCTCCGCCCGGCCCGAACGTGCACCCGCGGGCTCTTTACGTCGTCACCGAAAGTGACGCCTTCATGATCATCTGGCGCGGCCGTCAACAGCAGCCCGATTGGAAGCGAACCGAATCCATACGTATGCGTCGAGGTAGCTCACTTTTCAGAAGCGAGAAGTGCGACGAGGTCGGCCCCGACTTCACTTACTCCCAATCTAGTGTCATCTAGACCCGTTCCACGGTCGACCCCCATGATGTCACTCACTTGTATCGAGGCGCCGTGCTTCATGTCCTCCATGTTCAGCCATTTCTTCTTCCAATTGACCCCCTCGAAATTCCCAAGAGGCGCCACGACAACGAGCATAGATCCCGTTTCTGCGTCGACATCACCCAAGGCGGTCTTGCCGCCCAGAACGAGGATGACAACCCGGTTTGTCGTAACTAGGATGTCAGACAATCCGATTGCAACGTTAAAGGGCAGGCCCGCATCGCCCGGTCTCGGTGGACGTCCGTCCCGCCCACGCGTCGCCATCACATGACAAGTGCCAAGGATTCGCATCAATTGCTGTTCCGACGATGACAACAATGGATCGCGGTCCTTGGTCCACGAGACTTGTAGAGGCGCGAAACTGCCAGGTTGGTGATCAAACTTCACCTTGGCGAACTGTGGAACGAAGGTCAGCCCATCCTCTATTCTCTTCTTCGAACTGAAAAGGCCCATCCCGTTCATCTCCTAGGTGTCGTCGTGTGGTCTGGCTCTTCGGCGATCAGGCAGTCGCGGGCTGGCTTGGGCGCGTCTCTCCAAACTATGTGTCATCCATGCCGTCGACCCAAAAGTACTGTCCCACCTGCGGGGGTTACCGTCCGGAAGCCACCCTACGCGTGATATCTCCCAGGCTTGCTGCAGGGTCATCGCGGCAGTATTGGCTAACTCCACCGCTGGCGTAGCCGGCGTAGACATTAAGGTATGGTAGTTTCCTGTACTCGGTTTGAAGATAGGTTCCTTGCGCATTTACGTCCGCATTATTCCAGTCACTGCACTTGGACGTTTCTGATAATGACCCAGAGACTGCGTTGCATCCGGTCAAACCAATTGCCAGGGTCAATGCTGCGGTGGTTGTAAGGAGGAGCTTCTGGGCTGTATTCTGTACCATGTACTGGCTCCGTGGTCTCAGTGGATAATCATGTCTCTGCTTTCGGCGGGCACTGGCTCCGCATCGGTGGCATCATGTCGACGAAGCGCCATCCTGGTTGCGAGTCCACAGAAACAATATTCGCCGGGCGATCGCCTTCTATGAAGATCCTGCTTTGCCTCGCGCGTTATTGTCCCGGTCGTGAAGCAGCATCTCACGGTTCATGTCATCCGGATGCGTCGCGGAGAACCGCGAGTTGACGCCAGGTCATCCAAGCACAGCCGACAATTCCCAAAACGCCCCAAAAACCAATGTTGGTGGTGAACGTGACGATCACACATAAGACTAGAAGCGAGCCCCAAATGAGGGCGTAAAGGATCGCGATGACCTTTAGGGTACCATCCATCAGAAATCTCCTTCTCGCCGCAATAGTTTGATTAGACATTTGGCATCTAGCGTTCTGTTCAGTTCTGGGTGTTTACTACCGACTTTGTGTTGTTGCTACCTCAGTACTAACCCTTGAATCTTTGTCAGAATGCAAACATGAACTGGTCTAGAATTTGGATCGGTTATACTGTTGTTTAACTGAATTCATGAACACTTCAGGCCACTTCTTGTCCCACCCGATCTGTAGCGTAACCCGCTCCTGATCTTTCATATCGAAGTATCCGAAAGTTGAAATCTCAGTCCGAAACGAGATATTCGTCAACTCCTGGAATGGAAAGATGTACACAGTCGGCTCCGCCGGAGCGTGCTTTTTGTCATCACGACTGATGACGGCCACGACACGCTTTGGCGTGAGAGCGATGACACCCCCGGTGCCCGACTGAATCGCTCGGCAGTATGCCACCGAGAGTATCTGCTCGTCATCCGGAAGCGCGTCAGACAGGTACTCGATGTCTGACATGGCATTTGCTAGGAAGCCTGACTCCTTGGGTGGAGTGGCTGCCACCGCGGCAGCCATGTCTTCACGCTGAATCTGCGGCACGGCTACCGGTTGCTTCTTACTGAACAGGGGCACGATGTTCCCTTCCGTAGGATTTGTTTGGGCATTTGAGTTTGTCGCTGATCACGGGCGCTATTGGTTCAAGACCTTCTGCTAGCCGGCTTCAAGGCCCCGGGCTCAGCCCAGGCTCCGGTCCGTCGGACCTCCCGCCGCCTGCTGGGCAAACACGCCTATGGCCCCCTCTTTCTCATGGTGATGGCCAGGGACGCTACCACCGTTCATGCCGCTCTTGTGGGAGCGCGAGCCTTCGCAGACGGTCCTGAACTTGCATCGGCCGCCTTACGACAACCGGACACCGCTGATCCGTGGACAAGGACTCCGACGAGAGGCCGCGGTTGCCGCACACGTAGGACGACGCATCGGTGTACTACCTGGCGGAATAACCACGGTTAATGCTCAGTGCTCAGTGCGCCGAAGGTCCGTGCCCCCATCAGTTTCTTCGGGCGACCCCGCGCGTGTAGACGACCCCACCATTCCAAGCCGTGCACATGACCCAGGCCGTCTGTCCGCTACCCGCGCGCTTCCAGTCGCTCTGAACGAACGTCCAGTAGTAGGGCCAGACCGTCCCTTGGCATTGCGCCCATGCTTGGTAATAGCCGGTACCCCCAGAGCAGGAGGCGGTGGCGTACGTCATCCCCCCACCGGTAGTGCACCCGGTTGGCGCAGCTGACGCTGGCGCCGCGGCGAGCGCTACGCTCATGCCCGAGCTGGCAATGGCTGTGAGTACGACTGCAATGCTCTTACGTAACATCCTGGACTCCTGACTGAGGCATCCCTCAACGCCGCTTCCATAGTGATCAAGGCGGGCTGACGGGCTTGAGCGGGTGGGGGACGGTCGTGTTGCTGACGGAGCGGGGGTCGTCCTTGCGGCCCGGGTAGCTGGGTAACGTCCATCTGAATTCCTTTGTTTCTCCACGTAGTTCGAGCCGAATTCCCTTCCGCCTCTACCCTGCGGGCTTACCCGGACCTGGCACAGTGGGGAAAACTGACCGAATTCACGGTTGGTTTCCGCATCATTCGGATGGTGGGTTACCCCACCATCGACGTAGTTCACCGCTTACAATTCCGGCATCAAGGGTCTAGCTGTAGGGGGCGTTGTGGCACGTGGCTTGGCCAGATGGCCTTCAATGTGGGCAGCGCGGGACGGTTTCCTCAACCGTCAAGGCGTCGAGCGGGCCACCGTGGGCGCGTGGGCTGCTCTGAAGGCGCACAACTTGATCCAGATGGTCGTCGTCCTCGTTTTGACAAGAGGGGAATCTCGCCGACCTTCGCTGGAGCTGACAGCTGCGGCGGTGTTCTCGATCTCGGCCGTGTTCATGCTCGTAGTGTCAGTTCGCGCGCAGCGGCTGTCTCGGGCCGCGGTAGCAGTCGATGTCGTGGTCGCGGTCTCGGTGCTGCTCGTGGCACCGTTCTTTCAACCGGTGGACCCCTCACTGCCCTGGGTCGACTGGCCTCTGTTTGTAGCGTTTCTCGTGGCGGCTGAGGCGAGCGCGTGTTTCACGCCGGCTCTGGCCTCAGCCGCAACACTCGCCCTGATGGGATCTGCTGCCTCCTGGCTGGTATGGGGGTCCCTGCCCCCGGCCACCCGGCAGATGATTTATGCGAGTTTCGTTCCCTTCGTGGCCTTCGCAGCGGTGAGCTACCTCTTCTTGCAGTACCTGCGGCGTCTGGCTGCCCTGGCCGATGCCAGGGCTGAGACCATCCGCATGTTGGAGGAAGAGCGCACGCGCCGCGTTCTTCACACGCCGTACCGTTTGTTGAACGATCTGGCGGGCATGCTCCGGGCGGAAGGTGATCGGGAGGGGGCTCAGCCCGCGAGCCGGGCGCGGCTGGCTGAGGCGGTAGCCTCGGCCCTGGAGATTGAGTCAATCGTTCGCGGAACCGACCCCACCTCGAGCAACCTCGCCGCTGATCTGCAGCAGTTGAGGGACCAGTTCGTGGACCTGCCCATGATCATGAACGTGGAAGACGCAGGAATGAGCCTGCCGCCCGGGGCGGTCTATCGGATCCGGGAGGCGGTGCGATCTGCGCTGCAGAACGTCAGGCTCCATGCCCAGGCCACCGAGGTCGTCGTATATGCGACCGCCGATCGGCATTCCTGGCTGGTCAGCGTCCACGACGACGGTCGGGGCTTTGACACCACCGGCCTGCGCGGCGTCGGCCTTAACCAGCTGGTCGTCGGAGCGTTGGAGGAGATCGGTGCACAGGTGCGCATAGAGTCGACACCCGGACAGGGCACGCTCATCGAGATCAGTGGAGACCACCAGTGGACGATGGACCTCGCCCCCGCGTCGTTGTCATAGACGACCACCCGGTCATCGCATCGGGTCTGGCGCACCTGGCGCCCCAGATCGAGGTCGTGGCCAGCTTCAGCACCGTTGAGGACTTTCTTGGCGCACCACTTTGCCCGGCCGATGTCGTGCTCCTCGATCTTCAGCTCGATGCCGGCCGGCGTGCCGGTCCTCAACCGATCATGGGCACGGCGGCCATCCGTTGCCTTCTCAAGCGAGGCAAAGGACCCGTGGTGGTCTACACGGCCATCGCCGAGGAGATGCTGTTGGCGGCGTGCCTGGCAGCTGGCGCAATGGGTGCCGTCACCAAGAACGCTCCGGGCGCCACCATCGCCGAAGTCGTCCGGATCGTGGCCCAGGGAGACATGTGGGTCGACCCGCCATAGCGGGAGCACTGCGCCGTTACGCCCAACGACGACACGCCGGCGCACTGAGCCCGCAACAAGCCAACGCTCTTCGCTATCGAGGCCAGGGCTTGAAGCAGCAGGCCATCGCGGACAAGATCGGCGTCAGCGATCCCGAGGTCGTCTACCGATACCTCAAGTCGGCCGTTGAGAAGATTGCTGATCTGGACGGCGGTGAAGCCACGGAAGCCAATGGCAAGCACGCCGGCGCGCACATCGACGAGATCGCCCAACGCAGCGGTCTGTCCAGCGGGCTGGTCCGCTGGGAAGATCTGCAGACCCGACCGGATCGTGCAACCCACAGACATCGCTAAGCGAGGGGTTGGTCATCTTTCCCCCTAGTGCAAGGCGCGATCACACCTCAGGCTGAGGACGTGGCCCGCGAGCAGAAGATCGAGGTTATCGGCCCCGAACCTTGGCCCGTCGGCTTCGCGTCCGCGCTGCCACGGCACGCATCGATCCCCATCACGATTATGCTCACGCCCCGACCGCACGCCATCACAACCATCGCTGATATGGCAGGACACACGGAAGTCGTGGTCTGGGCAAGGGACCCGTCCGCCATCGAAGCTGCCGTGCTGATCACGGCGGGCGCGAACGCCTACGTCACCGACCTCAACGACCTAGCCGCAGCCGTCAGAGCCGTAAGCTCGGGCGAAGCATGGCTCGCCCCAGTCGCAGCCGCTGCCGTATGCCGACTGGCCCGCGTCACCTGCGACCCAGGCCTGTATGAGCTTTCCGTCGCCGCACGGGCCACAGCGCAAGGCCAGGGATGGCCGCTGGCATGCCGGGCGGCAGGGGCCACTCAGACCGGATCCCTTCTCATGCAGTTGCGGCGCCAGCTCTAGCGAATTGAGGGCCCTGCGATGCGGCGAGTACTAATCGGACCCAGCCAGATCGCCGAGGGCCGCTAACCCAACGTTCATGCATACTCCGTCTCCATCGAGCAGCGCCACGCGGTGACCAGCCCTTCGCGCGCAAGAGTCAACGCAACGGCTGACTCGGGTGGCGAGTTATCCATTCTTGTAGAGCTTCTTGCAGGGACCGCGTCTCCGGGTGCTCGGCCCTAGCAGCCGCTTGCTGTCGGCGACGGCCCTTGCTTGCTGTCGAAAGCCGGCTGCTGCGTCGAATCGACGAGTAAGCGACAGTGCCAGATCCTGTGACCAAGAGTCCCGATTGCGGATCGCTAATCGACCCAGTCAATCTGTTGGAGTGGAACTCCGACGCCCGCTGCGTACTCCTCGATCTTTCGGCGTTCCTTGCGATCGCCGCGCACATATCGAAACACGCGATCAGCGAAGACGACCACGTGATCATTCCCTACGGAGAAGTCTGCATACCAGCCACCCTCGCGAAGCAGAGTCCCGGCAAGGGACGTTGCGAGCGTGTCCGCGATCTCGTCTGGCCCCTCAAACTCCACGAAGGTCCACACTCCCGGCTGCGCGCTTGTCACGGTCGCAGCGACCTCGCGCCGGAAGATCCGACTTACAGTCAACGCGTCGACCTCGAGCACGGCACCGATGCGAAGACTTTCAGCAAGTAGCGTTCCTTTCACCATCACGTCAGTATCGCGTGCGCCTCGGACAACGCGATGCGCTGAGACCCGGGCAGCCATGAGACGAACGCGTTCTCGGCAGTGATTCCTAGCCCGCGGACGTCGCGCCCGAAAGGCCTCTTGCGGACGGAGGCTCACAGAGCTCTGAAGGATTCTGCTGTGCCGCGGGGTCTGCTACGTCGCGCGGGGCGGCTGTTTATCCTTCTGCCCGTCGAAGTCGGCCTCGGCTTTTCCTGGGGTTCCTTGCTGAGCGTCTTGCGGCTTCGACATACCCCATTCTCCCGTAGCGGCAAGCCTTTACGGGTTACCGACACGGGGCCCTAGAGGTGAGCGGCTGCACGCCAGATCCTGCCTTGCCATCGAGGCCGTGCGGGTTCTGGTCCTCTCCCTCGTGAGAGTCGGGGGCCTGGGGGCCGTGCGGAAGGTGGCTGCGCCGACCCCCTCCCCCTCGTCCCACTGCGGCAACACGTGTGTGTTTGGGCAGGACATCTCACCCCAGCCAGAGATGTGCGTGTACGCCGTCGAACCCCGTGTTCTCGGCTGTTCTGCTCGACCGGCTCTGGGTCATTCGCCACAAGTTGCCCTGCCTAGAACCTAGAACACACGAGTTGCCATAGGCCGGGGGGTGACCGCGCCCGCATACCCGGCCGGCACACGACCCCTGGCCCTTCTGCGGGCAAGGTGGGACACCTGGGCGACCTGGGCGCTGCCAGGCAAGGGGGGTCCGCTGCCGTTCCACGGCTCGCCCGCCGGACGAGCCGTGGAACGGCAGCGTGGCGTCTCGGATTCGAGGTACCGAACGCCTCGTAGAACCCCACCAAACCTGCTAGCGTGCAGCGAGGATTGGGCAAGGTTGAGTCGCGGGGGGCACTATGGCGTTTCTGAGTGTGCGCGCGCGGCCGGGCGGCCGTCTCCGGCGGCTCCGCGTCGGGGCCGCAGTTGTAGGCGTGCTGCTGCTGGCCGGCTGCGCCTGGCCAGGCGCGAAGACGTCAGACCGGTCACCATCGGCGGCGGCCACGGCATCTGGATCTACCGATGCGCCCGGGTCCGCGCCAGCCGCCAGTGCAGACGCACCGCAGCGGCTGACGTTCACGCTGCCGCTGGACTCGACCAGGGGTTACCGGGGCACCCTGGCCTTCGACTCGCCGCGCCCGCAGGTGACCCTGGGCGACCCGGGCCGTGTCAGCGTCAGCGCACTGGACGGCGCGACAGGGACCGTGACGAACCAGACCGAGGGCGCCCGCCCGGCCTGGCTGGCCAACGAGCACGGTACCGGCACTGTTGGGGTGGAAGTCCTCCTCGCGTGGAAGATGCCGCCTGTGCTGACAAGCCAAGCCGTGGTCCCGGCCGAACTCACTGCCAGCTGCCGGGGTGACTGTGAGAAGACGGGCACCTATCTGCTTGAACAGGTTAACCTAACCCCGGCCGAACACTCGGCGGTCCAGGTGATGGTCGGCCAGCCGGTGACGTTGCTCCCTGACCCATCCCCACTGACCACCGCAGCGCTCGGCGATCGGCAGGGCCTAGCCTTCGCCAACGGCAGCGCACGCGCAGCCCCCGACTTCCCGGAGTCTGCCCGCGCCGCGCTGTCCGAACTGCTGGCCCAGCCACCGGACGTGATCTACCTCCAGGACGGGTATTCGTCCGGATTCAGGTTAGGCGGCGCTGGGGATGACCCGATGCTGGTCGCCTGCCTGATCACCGGGCCTGGACAGCTCGACGTCCCGTACACCGTTCTGGGTGTCGTCGTAGGAGCCACAGGCCAGTCCTTGCGCTGGCCCGCTTCCCGTGCGCCGGCGGGTCAGCCGTGCCACACCAGCTACGCAGGGGCCAGCCAATAGGCAACCCCTTTCCCGCGGCCTACCTACTGCGGCAACTGGTGTGTTTTAGGCAGGACAGTTTGGGACGAACGACCCATTGCCGGCCTAGCAGAACAGCCAAGAACGCGCCGCCCGGCCTGCACGCACATCTCTGGCTGGGTAGATGTCCTGCCCAAACACACACGTGATGCCGCAGTGGCCCTCGTCCCCAGCGCTTGCAGGTCCGTCGATGCGTTCGGGGAGGCTGCAAATCAGAGCGAGTAGTTGCGGGGACTTAGGTCCCTGTCGTCGCGCGGAGCGGCGGCGGACCCTGAAGGGACAAGAGGGAGGTCAACATGTCGAGCCCAGCCAATCCTGTCGCCGCCCCCGTACCTGCAGCCTCGCCGGAGGCCAGGCGGTCCCTGCGCTTCGCCTGAGGAACTGCCCCACACGAGAACCGGTCGTGATCACCAAAATCACAGAACTGATGTCTCCGCTAGACCCCGGCGTTTGGAGTGGCGCTGCCTGGCACTGGACCTCGCTGCAGTCGTTGCCGGTGGCATTCCGAGCCTGCTACTCAAGCATCACTTGCTAATCGCGTATCCAGTTTCCTGGCCAACGGCGATGGCGGTGACGCCGGTGAGTCCCGATACCTGTACCGGGGTGGTCGAGTCGGTGGTGGCGCCGTTTCCCAGGCGGCCAGCAAAGTTGTTGCCCCAGGTCCAGACGGTCCCGTCGCCACGCAATGCGCTTCCGCCGTAAAATCCGCCAGCGATGGCGGTAACGCCGGTGAGTCCTGATACCTGTACCGGGGTGGTGGATCCGGTGGTGGTGCCGTTCCCCAGTTGGCCGTTGCTGTTGTTGCCCCAGGTCCAGACGGTCCCATCTCCACGCAGCGCATAACCGGTGAATCCGCCGGCGATGGCGGTGATGCCGGTGAGTCCTGATACCTGTACCGGGGTGGTGGATCCGGTGGTGGTGCCGTTCCCCAGTTGGCCGTTGGTGTTCGAGCCCCACGCCCAGACGGTCCCGTTCCCGCGCAATGCGAACCCGGTGTAAAGGCCGCCGGCGACGGTGGTGGCGCCCGTGAGCCCCGATACCTTCACTGGGATAATAGATCCGGTGTGGGTTTGGGTGCCATTCCCGAGTTGGCCGTTGATGTTCGAGCCCCAGGCCCAGACGGTCCCGTTGCCGCGCACTGCGTACCCGGTGCCAGAGCCGCCGGCGACGGCCTTGGCGTCGGTGAGTCCTGATACCTGTACCGGGGTGGTGGAGCCGGTGGTGGTGCC
>Ga0209638_1001630_pt1 | contig 14166 bp, 11 predicted proteins | sample BarGraNGADG00211_FD_184490 | JGI IMG/M metagenome (GOLD analysis project Ga0209638, IMG submission 184490) | Arctic peat soil microbial communities from Barrow, Alaska - Barrow Graham LP Ref core NGADG0002-211 (SPAdes) (version 2) | ecosystem: Environmental > Terrestrial > Soil > Wetlands > Peat... | reverse complement strand
CGTCCATGCGCGGGCTGTCGGGCGCCGGGTCAAGCGGGTCCTTCACTTTGGCTGGGTCGAAGAGGGCAGGATCGATGGGCAGCACGCGGTAGGGCGCGAAATCCGGCTCGCCGCCGAAGCAGTCGCTTAGATCCGAAGCGGCCGCATCGAACAGATTCAACGGCGGCAGCCCCAGCAGGCGGAAGATCGTCTTCAACAGGCCCGGAAAGCTGGAATTCACGTGCGACGCGTAGTTCTTGCGAACGTAGGGACCCACCGCCATGAGCACGGTGCGGTGCGAATCGACATGGTCTACACCGCTCTGCGCATCGTCTTCCGTGACGAAAATGGCCATCTCACGCCACCAGGGGGTCTGCGACAGAAACTCCACGATGCGGCCCAGCGCGTAGTCGTTATCGGCGATGTAGGACGCCATGTAGGGATATCCATCCTCGGGGCGCACCCGGGCCGTGTGGTCCTGGGGCAGGTGAATGTAGATGAATTGCGGGAACGGCTCGCCGCCATTCACATACTTCCGCCGAATCTCGGAGATGAATTGCGAGGCGCGGTACTGGTCGGGGATGTTGGTGTTGAACTGCGGGTACTCGCGCGAGGTGTTGCGGTAAAGCGGCTCGGGCATGGGCACGTTGGTGAGATAGCGCGCGCCGGTGGGCTTCATGCCGGGCTCCTCCTCCACCCCCGCTAATTCGAAGCCCTCGCCATAGTTGCGGAAGGAGATGCCGTGCCGGTCGAGGTGATGCCAGATGGCGCCGGCCTCGAGTTGCTCCTCCGGATGCACGGACGAGTTGGATTGGGCGAAGGACAGCCGCCCGGGCGCCTTGGTCGGGAACCGGAATTCCTTCTCCCCTCCGTAGGAGGCCATCAGCGAACTTTCGGTCCAGGCATTGGGGTAGGAGCCGACCAGCCAATGGTGGCCATCCACGCTGACTTCGGAGTCGGCATAGAAGTTGTCGCTGAAAGCGAAGCGGGTGGCCAATTCGTGATGGTTCGGGCTGACGTTGACGTTCTTCAGGACAGGCGGCGGGGGCTGCGAGCGGCGATCGGGGTTTACGGTGGCGTTGCGGCCGAAGCGCGCCAGGGCGGCGGCGCTCGCCACAGGTCCGTTGGAGGCGCGCGGAATATCGCCGAACATTTCGTCGAAGGTGCGGTTCTCCTTGACGATGAGGACAACGTGGCGGATACCCGAGGGCAGCGCCGGCGCCACCTCCCGGGATGGCGTGAAGCCGGCGTTGCGCGTGACCCGATCGGTGAGCGCGCCGATTTCCTCCGCCTTGGGAACCGGGAAAACCGAGATCGAGCCGCGGCGGAAACTGCCCTGGAAGGTGTCCCGGATGGCCGGATCGCCGTTGGGCCCGGTGCCGTGGCCTTTGGCGTTGACCACGTACATCGTGCCGCCATCCACCGCCACGCGGGTAGGGAACCAGCCGACTGGCAGATGACCGATCAGGCGCATGTTGCGAGTGTCGATGACGCCGACCGCGTTGATGCCCGCCTCGGCCACCAACAGCCACTTCGCGGGGGCGTACCAGGTCAGTCCGATGGGCAGGACGCCGCGCAGTTGGTCGAGTCCGGGAATGCGGATCGCAATAGTGCCGCGGACGCGGTTTGTGCGCGCGTCGACGACCGTGATGGAATCGTTGTGCCCGTTGGTGACGAAGACGGATTCGCCGGCTACCGCGACTCCTGACGGGCTGCTGCCGCCGAGGCTGTCTTTGCCAAATGGGAGACCGGTGCGGACAAGCGCTTCGAGCTTCGGCGCGGCCGGCCGGGTCAGGTCGATCACCGCCAGGGAGTTGGATTCGGGCACGTTCGGGTCGCCCAAGCCGGGCACATCGACGGGTCCGTTGGCGGTATCGCGCCGCGCTCCGGCGGCCGATTCGGGCGAGGGAAAGCCAAAAGCGGGGAACGGCAGGCCGGTCTCCAGCGCCCCTTTTCGAGTGGCGCCAGGCACCGCCTTATACTCGAACATGCCGATATTGGTGACATAGGCCTTTCGGCCGTCGGCCGAGAGGGCGATCGAGAACGGCAGCCGGCCCAGCCGCAGCGACGCCAGGATGCTGCGCTTGCGCGTGTCGATGGCCACCAGGCGGAAGTTGGCCTGGTCCACCACGTAAAGCAGGCCGCGGGCGCGGTCCAGCGCCAGGTCTCCCGTGTAGCTGTCCTGGAATCCTCCCTGGTTCAAATCGAAGACGTGCTTCCTGGCTCCGGTTCGCGGGTCGATCAGGCGGACGCGGCCGGAATCGCCTTCCGAGGCGTAAAGCTCATCTTCCCCGTTGAAGGCCAGCCCCATGAAGACGCTGTGCCAGTCGTCCTCTTCGGGCTCGGTGGCCGGTTCCCTGCGTTTCTGCGGAGCGATCAACTGGCGGACGTTCCAGGAGCCGTTTTCTTTTCGGAGAACGGTCAAGGAGTAGCGGTCGGGGCCTCCGTTGGCTGAAACCACCAGGTTGCCGCCAGGGCTGATCGCCAAGCCGAACGGTCCAGGCCCGGTGGTGTACTGCTGGCCGAGGGAAGCGACGATGCGGCCGCCCGGAAGGATGCTCTCCGCGCCGGGCCGGCGGGCGGCGGGGCGAACCCCGGCGGGCGCGGCGTAGTCGGCTGCGAAAAGCGGCGCGGCGGCTAGCAGGAAGAGGAGAATCGCACGATGGCTCATTAGTTATGTCCCAGTCAGATCTGTTCGAAATACCGCCTGCGCTCCCAATCGGTTACGGCGGCGTCATAAGCGTCTTGCTCGGTGTGAAAGAAGTGGGAATAATGCTCGGCCACCTCGGCGCCGAGCGCCTGGCGGACGAACTCGGAGGACTCGAAGCAGGCGATCGCATCGCGAAGCGTCGCCGGGATGGCCGGAATAGCCCTGGCCGCATACATATCGCCTTCGAAGATCGGTGGCGGCTCCGTTCGCTGGTCGATCCCATCCAGGCCGGAGGCCAGGGAGGCTGCGAAGCAGAGATACGGGTTGCAGTCGGCGCCCGGAATGCGGCACTCGATACGCAGGCTCGGGCCTTTGCCCACCACGCGAAAGCTGGCCGTGCGATTGTCATAGCTCCAGGCTAGACGGGTGGGCGCCCACGATCCCGAGCGGTAACGTTTGTAGGAATTCACCGTGGGCGCGTAGAACACCATAAACTCTGGGACGTGGGCGATCCAGCCGCCGAGAAACCACCGGAATACCTCGCTGCAACAGACGGGACCAAGCTGGCTCGGGCCTTGCATGATGCTTTCGCCATCCCTCCAGAGGCTCAGGTGGAGGTGGCAGCTCGAACCGGCTTGGGACGAGTCGAATTTGGCCATGAAGGTGACGCTCATCCCCAACCGGTCGGCGACTTCCTTGAGGCATTGTTTGAAGATGACGTGGCGGTCGGCCATGTTGAGCGCGTCGCTGTACCGCAGGTTCAGTTCGTGCTGCCCCTTGCCCCATTCACCCTTGGAACATTCCACCGGGATGCCCGACTGGGTGAGGTGGCGCCGCACGGCCCCGTTCAGGGCTTCCTCGCGCGTGCCCTGCAGGACGTGGTAATCCTCCAGGTACCATCCGGCAGGCTCGAGGGAGGCTCTGCCTTGCGTCCGCCACGTGTTCCGGGCGAACATAAATGAACGTCTGGCGGTTGCTCTTGAGAGCGGCAACCGCCCTGGAGAATGTGGACAGGGGCGACTGACGGCCATCGTTCCGCAGGACCGGGATGTCCATGGGGCCAAGCTTATACCAGTTCTTTTCGGCCGGTACCTTGGCAGCGATCCGATCACCAAGAGCGTCAATCACCGCGGACAATTCAGCCAAGTCTTCCTCTCTGGGGACCTCCGGGGTGTGGTATACCCGGCGGTAGTGCTGCCGTGTGGACAGGCGCATTCCATGTTCCCCTCCTCTTCCTTCCGCGAGAAGACCGAGAACCCGCCAATCGTCCCACTCCAAATACCGATCTAGCTCGGCACCCTCGGGCGTCGGGAAGCGGCCACCCGGAAGGAGTTCCCTTAGCGCCTCACGAAGATGAATATCAGAAGCCACTCGGGTCTTGTGAAAGTAGACCTGAGTGAACATGAAGTAGCGGGCGAGGACGAGAGCCTCCGCTGCGTGCCACCGGCCTTCGCTGAATCCGAGTCTCGCCTGGTGGCCGTCACCACCGGGAAGCGCGCGAATGGTGCCGATCACGCGGTGTAGGTCGAAGAGCCCGTACTGAACGCCAATGTGGTACGAGTCGCGGAGCAGGTAATCCATCCGGTCGGCGTCCATTTGTTCTGAAATCAGATCGCGCCAGAAGAGGCCTTGCCGCCCGTCGGCGATTCCCTCAATCAGGGCAGCTACCTCGTTGGCCCGGATACCGTACGCTTGGCCCGTGGGGTGATCGTCGATGACCGCTCGAAACTTCTCGCGGACAATGGCGGCCGAGTAATCCTCGTGTTCATACTTTTGGCCGCTTTCAGTAGAAACGGGAAACACATCTTCCGAACCATGCGAGAACGGGGAGGGGCCGACGTCGCGCAGCGGCGCCGCAAGCCGAATCAAGCGCCGCTGGCGCTGCAAAGAGTGCGGGTCGAACCGGAGCTCGGAAGATTCTAACACCGGCATGGAAGTTTGAGTAATCGAATCGAACAAGCGGGCCACGGTGTGCATGACACCGAGGGAGTGTTCGAAACGAGTGTGCATTGCTCCGGGGTACACTTGGTCCGTCCATGCAAGTTGCCGTATTCTCCGTAAGCGCTGAAAGGGCGCTTGCGATATGATCTCGCGTTCCCATTCGTCCAAGGTAATGAAGCCGTGGATAGGGCAGCGAAACTCATATGGAGGTTTGCCGGGAATCATACACCTTCCCGCGCCAAACTAACCGACCTTTTGATTATAGGCGAACAAAACGCGAAAATAAACCCTGTAACCGCACCACTACATCTTGTGGCCAAAATGTTTTGGGACGCCACGAATCCGATTATAGCGGAATGGCAAAGGATCCGAACCGACTCTTTTTTCGGCCCGGGGCCTCTTCCACCAGCTTGCAGGCCAACGGGTCCGATGTTTGGATTCTCGGAAGCTATACAGTCCGGTGTGGACATGCAGCCTTCGCGCCCGCGTGTGCGCCGCTCAGCAGATTTCGTAGGCCTCGCGCAGCCAGCCGAGCAGTTCCGCATCGATATCGCCAGCGACCGCCAGTTTGACATCCAGATGCCAGCGATTCTTCGACACCTGCTGCATTTTGACGATTCTCCCGCTGGAAATCGGGGCAGCCGCCTTGAAGGTAAGCAGCAGATGCCGGGTGCGCGGATGAACTCCCGCGAAAGCCGAAGAGCGCACCAGGTGAATCGACGTCTTCTTCACCTCAACCTCAAACGCGCCAAACGGCGCAAGCGCATGCAAGAGTTCCTCGTATAGCGCCCGCGCGACGGGCGAGGCGGAAGAAAGAGCGTCGGCTGGTTCGGGCATAATGGCGCCTCACGTCTTATCCCATCCGCCTGGCCATTGAAACCGGTGCCGCGAGGGGACATGATCCCCGCATCATGCCAGATCCATCGCACCCGATTTCCCGGCGCTCTAGAAGTCGCGTGGCAGTGGCTTATCCAGAGGGATCGGCGCGAGGAAGTGGGTCCACGACAATTGTCGTATCAGCCATACGACAATTGAGCGATCGGGGAAGACCTCGGCGAACTGGATCATGCGGCGGAGGTTCTTCTCCGCAAAACCGCGTCCAAACTCCGTCTCCAATTGCCACCCCAACGCGGCGACAATCTGCCCACCGTAATCGGCCCGCTTTTCGTTGAGGATGTCTTGGCGGATGCGTTTCCCGACGTGCCGGTAGAGCGTGGTAAGGCTCGAACCCACAGCGCGCGCCACGCCTTCGCGGGCCTGCTGGACCAGTCCCCGCAAGTGCGCCAGCAACGCGGTTGGCTCCTGGGCTGGCACAACTGCCGCGTCCGTTGGCTTGGAGAATTTGCGCTGCGTCACGACGCCTGTCCAACCGCCCGGGTGCTTCGGGCATCGCCCGCTTGCCGCAATTCTTCTTCCGTGAGGGAAAGCGACATGATGATCCGTTTTCATGGGAGTAGCCTGAGGATGTGGACGCAGAACTAAAGCAGTACCCGATCGGGATGGAGGGGCGGATCGTATCCTCCCTCAAGGGGTACGGGAACGAGAGATCCGAGCAGGTCGAAACGAAGCTCCTGACGGAGTTCCACAAGTGGGCGTCACCGGCGGAAGCCCGGAACCGCACCATCTCCGCGGCGCTCCGGGCGATCGACCTCGAGATGGAAGCCCTGGATGACCGGCTGAAGAAGCTGGAAGGCCGCCCGCCTCAATAGAACCTCAGGCCACCTTCGCTCCGAGGGTAGTCATCCGGTCCCGCAGACCACAAAATGACAGACCACGCAAGGCGATGGTCTGTCCTACCATTGTAACCGGCGCTGCCAGGGGGTATGATTCCGGCATCATGCCAGATCCATCGAATCCGAATCCGATTTCCCGGCGCTCCCTGTTGACGGCGGGCGCGGCGGCATTCACCATCGTCCAACCCCATCTGGTGCGCGGCGCCGGAAAGGAGAAACTGCGCGCTGGCTTGGTCGGCTGCGGCGGGCGCGGCACGCAGGCCACCATGGACCTGCTCACCGGCAACGAGAACGTGGAACTCGTCGCCATGGCGGACATCTTCGAAGACCACCTGGAAGGCGCGCTCAAGAAGCTGCGCGACCCGAAGTACCTGGCGAGCCACGCCGGCATCACGGTGGAGCGCGACGGCAAACCGAAGGAGATGACCGCGCGGGACCTGGCGGAATCCATCGGGCCGCGCATCCAGGTGGCGCCCGACCGCCACTTCGTGGGCTTCGACGCCTATCAGAAGCTCGCCATGAGCGAGCTCGATATCGTCATGCTGGCCACGCCGCCGGGCTACCGCCCGATTCACTTCGAGGCCGCCGTGGAAGCCGGCAAGCACGTCTTCACCGAGAAGCCGATCGCCACCGACGCCACCGGCGCGCGCCGCTTCCTGGCCGCCGGACGCAAAGCCGCCGAAAAGAAGCTCACCGTGATGAGCGGCGCGCAACGCCACGAAGACCGGCCGTACGTGGAGACCGTGCGCAAGATTCACGACGGCGCCATCGGCGACATCGTCGCCCTACAGGCGAATTACCTGAGCGGCCCGGTGATGCACGTGCAGGCGCGCGACGCCAAATGGGGCGACATGGAATGGGAGCACCGCAACTGGTATTCCTTCCTGTGGCTGTGCGGCGACCAGATTGTGGAACAGCACTTCCACAACATCGATTTCATGAACTGGGTGATGGGCACGCATCCGGAGCGCGTGGTGGCGAGCGGCGGCGCCGCCTGGCGTCCGCGCGCCGCGCTCTACGGCAACATCTACGACCACATGAGCTCGGATTTCGTCTACCCCAACGGCGTGCACCTGAACAGCTATTGCCGGCAGTATCCCAACGGCACGTTCCGCAACGTGAGTGACACGATCGTCGGCGCCAAGGGCCGCAGCACCGGCCTCGACCTGGGAACCAAAGGCATCAGCGCCTACGTACAGGAGCACATCGACATGGTGGACAGCATCCTGGGCCGCGGGCCGTACGTGAACCAGTCGGTGGCTATCGCCGAGAGCACGCTGACCTGCATCATGGCGCGCGAATCGGCCTACTCCGGCCAGGCAATCACGTGGGAGCAGATCATGAACTCGAAGCAGGACCTGATGCCGCGCGAGTTCGGCTACCAGAATACGACCACGCCGGCCGCGCTGCCGGTGCCCGGGGAGTACAAGTTCGTTTAAGGGGAACGCTCCCTAACGGTCGCGGCTCTGATGCGCTTTCAGAGCCACGACCGTTAGGGAGTGATTGTCTTTTATCCTACTGCGCGGATCTCACCGGGCCGGTGGCCGGAGCGCCGGCGCGGTGCGCGAAGACCTGCACGTTGATGTCGGACGGCTTATCCCAATCCTTGACTTCGGCACGCAGTGTACCATCGGCGCGGCCGGCGCCATCGAAGATCAGCATCACGCCGTCGGCGCCATCCTGGCGCGTACCGCTGAGCGCGGCATTGGAGCCGTGGTTAAACCACATGTGGGTCTTGCCGTCCTGGCCGGGAATGGGACGGCCCATGCCCCAGACCCCAAAGCGCGTTTTGGAGCCGCCGCGCACGGGGACGTTCAGATTGGTGAAATCGATCTGCCAAATGCGAAGCTGAGTGCCGAAATCGTCATACAGCAAAGCGCCGTTGCCCGTGGCTTCCGAAATGCGAATGTTCGGGTTGGAAACCTCGTCGGTTCCGTCCGCGAGTTGAGCCGTCGCCACGGGCGTCACGTCACTGGAGGAGGCGCCGAGGTAAAGGCGGACGTCCTGGTAGAAGTCGCTCAACCTGGCGGCGCTCACCTCGGCATACCCCGGTACGGCCCAGGCGCGGATGGAATCGATTACCCAGCGCTCGCCGGGCGCGCCGATGGTGAAGTCGTCGCCGATGAACCCCTGATTGTCTCCGCCCCAGCGCACATTGCTGCGCGCGCTGCCGGAGGCGTTGTTCAGATTACTCTGCGGAAGCCCGCGGTCCACCGCCAAAACCGAATCGGCAGCCACCGCCGGCAACACACACAGCAACAGGGAAGCAACGCTCGAGAATCGATTTCTCTTTAGCATCTCCGATTTCCTCCAGTTTTCCATTTTACACGTTCAAGCGGACTTGGCAAGACATCGCTCCCTCACGGTCGCGGCTCCGATTGAAGCGTTCGCCTTCCGTGACGCACACCCGACTTCAGACCTGCCCGGCGAGAATCCGTTCGAAGCGCGAGTTCACCTCTTTCAGGTAAGCGGCGTCGCCTCCGGAGAGTTCGACGGTGGCCGTTCCTTGATAGCCGATCTCGGCGAGCGCCGCGTGGACCGCGCGCCAATCGATCTCGCCTTCGAGCAGCGGCGTGAACTCGGCCAAGCGCTTCTTGAACGAGAAATCCTTGAAGTGCAACTTGACGATGCGCTTGCCGAGCGTGCGGATCCAATCCTGCGGATAGGCCTGGATCGCGACGTTGCCGATATCGAAGTAGGCGCGGATCCACGGCGAGGCGAAGTCGTCGACGTAGCGCGCGAATTCCAGCGGGCTGAGCAGAAACTTGTTCCAGACGTTTTCGATCCCAATGACGACCTTGGCTTCCGCGGCGAGCGGGATCAGCTTGCGGATCTGCCGCTGGCTGCGCTCCCAGGCCTGGGCGTAGGTGGTTTCGGGGTTGACCACGGCGGGGACCAGCAGCACGGTATCGGCGCCCCAGAGTTTGGCGTTGCGCAGGCTGGTGCGCATGCCGTCCAGGCTCTTCTCCACCACGGCCGGGTCGGCCGAGGAGAGCGGGCTGCGCCAGTGCTCCGCATTCATCACGGAGTGTATAGGCAGTTCGGTTTTGTGCGAGGCGGCAAGGATCTCCTCGGCCGCGGCGGTGTCTGGCGTGGTGGGGCATTCGATGGCCTCGAAGCCCGCGTCGCGAGCCATCTGGAAGCGGTCGAGGACGGGAATCTTCCCGGGCAGCATGCTGAACTCAACCGCCCTGCGAATCGGCAAGCGGGCGGGAGCGGCAGCGGCGAGAAACGGCGCGGCGGCCAGGATCTGACGGCGGGTCAAGCGCGGCATGCGTCAATTGTATACCCGGGCCAGGCGGGCCGGAAGTCAAGAGCGCAGGCGAAACCGGCGGGTCAGCCCCACACATGGCGACGCGCTTCGGCTTGGCGCCAGGGTTCGGTACGCTCAGGGGAGCATGCGTAAGATTTCCAGAAGAGATGCCTTGTTCGTCCTGGGAGCGCCGGCCTGCGCGGCGGCGCCGCAAATCGCCGGGCGTGCCGCGGCCGGAGGCGAGTTGCCGCCAGGCGTGAAAGCGGTCTGGGACCTCGCGAAGGCGTACCGCGAATCGACGGCGACGCGCGAGCGGCTCTCGATCAACGGGCTGTGGCGCTGGCAACCCGCCGGCCGCGAGGGGGACGCGGCGCCGGATGGCGGCTGGGGATACCTGCGGGTGCCGGAAAGCTGGCCAGACGGGGCCCAGGGGCCGGGGGACACGACGCTCTTTTTCCGGCATCCGGATTGGGCCAAGAAGGACCTGGCCGGCGTGACGGCGGCATGGCAGCAGCGGGAGGTGACCGTGCCGGGGGAGTGGAGCGGCCGCCGCATCAAGCTGAGTACCGCCTACCTGAATTCCTACGCGGCGGTGTACGTGGACGGCAAGAAGGCGGGCGAGATGCGCTACCCGGCGGGCGAGATCGACCTCACGGCGTTGTGCCGCACGGGCCGGAAGCACACCATCAGCATGTTCGGGATGGCGCTGCCGCTGAAGGGCGTCATGCTGTCTTATAACAACACGGCATCCGCCATGCAGGTGGCGGCGGGGGCGACGGTGGTGGGGAACGGCGTGCTGGCCAGGGCGGAAGGCGCGAACGTCGTATTTTCACAACTGGCGCCGTGGCAATTCGACTACTCCGGCGAGAAGATGAACGTCAAGCGCACCTTCCGGCGGGTGGCATGCCTCTCGGCGCGCTTGTTGGCGAACATGGGGGCGGCGCGCGGGACGCCGCTCGTGGCGCGCTTCGCGGACCCGGCCGGTGCGGGCGAGAAGCGCTGGCTGGACGGGCTCTACCTGGACGTGCCGGAAGAGTGGGACGACCCGTACCGCTTCTTCCGCTGGTAGCCGGCCCCGAGCCCGGCGGCGATTCTGCACAAATTGTGGGGTGAACCCCCTGGTCCGCGCGGATCCCCCCCTGGACCCGCTTGTCGCCAACGAAATCGGCATCATCCATGCTGCGCGAGCGGGCGTGCGCGTCGGTTGCGAACCAGGGGGTCCGCCCCATGGTACGAGGCATTTTGTTCCGAACGGTCACACCGATGGCGCGAATTGGCGTGGTCGCGGCGGGCAGTCCGGTTGGTCCACCGAGTTCGGGCGCAGTGGGGACGGGGGGAATTGCCCGCCCCGCGCAGTCGCTCGCGCCAGCGTGGTTATGCGTGTTTCTGGTCGTGCGCGTGGTGCGTGCGGAACAGAATCAGCCCGCCCGCGCCCCAGATCATCAATACGATGAATGTGAAACCGAAGAGCAGATCGAACTCCGGCTTCTGCAATTCGAAGGGTATCGGGATAAACCCCAGGGTAATCGCTGCCAGGACCGACAGCGTATGCCAATACCAGGATTGCGAGTGGAAGCGATACAACAGGTAGATGGGGATGCCCATCGCCAGCAGATAAACCAGGACAGCCAACATGCCGAACATGCAGAGCCTCCTGACCGCTATTGTAGACCCAAAAATGAGATGTGGGCATCCTATTCGATCCAGCCGCCGCCGAGCACGATCTCCCCGTCGTAGAAGACCGCCCCCTGTCCCGGGGTGATGGCCCGCTGCGGGTCGTCGAAGCGCACCCCGACGCGTTCCGCATCGCCGGTGCCAGAGAGCGTGGCGGGCGCGGCGGCGTGCTTGTTGCGGATCTTGACCTGCGCCCGCATGGTAGCTCCGTCGTCCACTCCGGCGATGGAAATCCAATTCACCTGCTTGGCCACAAAGCGCGCGCACTGTAGATCGTCATTGCCGCCGACGGTGACGCGCTGGCTGGCCGGATCGGTGGCAATCACGTAGAGGGCTTCACCGGTCGCGATACCCAACCCCTTGCGCTGCCCGACCGTAAAACGGTGCACACCCTCGTGGCGGCCGAGCGTGCGCCCTTCGGTGGTCACGATCTCGCCCGAGGTGCGCTCCACGGCCACGCCCTTTTCCTTGAGGTAGGCATCCATGAAGGCCGCGTAGTCGCCGTTGGGGACGAAGCAGATCTCCTGGCTGTCGCCCTTCGACGCCACGGCGAGATCCATGGAGCGGGCGATGTCGCGCACTTCGGGCTTATTCAATTCGCCCAGCGGAAACAGGGCGCGCGCCAACTGCGCCTGGGTCAGGCCAAAGAGAAAGTAGGTCTGATCCTTGGAACGGTCCACCGCGCGCAGCAGTTGATAGCGTCCCGTGGCGGCGTCGAAGCGCACGCGCGCGTAGTGGCCGGTGGCCATGTAGTGCGCGCCCACCGAATCGGCCATCTCCAGGAAGCGATCGAACTTGATGTAGTTGTTGCACAGGGTGCAGGGGATGGGGGTGCGCCCGGCGAGATACTCCTCCACGAAGGGCTTCACCACGTGCTCTTCGAACTGCTGCTCGAAGTTGACCACGTAGTAGGGAATGCCGATCTGCTCGGCCACGCGGCGCGCGTCGTAGACATCGTCCAGGGAACAGCAGCGTCCGGACCCAGAGGGTGCCCCGGCTTCGGAGGCCAGTTCCGGCAGCCGCCGCTGATTCCACAACTGCATGGTCATGCCGACCACGGTGCGGCCCTGGCGCACCAGCATGGCGGCGACCGTGGAACTGTCCACGCCGCCGCTCATGGCGACTGCGATGGGCAACTCAGTACTCACGTTCGGAATTACGGTGACGTATTCCGGCACAACCACTCCCTTACGGTCGTGGCTCCGATCAGAGCCGCGCGCGTTAGCTAGCGGTCTGGCAATACGTGACCGAACTTCTGAAACGGTGTCCTCAGGCATGCACCGAGATCCTGCGCAAGTGCGCCACGCTGGCGCCGATGGCTTCGATGAGCGCGTCCACCTGCCCGGCCGTATTGCCGCGCCCCAGGGAGAAGCGCATGCTGGCGCGCGCGCGGTCATCGCTCAGGCCGATGGCCTTCAGCACGTGCGACGGCGAGAGCGCTCCGCTGGAGCAGGCCGCCCCGGTGGAGACCGCGAAGCCGCGCAGGTCGAGCGCGATCACCATGGCTTCGCCATCGATGCCGTCGAAGTAAAGATTGCTGGTGTTGGGCACGCGATTCCAGCGCGAGCCGTTGATGCCCGTGCCGGGAATGCGTTCGAGCACGGCGTTCTCCAGGCGGTCGCGCAGCATGGCGAGGCGTTCGGTGTCCTCGGCCATGCGGCGCCCGGCGAGTTCCGCGGCCGCGCCGAAGGCCGCGATTCCCGGGACGTTCTCCGTGCCGGGCCGGCGGTCGCGCTCGTGATGCCCGCCGTAGGAGATGGGCGCGAAGCGGGTTCCCTTGCGCGCGTAGAGCGCGCCCACGCCCTTGGGCGCATACAACTTGTGGCCGCTCATGCTGTAGAGGTCCACGCCGAGCGCAACCACGTCCACCGGCACTTTGCCCAGCGCCTGCACGCCATCCACGTGCAGCGCCGCGCCGGCCTGGTGCGCGATCTGCGCGATTTCGGCGATGGGCTGCAGCGTGCCGAGTTCGTTATTGGCGTGCATGATACTGACCAGCACGGTCTGGGGGCGCAGCGCGCGCCGGATGTCTTCCGGACTGACGATGCCGCTCGACCCGACCCGCAGGCAGGTGACGTCCACGCCTTCGGTGCCCAATTGTTTGGCGGGCGAGAGCACCGCCGGGTGCTCGATGGCGCAGGTGATGACGTGCTTGCGCGGGGCGGTGGCGGCGCGCGTCAGCCCGAGAATGGCGAGATTGTTGGCCTCGGTGCCGCCGCCGGTGAAGACGATCTCGGCCGCCGTGGCGTTGATCAGCGTGGCCACCTGGCGGCGCGCGGCTTCCAAGCGCTGCTTCGCGGCCTGTCCGAAATGGTGGATGCTGGACGCGTTACCATACACTTGTCCGAGGCACGACACCGCCGTCTCGAGAACTTCCGGATCGACGGGCGTGGTGGCGTTGTGATCGAAGTAGAAATGCTGCACTTGAGTTCATTTTACCAATGACGCGACCGATTCTAACCCTGACCACCGATTTCGGCCTCACCGACCACTTCGCGGGCACCATGAAAGGCGTGATTCTGGGCATCTGCCCAGCGGCGCAGATTGTGGATATCAGCCACGGCGTGACGCCGTTTGAGATCGCCGAGGCCGCCTACCTGATCGCGCAGGCGTGGCGCTATTTTCCGAAGAAGACGGTGCATGTGGTGGTGGTGGACCCCGGGGTGGGCACGGCGCGCCGCCCGATTCTGGTGGAAGCCGGCGGCCACTATTTCCTGGGCCCGGACAACGGGGTGCTCTCCATGGTCTACCTGCACGAGAAGAGCAAGGTGCGCCACGTCTCTGGCGAGAAGTATTTCCGTCATCCGGTGAGCCAGACGTTCCACGGCCGCGACATCTTCGCCCCGGTCGGCGCGCACCTGGCCGCGGGGGTGCCGCCGGCGCGCATCGGGAAACTCATGCAGGATTATCTGAAGCCCGAGTTCGAAAAGCCGCAC
>Ga0209638_1001629_pt1 | contig 14168 bp, 12 predicted proteins | sample BarGraNGADG00211_FD_184490 | JGI IMG/M metagenome (GOLD analysis project Ga0209638, IMG submission 184490) | Arctic peat soil microbial communities from Barrow, Alaska - Barrow Graham LP Ref core NGADG0002-211 (SPAdes) (version 2) | ecosystem: Environmental > Terrestrial > Soil > Wetlands > Peat... | reverse complement strand
CAGAACTTCCCCATACGGACCGGCGAGACGGCGTTCCTCTTCCTCCAGCACTTCATCAAGATTCTGAAGGCGGGCGGGCGCGGCGGCGTGGTCATCAAGAATACTTTCCTCTCCAACACCGACAACGCTTCGGTGAGTCTGCGCAAGCTGCTGCTGGAAAGCTGCAGCCTCCACACGGTGCTCGATTGCCCCGGCGGCACCTTCCAGGGCGCGGGCGTGAAGACCGTGGTGCTGTTCTTTGAGAAGGGGACCAAGACGCGCCAGGTCTGGTATTACCAACTCGACCCCGGACGCAACCTCGGCAAGACCAACCCGCTGAACGACGCCGACCTCGCCGAGTTCGTGCAATTGCAGGCGACGTGCGCCGACTCGCCCAAGTCCTGGACGGTGGACGCGAAGTCCATCGACCCGGCGACCTTCGACCTCTCCGTGAAGAACCCGAACGGAGGCGAGGCGGTGGTCCACCGCAGCCCAGAGGATATCATGGACGAAATCGCCGCCCTGGATGCCGAAAGCGCGACGGTGCTGGAAACGATACGAGGGCTATTGTGAAGGCCAATGTTGCGTTTTTCGACGGCATCCGCGAGCTAATCGCTGGGGCGCGCACCACCGTGGCGCGCGGTGTGGACCTGGTTCAAGTCCACACCAACTTCGAGATCGGCCGCCGCATCGTCCAGGAGGAACAGCGCGGCAAAGACCGGGCCGCCTATGGAAAGGAGGTCATCAAGGCGTTGGCCGACCGGCTGACCGGCGAGTTCGGTAAAGGCTTTTCCACCAGTAACTTAGCCTACATGCGCACCTTCTATCTGGTTTACGAAGACCGAAGCCCAATTTTCCAGTCAGTGACTGGAAAATCCGGGTCGTCCCAAATTGGCCAGTCAGTGACTGGCGAATTCAACGCTCCCTCAATTGGTCAGTCAGTGACTGACGAATTCAACGCTCCCTCAATTGGTCAGACACTGTCTGACGAATTGGCAATTTTCCAGTCAGTGACTGGAAAATCTGGGTCTCCGCTACGTACCTTCACCCTGAGCTGGACTCACTACGTCTTCCTCATCGGCATTGACAACCCTAACGAGCGTAGTTTCTACGAGATAGAAGCCAGTGAACAGAACTGGACGGTGCGCCAACTCAAGCGCCAGTTCGATTCCGGCCTCTACGAGCGCCTCGCCCTCAGCCGCGACAAAGAGGGAATTCGCCGGCTCGCGCGGGAAGGGCAAACCGTTGGACAGGCGAGCGACCTGCTGAAGGAACCCCTGGTTCTGGAGTTCCTCGGCCTGGATGAGCGCAGCCAATATTCCGAGTCCGACCTGGAATCCGCCATCATCGGCCAAATCGAGCGTTTCCTGCTGGAAATGGGCAAAGGCTTCCTCTTCGAGGCGCGGCAGAGGCGGTTCACCTTCGACGAAGACCACTTCTTCGTGGATCTGGTTTTCTACAACCGCCTGCTGCGCTGCTATGTGCTGATCGATCTGAAACTCGGCAAGGTCGCCCATCAGGACCTGGGGCAGATGCAGATGTACGTGAACTACTTCGATCGCTTCGTGAAAACCGCCGAGGAGAATTCCACCATCGGCATCGTGCTCTGCAAGCAGAAGAACAAGGCGCTGGTGGAAATCACCCTGCCCAAGGACGCCAACATCCACGCGCGGGAGTATCAGCTCTACCTGCCCAGCAAAGACGAGCTGCAGCAAAAGCTGATGGAGTGGATCGGGGCGCGGGGATGAAGGCGGGGTGGCAACTGCGGAAGTTGGGAGATGTCTGCCGGTTTGTCCGCGGACCATTTGGCGGCAGCCTAAAGAAGAGTGTGTTTGTCGCAGACGGATACGCAGTTTACGACCCAGTGTTTACAGCACTTTTGACCCGGTAGACAAATACAAGTTATCGCCATCTAGTGCTATCTCGTCACACTTCCTGAAATACTGGAAGGACCGGGACCCGAGCCGGGGCCGCGCCCCGCGAAGATCAAAGTAAAACTGGCCGATGGCAAAGCGCGCAGCATCCAGCACATGATGATGACCAGCTTCTGGCACCCGGACGGCACCCCGATGTCGGCGCAGCAGTTCCTGGAGATGCTGTTCGGCAGACTGCCGGAGTTTTTCAAGGACGAAGCCGAGCTGCGCACCCTGTGGAGCGATCCCGATACGCGCGCCAGGCTGCTCGAAGGGCTGGCGGAGAAAGGTTTCGGCCGGGAGCAGATGGCCGAGATGCAGAAGATTATCGACGCCGAGAATAGCGACCTGGGCGACGTGCTGGCGCACGTCGCCTACGCCTTACCGCCGCTCACCCGCGAGGAAAGGGCCACCCGGGCAAAAGTTGCGATCGGCAACCGTTTCACCACGAAGCAACAGGTCTTCCTCGGGTTTGTGCTCTCCCAATACGTCAAGGTTGGCGTGGAGGAGTTGGACCGTGGAAAGCTATCTCCCTTGCTGAAACTGAAATACAACAATGCGATTTCCGACGCCTGGGCCGACTTGGGCAGACCGGAAGAGGTCGGGTTCATTTTCGCCGGTTTCCAAAAGTACCTCTACCAGCAAGGGGTGTAATGCCAATGTTGGCGAAATGCGCCGCCCGAGCGATCGCGCGTGCCGCCGATCGCGCCGCGCTGCATTCAGCCGCGAAACGGCCCGTGCGGCACACGCCATCCCACGGCCGCATCCGCCGGACCCGGCGCGTCGGCCGGGGGCGGTACGCCGACCCCGCGCAACGCACGGCGCCCAATTCATCGAGCAGTACAACGAGCGCCCACGCCTCCCGCGGCCCCGGTAATCATTGGCCACCCGCTTTCTTCTCCAGCATGTCGAGCAGACGTTTTTTCCACTCCGTATTCTGTGGCGTCTCCGTTTCGGACCGATTCCAGCGCCTCGCGTTACACTCGATGAATACATGCCGCGCTGGTGCAATCTCGCCAATCTGTTCACCTTGTTCCGGTTGATCCTGGTCCCGTATGTCATCGGAGCCATCCTGGACGGGCGGCACAGCCGGGCACTGGAACTGTTCTTCGTGGCGGCGGTGACCGACGTAATCGATGGCGCCCTCGCCCGCTCCTACGGACTGGCCACCCAGGCAGGGGCCTACCTGGATCCGATTGCCGATAAATGCCTGCTCAGCGGGATTTTTCTGGCGCTGGGCGCCACCGGAAGCGTTCCCTGGTGGTTCGTGGTGGTGGTCCTGGGGCGCGATATGTACATCCTCCTGGCGGTGGTGGCGGTCATGGCATTAACCAAAGTAAGGAAGTTCCCGCCCAGCCGTTGGGGTAAGATATCGACGTTCGTGCAGATGGCGGCCGCCGTGACCTGGATGGTCGAAAATATCTGGCCGGTGCCGCCTTTGCATGCCATTTCGTCCGCAATGCTATGGGTTTGCGCGGTTTTTACCGTTTGGAGTGGCATTCACTACACCTTGCGCGGCGCGCAAACTTTACGCGCACGTTGACGGGCTGCCCGGTCGGGAGTAGTCTAAAAATAAGAACGGCTTTGGCATGACTCGCTATCTTCCAGCGCGACAGTACCGGTGGTTTGGCATGAGCGCGGTTGCATTGGCGAGCCTGTGCGGCTGGCTGGGCACCGAACTGCATGTCGCCTACGTTCCAGCCGGTTTGTTCCTGCTCACCGCCGGATTGCTCTTTTTGATGGCTTTCCGTCCGGCAATCGAGATTCACGAGGGTTACGTCTCCATAGGCGGCCGAATCATCCCCTGGATGGACATCCGGCGCCTGGACCGCACCGGGTGGATTTCGCCGCTGATCATCCGCATCACCCTGTTCGACGATTCGCGCCTGCTGCTGGTCTATCCCGGCGACCTGGATAGCTGCAACAGCCTGCTGCGCCACCTGCGGCGCCTCTCCCGCGACGCCCTCATCGACGGCATCCCCTACCGCCAGTACTGGGGCGAAGTGCTGGCGCCGGGCAGCGATCGCAAACAGCAGCCGCCCTTGCCGCGCTACCGCATCCTGCGTCCCGAGGACGAGGCCGAAGTCGAACGCCTGTACCAACGGTTGAAAACCGTGGGCAATCTCGATCAGAAGAATTCCACGGACGAGAAGTAGTTGGTGGTCGAACGCCGCGCTTTCCGTTCCAAATTCGCGTTTGTCCTGCTTGCCTTGCTGTTTCTGGCGGCAGCCGTCTTTCTGGCGCGGGATGTCTGGCTGACCGCGCTGGGAGAGGCCCTGATTCACGATGACGGCGCGGGGAAGGCCGAGATCGCCGTGGTGCTGGCCGGCGACAACTGGGGATACCGGCTGACCAAAGCGGCGGAACTGGCCAAGCAGGGCTACGTGCCGCGCGTCCTGGTTAGTGGGCCGGCTGGTTTCTACGACGTCAATGAAGCCGACGCGGCGATTCACTTCGCCATCGGCAAGGGATACCCGGCGGAGTGGTTTATCCCCCTGTATCACACGGCGCGTTCCACCCGCGACGAAGCCGTCACCGTCCTGGACGCGCTGAAGCAGCGCAATATCCACAGCTTTCTGCTGGTCACCAGCAATTATCACAGCGCCCGGGCGCGGCGCATCTTCCTCAACGCGGAGCGCCAACGGGGCGGCGGGCCGGAGCTGCGGGTGGTTGCCTCCGGCGACCGGGACTTCAGCCCGGCCAACTGGTGGCGCAATCGCGAAGGCCAGAAAATCGGATTCATGGAGTGGACCAAAACCCTGACCTCGCTGTTCGGGATCTAGCTCATGTGGGAATCGTTGCACACCGTCCGCAAGTACCTGTGGAGGTACCGCCGAGGCATGGCGCTGGGCGGGCTGTGCCTGGCGATGAAAGACCTGGCGCAGGCGCTGCAGCCGCTGATGATCCGCGGCGCGGTGGATTCCTTTCGCGGCGGCGGCGCGGCCTTCGTGCGCTTTGCCGGCTACCTGGTGGGCCTCGCGCTGCTCAAAGGTGTTTTTCAATACTGGATGCGGGTCATCCTCATCGGCGCCTCCCGCGATATCGAATTCGATCTGCGCAACGACCTTTTCGCCCACCTGATTCGCCTCTCCCCCGAGTACTACGCCCGCACGCGCACCGGCGACATCATGGCGCGCGCCACCAACGACCTCAACGCCGTCCGCATGATGCTGGGTCCGGGCGTGATGTACTGGTTTGAAACCAGCCTGACCTTCATCCTGGCCATCGCCATCATGACGCGCGTCGATTGGCGCCTGGCGATGTTCGCCGTCATGCCCGCGCCGGCCGTCAGCCTGGCCGTCATCCTGTTCGGCCGCGTGATTCACGCCCGCTTCGAGAAGATCCAGGCGATGTTCAGCGATATTTCGAGCCGCGTGCAGGAGAACCTGGCCGGCGTGCGCATGATCCGCGCCTTCGTCCAGGAGAAAGCCGAAATGCGCCGCTTCGAGGAATTAAACCGGGCTTTCATTGCGCAGAACATCCGCCTGGTGCGCGTGCAGGGCCTGTTCCAGCCGCTGCTCGAAGCGCTGATCGGCGTGACCTTCCTGGTGGTGCTATGGGTGGGCGGCCAACAGGTGCTGGCGGGCCGCATCTCGGTGGGTAGTTTTGTGATGTTCAATACCTACATGGGCATGCTGGTGTGGCCCATGATCGCGCTCGGCTGGGTGGTCAACCTGATGCAGCGCGGCAGCGCATCCCTCGAACGCATCAACGACATCTTGCACGAGCAGCCATCCATCGCCGCGCCGCCGGACGCGGTGAGCCTGGGCGCGGTGCGCGGCGAGATCGAGTTCCGCGACGTGACGGTAGATTATGGCAGCGGTCCCGCGCTGAACGGTATCGACCTGCGCATCCCCGCCGGTACCACGCTGGCCGTGGTGGGCCATACCGGATCGGGCAAAAGCACGCTGGTCAACCTGCTGCCGCGCCTGTTCGACCCCACCTCTGGCGCGGTGCTGTTGGATGGCATCGACCTGCGGCGGGCGGACCCGGCGGAGTTGCGGCGGCAGATCGGCTTCGTGCCGCAGGAGACGTTCCTGTTCAGCGCGACCATCGCCGGGAATATCGCCTTCGGCGTGGATGGCGCCACCCCGCAACAGATCCGCCGGGCGGCGGAGATGGCCGGGCTCGCTGACGATATCGAAGGCTTTCCGCTGGGGTACGACACGCTGGTCGGCGAGCGTGGGATCACCCTCTCGGGCGGGCAGAAACAGCGCACCGCGATCGCGCGGGCGTTGCTGCGCGAACCGCGGATTCTGATTCTGGACGACGCCCTCTCCGCGGTCGATACCTTGACCGAAGAGCGCATTCTGACGCATCTGGCGGGCGTGATGCGCGGACGCACGGTGATCCTGATTTCGCACCGCGTATCCACCGTGCGGCAGGCGGACGCCATCGTGGTGCTGGAGCGCGGCAAGATCGTCGAGCGGGGCACGCACGACGAGTTGGTCGAGGCCGGCGGATATTATGCCGAGCTCAGCCAGAAGCAAATGCTGGAAGAAGAGTTGGAAGCGATCTAACGCCGATGCCGTTCACTACTGGAGGCATGGCGACGCTCCCAAATGGCGTCAGAGTGGCACGTGCGCGCCTGGCCGTTCTATTCCTGCTACGGCCAACCGGGCTCCGAGTGCCCCCAGAACCGCCGTCAAGGTCTGCACGCTTGGGTTGCCCTTTTCGGAGAGCGCCCGGTACAGGCTCTCGCGATTCAGGCCGGAACGCGCAGCGACCTCAGCTATGCCTCCCTGTGCCTGCGTAACGTTGCGCAACGCGATCAGGAAAACTCTCGGGTCTTGCTCCTCAAGCGCTGCATTGAGATAAGCGAGCGCCCGTTCCTCGTCTTTCAGCATGTCCATCAGAAGTTCGTCGTATGATGCACTCTTAGGCATCTGGCCTTCTTATACCCGACATACTCGACTGGCAGCATTCAATAATTGATCGTAGCTTATCGGCTACAACGAATCAAGCGCTCGCCAAAACCTTCTCCAAGGTGCGCTGGCCACCTCGCCCCCGCGCTTTCCGATACTCTATGGAGCATGGCAAATATTTCCCGGCGGCGCTTTTGCGGCAGCGCGTCCGCCTTGCTGGCGCTGCCCGCGTTCGCGGCGGGCGACGAGCGCGGCATCCTGGTAACCGCGGCGCAGGCGGCGAAATTGCGCGGCGGCGCCCTGCCCGACGCGCTGCGGCAGAATGCCGGCGCCGCCCTCAAGTCGGGACCGTGGACCGTGACCAGTCAACGGCCGGACAACGTCACGGCGGGCACTAACGACTACTACAGCGAAGGGCCGTACTGGTGGCCCGACCCGAAGAATCCCAAGGGGCCGTATATCCGCCAAGATGGCGAGCGGAATCCGGGGCGCTTTCAGGCCAACCGGCGCGATCTGGGCGACATGTGCTCGGCGGTGCTGGCGCTCGGCATGGGCGCGTACCTGCTCGGCGATCGGGCGTGCGGCGAACATGCGGCGCGGGTCCTCGCGACGTGGTTCCTGGACCCGAAGACGCGCATGAATCCGAATCTGGAGTACGGGCAGGCGGTGCGCGGCATCAATACCGGACGCGGTACGGGGCTGATCGACACGGTATCCATGATTCACGCGGCGCAGGGCGTCTGGCTGCTCGAACAGGCGGGAATGCTCGGCCGCGCGCTGGGCGATGGCGTGCGCCAGTGGTACGCGGATTTCCTGAAATGGATGACCACCAGCAAGAAGGGGCTCGACGAGAAGAAGTCCGGCAACAATCACGCCACGTGGTGGACGGCGCAGGTGGCGGCGTATGCCACGCTGACCGGCGACGAGTCCGTCAAGGCGATGGCGTGGGAGCATTACCGCGGCTATCTGGTGCCGGAAGAGATCCGCCTGGACGGCAGTTGCCCGCGGGAAGAAGCGCGCACCAACTCGCTGGGGTACTCCAACATGAACCTGGACGCCTTCGCTGTGCTGTGCCGCATCGCCGGGACCAACGGCGTCCGCTTGTGGGAGTTCGGCACCGCCCAGGGGATCGGAGTGCAGCGCCCGTTCTACTACCTGTTGCCGTACCTGCTGCATCCGGAAAACTGGAAGAAACAGCAGATCTCGAAGTTCAGCGCGGACGGCACGGTATGGCCCGGACTGGCGGGCGCCGGGCTTCAGTCGCAGCGCTTGCTGGAAGCGTACCGCACGCTGCCGCGCGGCAATTCGCCCTGGGTTCAGTTGGTGGACCTGGTGGTGAAAGCGGGCTAATGAGGTTGCCGGACCGGGATGAATCCCGCTCCTTCCGTCGAGCTTGTTTTCTCTGCGTTCCCTCCGCGTCTCAGCGTCTCCGCGGTGAAAGGGCTTCCCCGTTTGGCTCCAGCTTCGCGCTTCCGCGGAATCCCTTTCGGATGGCAGTCCGCGCATTTGACGAAGTGGATATTGTGGCCGCTCGCCGTACTCACGAAAGTCGTATCCATCTTCTCCACGTCCAGGCCGCAGTTGGATAGGCGCGGATGGCATGTGGCGCACGAGGCGCGCGTCTGCTGCCCGTGCTTCATGTGGCACCCGAGACAGCTCAGCCCCTCATGAACGCCCACCGGCGTGCGGTCGTCGCCCGAGCCCACGAGGCCGCCGGCCTCCGGCGCGTGGCACTGATAGCAGAGCGCCTGGCGGGTATCCGGGCTGATCTTCAAGGCGCGCGTCCCGTCCCGCATGCTGGGCAGCGGCAACAACTCCACGGAGAAATGCTTTTGTTCCCGCCGGTCGAACAGGCCGACCGACGGCCGCGACAGCTCCTGCTTCGCCGCCGATTTCGCGGCTGATTTCTCGGCTGATTCCTCAATCTGGCGCGCCGCCCTCGGCAGCAACTCCCCCTCGCGATGCACCTGGTGGCAGCTCAGGCACGGGATCGCCGGCTGGTCCGCCAGTTCGGGCCGCAGCAGACGCCACGGACCCCTGGCATCCAACGGCGCCACCAGGTCGCGGATGCCGCCCTCAAAATGCATGCCGTGGCAGCGCAGGCAATCGTCCATCAGCAGCCGCTGCCGGTTGTGCTGGGCATCCAGAAACAGCCGCCGGTAGGTGGCACTGTGCGCCCCCGATTGCCACTGGGCGAACTCCTGCCGGTGGCAAGAGCGGCATCGTTCCATCAGGCGCGGGATATCCCGCGTGCCCAAACGGACGGGGTCGGTAAACCCCTGCCGCACGTGCTGCACCAGGCGCCGCAGATTTCCCCAATGAAAACCCGCATCGAGCGTGGTGATTTCACCGTGGCAGGCGCCGCACGTCACGTCCCGATGGCTGGAAGCGTGCCACGCATCGTAGTGGGTGCGGATCTCGTGGCAGCGCGCGCAGGAGGCGCCGGCGTTGTATTCGTAATAGAGGCTTCCCGCCGGCAGCGCCAGCACGATCAAGGCGGCAGCGGCCGGCAACGCGCCACGCAACAGCTTGCGCGTCATAGTCCGCGCCCCTTCCGCTTGCGCGTCATACGCCGCGCCCCTTCCTGGATTTCACGATGCGCTCCGCCGCGTAGTACGCGATCGCCATGATGGTCAGCACCGGGTTGAAGCCGCCATTGGTCACGTGTACGCTGCCATCGATCACGTACAGATTGTCGTGATCGTGCACGCGGCAGTATTTGTCCACCACCGAAACCCGCGGGTCGTCGCCCATGCGGCACGTGCCCGCCTGGTGCTGGCCTCCGCTGGTTCCCTTCCCCGCAAGCTTCGGCCACGTGCGGATGGCGCCCGCCGCCTTCAGCCACGCCTCGGCCTTCTCCGCCATCCGGACGGACGTCTCCATCGTCTTCGGATGCTTGCCGCCGGAGAGGCGCGCCACCGGCAGCCCCCAAAAGTCCTTCACCTTCGCGTCCACTTCCACGCGCGATTCGGCGATCGGGATCTCCTGCGTCGGCCCCTGGATCGCGATGCTGCGGCGGTACCACTGGCGCATGAAGTCCTTGTGAGCGCGCCCCCACTGCGGCACCCCGCCCGGCACGGCACTCACAAACTGGTACGGCAGGCGGATGAACTCATTGGCCAGCATGGCGCCGCCGATCAGGCCGGGGTTGCCGTGGTTGTAGTCGCAGACCGCGATGCTCGCGCCGGGCCCGATATCGTCATAGGTATCGAAATCGAAGAGGCCCCACGCTCCCGTGTACGTATGTCCCTGCAAATTGCGCCCCACCCAGTCGTAGCGATTGCCCAGACCCGCCGGGTGCATCTTACTTTTGGAATTGAGCAGCAGGCGCGCCGATTCCACGGCCGCCGAGGAGACGATGACGATATCGGCGGTCTGCTCGCGCAGCCGGTCGTCCGCATCATAATACGCTACGCCCGTGGCGCGTCCCCGCGCGTCGGTCAGCACCTCCCGCGCCATGCACCCGGTGCGCAGCTCGCAGTTCCCGGTGGCCAGCGCCGCGGGAATCGCGGTGTTCTGCGTACCGCATTTGGCGTTCACCTCGCACGCGAAACCCACGCACCAGCGGCACTGCATGCACGGCGGCCTCCCGCCGTAGGGCACAGAGTTGCGCAGCATGGGGATATCGAACGGGTGCAGGCCCAGCCGTTGGGCGGCGGGCTTGAGGATTCCGTGTTCCCGACCCACCGGCAGCGGCGGCATGGGCAGCGGCTGGCGGCGCGGCCCGTGAAACGGATCCGCCGAAACGTCGCCCGAGACGCCGATTTCGTACTCCGCCCTCTCGTAGTACGGCTCCAGCTCCGCGTAGGAAATCGGCCAGTCGCGCAGCGTGCTGCCCTCCGGCACTCCGTAGGTGGTCGCCATGCGGAAGTCTTTTTCCTGATAGCGCCACGCCTGCGCTCCGTAAGTGAAGGTGCCGCCCCCCACGCACGCCGCGTTGTTGCTGTAGGCGCCTTGGCTGGGCAGCACCACCCGCTCCTGCCCCTTCAGATCCACCACCACGCGCGGATTGCGCTCCTCGTCCGGCCCCGAGTTGTTGCCCAGTACCGACGTGCGCTGGTTGCGCAGATCGTCTTTCCGGCAGTCGGACGCCGTGTACCACTTGCCGCGTTCCAACAGGACGACGCTCAGTCCGCCCGCCGCCAGTTGCTGGGCCGCGACGCCTCCCCCGGCGCCCGCCCCGACGATCACCGCATTCACATGTTTGAGTGCCATCGCTCAGGCTCCCTGCCTGGGAAACTCGTAGCGATTGCGCCCCCGGATGGGGATCACCGGCACCCCTAGCATGCGCCAACTCACGGCATCGCGGTTGCCGCCGTGACGCGGGTCGCCGTAGTAACCCTGCATGGTGTGCGCGATCGCGGTGGCGAAGAAGCGCTGCGCGCCGCCTGTGAGCGATTCGAGCAATGCCGTCTGTTGCGGCGCGTCGAGAGAGGCGAAGTCCTTACCGAACTTGCTGACCGAAGCCCGATCGATCTCCATCAGCCCGGTGCGGTAAGCATCTCGCTGCCGGCGGTAGGGGCCCATCAATTGGCGGTCGATGAAGTTCACTACCCCCGCCCACGCCGCACCCGGTGTCTGGTCGGTGGGTACGATCTGCTCGCAAATCGCTGCCAGCGTCCTGCCTTCGGCCGCGGTCAGAAAGCGCCACGGCGTGTTCCGCCGCCCGCACGAGACAAGCGCGCCACATGCCGTGGCCGTGCCGGCGATCCGCAGAAACCTGCGCCGCCGCAGCGAGTGGATTTTGACGTGGCCCAAAGCAAGACCATAGCGCCCATCATCTAACATTTCCACCCCCGCATATCTCGATACCTGCCACTCCTCACTTCTTCGGCAGCGCGAACGCAACGTACATGCCGCCCGACGGCGCGCGCGATTTTCCGCCGCCCGCCGCAATCACCACGAACTGCCGTCCGCCCGCCTCGTACGTCGCCGGCGTCGCGTTCCCCGCAAACGGCAGCGTGGTCTCCCACAGCAGCTTGCCCGTATCCTTATCGAACGCGCGCAGCTTCTTATCGAAGCTGGTGGCGCCGATAAACACCAGCCCCCCGGCGGTCACAATCGGACCTCCGTAGTTCTCGCTGCCCGTCTCCTTCATGCCCTTCGCCGCCAATTCGGGATACTCCCCGAGCGGGATCTTCCACGCGTACTCGCCGGTATTCAAGTTGATCGCGTTCAGCGTCCCCCATGGCGGCGCCACCGCCGGGTATCCCTCGGCGTCCACAAACTTGTGATATCCCGTGAAGCGGTACTTCATGGCAATGCTGCTGGGGACCGGCGACGCCGCCTTGCTCTCCATCTCCTTCTCTTCCCCGCTCATCGCGAACTGCACGAGCGCGTCCAGCGCCTGCCGCGACAAATTGGGGAAGCCCGGCATGCGCCCCGCGCCTTGACGGATCACCGCGCTCACTTCCGCCGCCTTACGCCGGCTTGCCAGGTCCGCCAGCGACGGGATCTGCGGCGGCGCTCCGGTGAGATCGTCGCGATGGCAGACGGCGCACTGCGTGAGATACACTTGCCGGCCCGACATGCCGCTGCCGGTTTCCGCCAGGCTCGATGTCCAGGCCATCTCGGTCGAATTGACGTAGAGCAGTCCGCTTTCCGGATCGAAGGCCGAACCGCCCCACTCCGCGCCGCCATCGAAGCCCGGAAAGATGACGGTCTCCGTTCCCACGCCCGGCGGCACGAACTGCCCGTCGCTGATGAAGTTCCGAAACTGCTCGAGCGCCCACTGGTGCGCTTGCGGAGTGCGGTTGGTCAGCATGCTCTCGGTGAGCGTCTGCCGCGCGAACGGCGCCGGCCGGGTGGGCAGCGGCTGCGTCTCCGCGGCCACCTCTCCCGGCACCGTGCTGGCCGGGTACTTCCGCGACTCGATGGGGAACAGCGGCTTGCCGTCGGTCCGGTCGAACAGGAAAACGTAGCCGTGCTTGGTGGTCTGTGCCACCGCGTCCACCTGCCGGCCGTTCTGCCGCACCGTCACCAGGCTCGGCGGCGAAGGGAAATCGCGGTCCCAAAGATCGTGCTTTACCGCCTGAAAGTGCCAGAGGCGCTTGCCGGTATTGGCGTCGAGCGCCAGCAGCGTATTGGCGAAGAGGTTGTCGCCCAGCCGGTTGGCGCCATAGAAATCGGCCGCCGCGCTGCCCGTGGGCGCATACACGATGCCGCGCTTCCGGTCCACCGCCATGCCCGCCCAATTGTTCGCCGAACCGATGTACGTCCAGGCATCTTTCTGCCACGTGTCATAGCCGAATTCGCCCGGATGCGGAATCGTGTGGAAGGTCCAGCGCAGCTTCCCGGTCCGCACATCGTAGGCGCGGACATCGCCCGGCGACGCGGGCAGACTCTCCGCCGTCCGGCCGCCCACAATCAGCAGGTCCTTGTAGACGATTCCCGGGGTGGTGAGCACCACCGATTGCTGCTCCGCGTCGCGGCCCAGATCGTCGCGCAGATCGATCCGTCCGGCGCGCCCGAAGCCCGCGATCGCTTTGCCGGTGCGGGCGTCCAGCGCATAAACGTAGCTGCCGGCCGCGGCGAAGATTCGCCGCTCGCCGGCCTCGGCCCAGTAGGTGACGCCGCGATTCGGCCCGCGCAGGTCGAGGCCGGAATCGAACTTCCAGAGCAGTTTCCCGGTGGCCGCGTCCAGCGCGATCACCCGGTGCTTCGGCGTGTTGGCATACAGCACCCCGCCTACGATGATGGGGCTGGTCTGCAATCCGCCCGGGCCGTCCTGCGCATCGTAGGACCAGGCCACCGCCAGTTGGTTCACATTGGCGCGGTTGATCTGCTTGAGGGTCGAGTGCCGGATGCCTTCCGGCCCGCCCCCGTAAACCGGCCAGTCGCGTGGAGCAGCGTCCGCCGCGACCAGCAGCGGTACGGCGAAAAGGGCGGCGAAAATGCGTGATGGGCAAATCTGCAAGGCATGGGACATCCTGCCCATGATACGGCACGCCTCGCTTCGTGGGGCTGACCGGGGGGCGAAGCCTACGCCACGCTCTCGCTGGGGGGGCGCGTTCATGGGGCGGGCGTTTAAACCGGCCAGGTGGAAGGATCGGCCGCAGTCGGCCACTGACATCAGGCCGCAGTCAATTTCGCCACGTGGAGCGCCTGCCGGTTTTTTTCCGCGTGCCAGAGGTCATATTGAACCTGCAGGTTAAGCCAGCTTTCAGCGCTGGTGTCGAAGGCGATCGAGAGACGGACGGCCATCTCCGGGCTGATTCCTGCACGCCCGTTAAGGATGCTGGACAGCGCCTTTCGACTCACGCCGAGCGATCGCGCAGCGTCCGTGACGGTCAGGTTCAGGGGTTCCAGGCACAGTTGCCTGAGCACCTCACCCGGGTGCGGCGGATTATGCATCTTGATAGTCACCTCCTGGCGCAGGAGCACGCTCCAGGCCGTGTCGCGTGCCAGAAGC
>Ga0209638_1001627_pt1 | contig 14183 bp, 16 predicted proteins | sample BarGraNGADG00211_FD_184490 | JGI IMG/M metagenome (GOLD analysis project Ga0209638, IMG submission 184490) | Arctic peat soil microbial communities from Barrow, Alaska - Barrow Graham LP Ref core NGADG0002-211 (SPAdes) (version 2) | ecosystem: Environmental > Terrestrial > Soil > Wetlands > Peat... | reverse complement strand
CCCCGCTTGGCGGGGCGGCCCCCGGCGTACGCAGGCAAGACGCCGGCGACGTGATCAAGGTCCGCGGCGTCGACGATCTGCTGGTTTACCGGGCGAAGTGCTGCAATCCCATTCGAGGAGAAGCCATCGTCGGCTACGTCACGCGCGGCAAGGGCGTGGCCGTGCATTCCCGGATGTGCCCCAACGTGCAAAACCTGATGTACGACGTCGAACGCAAGATCGAAGTGGAATGGGCGCGCGCCGCCGAAGAAGCGTTCCCCGTCCGCGTCGTCGTCCGCACGGACGACCGCCCGGGCATGCTCAACCAGCTCACCTCCTTGCTCTCCGACGAAAACACCAATATCCGCAGCCTGGAAGCCAAGGCCGAAACGGACCAGGACGGCGGCGTCGTGGAGATGACCGTGGACGTGCGCGACAAGAAGCAGCTCGAAAAGCTGGTGGCGGCCATGCGGCGGATATCGGGCGTGCGCGACGTCGAGCGCCGCTACAGTTGACCATGCCTATTTCAACCGACCCCGAACACATCGCGATCTCCAAGTCGAAGGGAATCAAGATCGACTGGAAAGACGGCCACTGCAGCGAGTACGGCCTCCAATACCTGCGGGACGAGTGCCCCTGCGCGGAGTGCGCCGGGACGCACGGAACGCCCCCGCGCCCAAAGGGTGGCGCGCCGGGCCCGGCCGGGAACAGTCCGTTTCCGATGTTCCAGCCCGCGCTCAAGATGCTCGCAGTGGAGCCCGTCGGGAGCTACGCCATCCGGATCGACTGGAGCGACGGCCATAAAGCCGGCATCTATTCCTACGAACATTTCCGCCGCATCTGTCCCTGCGAACAGTGCAAATCGGCAGCGTAACCGACCCCGTGGAGCGAGCCTCTGGCTTGCCATGCCGGCGTATGCGCCGGCATTTGTTCGGAAGAACGCCGGCACGGACGCCGGCGTAGCAGGCCTGGAGGCCCACTCCACGAATACAAATAGAACGGGCGGTCCGGATGAACCGGACCGCCCGCCAAACTGGAATCGGAATCGCTTTACAACAGCCGGAAATTCACTTCGACCGTGGCTTGGACGGTCACCGGAACCCCATTCTTCTTTCCGGGCTGGAAAGTCCATTTCTTGACCGCTTCCATCGCCTTCTCGTCCAAACCCAGCCCAAGGCTGCGTATCACACGGATGTTCGTGGCCTGGCCGGCGGGGTTGACTTCGATGTAGAGCACGACCACGCCCGAATACTTGGCTTTGCGTGCCTCTTCGGAGTACTCGGGTTCGATCTTCTTCACAAGGATCGGGGCGGTTACGCCGCCGCCAACCCGTAGCGCGCCGCCGCCGAAGCCACCGCCTTCGCCAGGGCCGACGCCTCCGCCATTTCCAGATCCAACTCCGCCACCCTTGCCGGAACCGATGCCACCGCCGGACCCGGTGCCGTTCGAGAGGATTCCGCTCTTGCTGAACGGGTCGCCGTAGTGGTCCGAATTGACCTGCGGAAGGGCCATGTCGGGTGGAGCGATGATGGAGGGGTCCATCATCAGCTTGGGATTCAGATTATTATATACCGCCACCGGAGGCGTGTACTGCTTCAGCGCCGCCTTGGGCAGTTTGCCGAAGCTGGCCGGCAGAGGCGACCTGTCTCCGCCACCGCCGCCGCCCTTCATGATCTCCTTCTTCGGCGCCATGTCCGGGGGAGCCGTGTCCATGAAAAGCGTCGCCACGTGCTTGACCGCCATCTGGCCCTGTTTGGTCACGCCGAGGATGCACACCACCGCCACGATCAAACAATTGACCCCGGTCGACATCATGAACGACTTCTTCTGCCGGCCGTACAGCCCCCAAATGTCCTTCACCGGGATGGGCTTGGATGTCACCTCCAGCGGCGGAAGCTTGGGCGGGCGGACGAACTCCCTCACGTTCTGCCAGAAAGAGAGGTACCACTTCGTTTCCAGTTCCACTATCGCCACCGGCTTGGAGGTCAACTCCAGCGGTGGAAGCTTTGGTGGGTTGATAAGCTCCTTGACGCTCGTGATTAGAGTGCGGTACCACGGATCTTCCAGTTGATTCAGCAGAAGATGTGAAAGGTTATCGTGCTCGTTCAAGGGATTCGGATTGCCGGGTTGTGAGAGATCGGACATCTTATCCACCAGTCCTCCAACGGAAGAGCACCATCTGTTACAACAATTGGACGCTTACGCCTAGCGCGTCGTTACAGGTTCTGGAAATCTTCCGCCCATCCACCTAGCAAGAGTGTACCACAAGCGCTCCCCGCTAGCCTGCAAAAACAACGACATACTGGCGGGCGAGGAAGATTCCAAAACCGGGATTGGCCCTTAAGGGCTACCCGGCCGCCTACTGAGTTTGAGCGAGTCCGCGGAACCGCGGGCATTCCAAATGGGGGTTGGAGCGCTTGCGGCGGCCAGCGCCTTGGGATGGCCCGCCGAGGCGCCCGCGGTCCGGAAATCGCGCTGCGTCATGCGGATAGCTGTGCAGGTCCCGTTCGAGCGAACGACGCGGCCGGCGGCGACGAGCTTCAGCGGCGCCACGCCGTGGAGCAGCGCCGGCCAGGAAATCGCAACCTGTAAGCGGGTTCCCACCGGCAGTAGGCGGTCAATCTCGAAGAGAACGCCGCGGCTGGAGAGATCGCGCGTCCGGCCGAGCCCGCTGTCCAGAACCCGGCGGCGGTGGAGCAGCTTCCATCGAACATCCAGTTGGATGCCGTAGCGCCGGTCGCCGCGGCGCTCGCCGCCGATGCTCAGCGGCCCCCCGCGTGGCTCATGCCAAACCTTCGCCGATCCCGTCATCTCGAATGGTTTTCCCCCCGTCCCGAGTTCATTATGCGGGGCCTTTCGTCGCGGGGAACAGTACTGGGGGTACTGATGAGAGTATTCGGGGTTCTAAGGGAACTTCCCAGGGAGGATCAGGCTGCGGCAGCCGCCTTTTCGGCCATGCTTGCGATTTCGGCGCCGATGGCCAGCGAGGCCGTGGCGGCCGGACTGGGCGCGCTCAGGACGTGCAGCGCGTTGGCGCGCGCGATGATACGGAAATCCTGCGCCAATTCGCCCTCGGGCGTGATGGCCTGCGCGCGCACGCCGGAGCCGCCGGCGGCCAGGTCGTCCGGCTGGATTTCGGGTACCAGGCGCTGGAGCGAGCGGCAGAACAGCTCGCGGCTGAGCGAACGCCGCAGTTCATACCAGCACATGGACGGATAACGCATGAGGAAGCGCCAAAATCCGCCGTAAGTCAGCGCGTCGGTCAAGTCGCGGACGCTAAAATCCGTCTTGCGGTAGCCTTCCCGCGCGAAGGCCAGCACGGCGTTCGGTCCGGCTTCGACGCCGCCGTGTATGAGGCGCGTGAAGTGGACCCCAAGGAATGGGAAGTGCGGATCGGGCACGGGGTAGATGAGGTTCCGCACCAAGCCTTGGCGCTCGGGACGAATCCGGTAATACTCGCCCCGAAACGGCAGGATGCGAACGTCGCGGCGCTCGCCCGCGAGTTCGGCCACGCGGTCGCAGTACAGCCCGGCGCAGTTGATCAGGAAATCCGCCTCGAAGGCGCCGGCCGGCGTTTCCGCCACCCATCCCGCGCCGGTGCGCCGCAGGCGTTCGACCCGCGCGCGAGTCACCACGCGCGCGCCTCGCCCGGCGAGCCGGGCCACCAGAGCGGCGCATACGCCCGCGTAATCCACAATGCCTTCCTGAGGCACGTGCAACGCCGCCACGCCGCCGGCGTGCGGCTCGATTTCGCGCATCTCCTCGGGACCCAGCCGGCGCAGTCCTTCCAGTCCGTTGGCCAAGCCGCGCTCCCGGAGCGCATCGAGTCGCTGGAGTTCGCTCTCATCGGCGGCCACCACCAGCTTGCCGCAGACTTCGTGCGCGACGCCGTTCTCCTGGCAGAACGCCACCATCTGCCGGATGCCGGAGACCGCCAGCCGCGCCTTCGCCGAGCCGGGTTTGTAATAGAGGCCGCAGTGCAGCACGCCGCTGTTGTGCCCGGTCTGGTGATGGCCGACGCCATCCTCTTTTTCCAGCACAACGATCCGGGCGCCGGGAAACCGCTCGCCCAGCTTGTACGCAGCCGCCAGGCCCACGATTCCGCCGCCGATAATGACGACTCTTTTCGAGTTCACGGGTATCTTCTTCGAGTGTAGCCGACGGCCACCGCCGCGCGCGCGCCCGCCTGCAACTGCGATGGGGAGTCGTTGCGAGTCCGGCCTAGCCCACTTTTCGCTTTTCGCGCTCGGCGAGAGTCTCGTGCAGCAGCGATTTGATGTAGGTCTGGTAAGGCAAGCCCTTCCGCTCAGCCTGCCGGCGGGCCAACGCCAGATCCGCCTCGGGAATTCGCAGCGCCACCACCGGCGCCGGCGTCTTCTTGGAGGCTGCGATCCCAGAATAGCAACACCGGGAGCAAAGGAAACCCCGCCACGAAGATTAACCGGGATCAAGTTTACTGCGTCTGTTGGGGCGGCATATTGAGGCGCTGTTCAATTTCCGTGATGCGGGTTTCAAGGGTCGCGACACGGCTTCTGAGAACCGCTTCGTTGGCTTCCGTCTCCAGCACGCGCTTGTCGTTGCTCTTGGCGTAGCCATAGAAGGCGTTGAGAAGCTTCGTCTCGCTGTCGCGGATGACCTCGACAATCTCATCCTTGAGGGTGGCGAGGCCTCCCTTTGTGGCCTCGACAATCTCATCCTTGAGCGTGGCGAGGTCTCCCTTTGTGGCCGATGCGTTTTGGTCGTCCATACCGCTCCTTTCACATCATACTAGAGAAGCCGGTCGGCATTGCCATGTTCCAGCCGCCCAGAGGGGTCGGGTACGCTGTCGCCCCACTTGCGCCGCAGGAACCGGCTCTCAGCGCCCCCAGTTAGCGCTCGTTGTGCATGACCGGCGATGCGCGCGTCAGTTTTCGGTTGGAACCCGCTCGATGTGATCAATTACAAGAACTTCGGTAGGCGTTTTCCGGGGTTCGAGCCTTAAGCCAAGTGACTCCCGCAGGGCGGCGAAAAGGTCGGCCCCCGGATCGCTCGCTGCTGCCGATGGCGCCGCTTGTCCGACGCCTTGATCGGGGACCCAAGAGAGGCTAATCTCGTACTTACCTTTGAGCCCGGTAGCGTCCACTATTTGACCGTATCCTTGAACGGAGAGGTGCTTCGCCAGCGCCTCCATCGTCATTATTCCCATGAGGGCGCCGCCGCCGCGCCCAATTCTAATGGCATTACGTGGATACTTTCCCAGGAAGGTGGAGTCCTCTGCCGCTTGCTTTAGCTTCGGGCCACCCTTGTCTACCACGAGGGCGTAGATCGTGCTCGGCCGGCTTTCCTTGTGCGCACTCAGTTTGAACCGTTCCGCCAGGAGTGCCCGAAGCATCGCCGGGATCTGATCGGCTGTCGAACCCTGCGGCAACTTGGCGACCACTTCGAAACAGTCGCTTTCGAGCCACGATGGCCCGATGATTTGCTCTTTGCTCACCCCGAACGCGGTGATGAGAACAGGGTTCAACGGAAGGCCCTTGAGCACAACTTGTCCTGGGCCCATCGAATGCTCATACGTGCATTCGCTGGCTTTTTTCACGGATGCCACTTCGAACCGGACCCGATCATCGGCAGGGGCGGAGTAGGTGACGGTCTGTCCCGATGCCGAGGACGCGAGAGCCAGGGCGAGTGCCATAGCTGCGGCGCAAGGAACCGCGCTGGCCGCCAGGAGGGCTTCCATTCCCGCCAGGCGCACGGTGGTTTTGGCGCGAACGCAGTCCAAGGAGAGACGCTTCACAATCGGAGCTTTCAGACCCGATTATTACATGAATCAATTCTAATCGGGACTGCGAATTTGAATGCAATACAGCAAGAAGGCCGGCCTGGGAGTTGGCCCCACTGGCGGCGATTGGCCTGTCGGAAGGGACGTGCCCGGGGCGGTACACTAAGAGCAGGCATACTCGTCCATGAACACGCTTCAACCGGAACAAGAGCACTTGCGGGATTTTTCCTTCGACGCGCATATCTTTAAGGAAGGCGACGCCTACGTGGCGCATGCGCCGGCTTTGGACGTGTCGAGTTGCGGCGCCACGGATGAGGAGGCCCGCCGCAACATCCGCGACGCCGCCCGCGGGTTTCTTGCCGCGAGCGCGGACTTGGGAACGTTGGATGAGATCCTGCGCGAAGCCGGGTACCGGCGGGAGGGCGATGAGTGGCTCGCCCCGGAATTCGTGTCGATAGATCGCCTCACCGTGAGCCTGATCGAGATCCTGAACGATTAGTGGCGCTGCAAGAAGGCAGACGTGCCCACAAACGACGTGGGCGCCCCGGCCCGCCTCACCCACCGCGTTATAATCGCATCACATGGACGTATTCGAGGAACTGGTGCGCCTTCGCGGCCAGGGACGGAAGTGCGCGCTGGCCACCATTGTGGATGTGCGCGGTTCCATCCCCAGCTACGCTACCGCCAAGCTTCTCGTGCGCGACGACGGGTCCATGGCCGGCACCATCGGCGGCGGGTGCGTCGAGGCCGACGTGTGGAGCGCCGCGCGTGAGGTTATGGAAACCGAAAAACCCAAACGCCTGACCTTCAACCTGGGCCAGGATGCGGCCTACGACAACGGGCTTATCTGCGGCGGCCAGCTCGACGTCTTCATCGAGCCGGTACTGCCCGTGCCGCGCGCCTACATCTTCGGCGCGGGCCACATCTCCAAGAGCCTTTCCAGGATCGCCACCGTGGCGGGTTTCGCCACGATAGTGATCGACGACCGCGAGGCCTTCGCCAGCCGCGAGCGCTTTCCCGAGGCGGAGGAAGTTCACGCGGCCGAGTACGAAGAGATCTTTCCCAAGCTCCCCATCACCGAGACCAGCTATTTGATTATCGTGACCCGCGGGCATCGCGACGATATGCGCGTGCTCAAGCTGGCCGTCGCCACGCCCGCGCGCTACATCGCCATGATCGGCAGCAAACGCAAGGTGATCGGCGTCCTCCGGGAACTGGAGAAGGAAGGCGTCCCGCGCGCGGCCTTCGAGCGCCTGCATGCGCCCATGGGCCTCGATATCGGGGCGATTTCTCCCGAGGAGATCGCCATCTCGGTAACCGCGGAAATGATCGCCGTGCGCCGCAACGCGCAATCCAACTGGCGCTCGCTCTCGATGTCGGTGAGCGCCGCCGCGCTCGCGAAGTGAGCGCCGCCGGCCTCATTCTCGCGGCGGGCGAATCGCGCCGCATGGGTTCCCCCAAGGCTTTGCTGGACTACCGCGGCGCCACGTTTCTGGACACGCTGATCGGCCTCTTCGCCCAGCGTTGCTCGCCGGTGATCGTGACCCTCGGGGCCGCCGCGGAGGAGATTCGCGCCCGCGCGGCGCGTCCGGCGGAGTTCGTCCTGAATCCCGATTATGCCCGCGGCCAGCTTTCCTCCATGCAGTGCGGTCTGCGCTCCGTGCCGCCCGAAGCGGACGGCGTGCTGTTCACGCTGGTGGATCATCCGGCCGTTTCCAGGAACACCATCGACGCCCTGCTGGCGCCGGGGGTCTCTCAAGATGACGCGCTGCTGCGCGTACCGCGCTACCGGGGCCGCCGCGGGCATCCCGTCTGGTTCTCGCGCGAGCTGACGCCCGAATTCCTCGCCTTGCCGGAGAGCGGCGCCGCGCGCGACGTGGTGCGGCTGCACGCCGGCCGGACCGCGTTCCTCGATCTCGACGACCCCGGCATCGTGGCCGATATCGACGACCCGGCGGCCTACCGTTCCCTGATCGGAGCGATCCCATGAGAATCCGCCCTCGAACGGTTCTGAAACTCGCCGCCGCCGCCGTGGGGTTGCTGTTGGCCGTTGGGTTGGCCGCGCCTTATCTGAGCGCGGACCGGTACGGCGAGCGGTTGCGAGGCTCGCTGGAGCGCGCCCTGGGCGGAAACCGCCGCGTCGAAATCGGCAAGGTGCATTTCAGCCTGTTCAAGGGCCCCGGCTTTTCCGTGGACAGCGTCGTCATCCACGAAGATCCGGCCATCGGCGCGGAACCCGTCGCGTACATCCAGGAGTCCTCCGGCGGCGGCCTGGAAGTGGCGCCGCGGCTGTGGTCCCTGCTGGGCGGGCGTTTTGTCATCGCCTCCATCAGCCTGGATGGCGCCAGCATCAATCTCAGCAAGTCCGGGCCCGCTTCCGAGTGGGGCCGCTGGAACTTCTCCTCGTTCGTGAACCGCTCCGTCATGAGCGCGGCGCCCAAGATCCACGTCCGCGATAGCCGCGTCAATTTCAAGTTCGGCGACACGAAATCGGTCTTCTACCTGATGGAAACGGACCTGGATATCTCGCCCCCCTCTTCCGGCGGGGGCTGGCGCGTCTCCTGTTCGGCCAAACCCGCGCGCACGGACCGGCCGGCGCAAGGCCTGGGTTCCTTCACCGTCAACGGGCGCTGGTACGTGGATCCGGAGCGCGTGGACCTCGACCTGGAGTTGAACCGCTCGGCCCTCGGCGAAATCACGGCGCTGCTGCGAGGCCAGTCGGGCGGCGTCCACGGCACGCTTTCCGCGCGGCTCCACATGGCGGGCCCCATCGACAACATCGGCATCTCCGGACGGCTGCACGTCGAAGACGTGCATCGTTGGGACCTGCTGCCGTCGCAGGGTAACGACTGGCCGCTCGATATCGGCGGCCGGCTCGATCTCATCGCGCAGCAGCTCGAATTGCAGTCCCATTCCGCGAGCGACGTGCCGCTGCCGCTTTCGCTGCGCTTCCGGGCGGCCAATTATCTCTCGCAGCCGCGCTGGAACCTGGCCGTGGACTGGAACCGGTTCCCCGTGGCGCCCCTGATGGAGCTGGCCGGCCACATGGGCGTCCAGTTTCCGCCCGGGTTGAAGCTGAGCGGAACCATCGACGGCGCCTTGAACTATTCCGAGCAAGCGGTTTTCGAGGGCCAACTGGCGTTCCACGACGCGGCGCTCACCATTCCCGGCTCGCCGCCTGTCCGTTTCGAGAATGCCTACCTGATCGTCGACCACGGTCTCGCGCGCCTTTCGCCGGCGCTGGCGCACACCGCCGGCGGGGAGGAAGCCAGAATCGAAGCCGATTACGACATGGGCGGGGAGGCGCTCGATCTGTCCATCTCCGCCGACGCCATGCAAGTGGCCTCGCTCAGGGCGCAGGTGGCGCTCGCGGCCGTGCCGTGGCTGGAGCAGGTCACATCCGGGCAGTGGACCGGGCTGTTGCGCTATCACCGCGATCCCCAGAAAGCCGGCTGGACGGGCCGCCTGCAACTGACCGGCGCCGAAATCCAGGCGCCGGGTCTGGCCGATCCGGTGAAGCTGGCCACCGCCCGCGCGCGGATCGACGGCGGGCGCGTGGCGCTCGACCGCGTGGAGGCAAGCGCCGGGAAGCTCTCCTTCACCGGCGAGTATAGCTACGAGCCAGGGGCCCCGCACCCCCATCGCCTGCGCCTGAGCGCCCCGCTGGTGGACGCCGCCGATCTCGAAACCGAGTTGGCGCCCACGTTGCGGCGCGCCGGACTCCTGGCGCGGGCCCTCGGCCGGGCCTCGGTTCCGGACTGGCTGAAGGAGCGCTCCGTGGAGGGCACGGTGCGGATCGACGATCTGGCGATCGCCGGCTCGCATTGGGAAAACGTACAAACGCACTTGCTGTGGGACGCCACGCGCGTGGTATTCGGAGACATACAGGCGAAGCTGGACCGCGCCGTCCTCACGGGCAAGCTCTCCGTCAATTTGCGCGGCGCGCGCCCTTCCTACAGTCTGGCCGCCAAGGTGAATGGCCTCGTCTGGCAGGCCGGGAAAGTGGATGTGGAAGGGACGCTGGCGACGTCCGGCACGGGAACCCAGTTGCTGGCCAACCTGACTTCGGAGGGAACGTTCACCGGCGCCGGCGTGGATTTCGGCGCCGATCCGCCCTTTCGCGCGGTCACGGGCGCCTACAGCCTGGAGTGGTGGCAATCCGCGCCGCGCTTGCGGTTAACGGGTCTGAACCTGCGCGCCGATGGCGAAACCTACACCGGCCGCGGCGCGACGCAAGACGACGGCCGGCTGACGATCCTGATCGCCAACGGCGCCAGGGAAATCCGCATGAGCGGCACCTTGGCGAAGTTGAAAGTGGAAGAGCAGGCGCGATAAACGGGTCCTAATCCGCGTTCATCCGTGGCCCCTTGCTCTGAACGTGCTATTCCTCCAGACACGCAAAGATCTCCCGATAGAACTCGGGGTGGGACGTCCAACTCTGCGCCGTGATCAGTCTACCGTCGCGGACGGCGGGCTTCGAAACGTAATGGCCGCCATCCCTCTCTACCTCGACCCGCACGTGTTCGTGGCAAGTGACGGTGCGCCCTTTGGTGAGGCCTGCCGCCGTGAGCACCTGGATGCCATGGCCGATGGCGCAGATGCACTTGTTCTGGGCCGCGAACTCGCACACCAGCGATAACAGGCTGGCGTCGTTGCGCAGGTACTCCGGCGCCCGGCCGCCCAGAATAATGATGGCCGCAAACTCCTTGGCGGCGACGGCCGTAATGGCGACGTGCGCGTCCACCGAATGGCCCGTGCGTTCGGTGTAGGTATCCCAGCCCGGCTCGACATCCTGGATCAGCATGTGCAGCCGCCGGCGCGCCGGCGCGGCGATGATCGGTTCCCAGCGAGCCTCCAGAAACCGATGATAGGCGTACAACGCTTCGAAGCTGTCGCCGCCATCGCCCGTCACAATGAGGACTTTCCTGCTCATCACGCGCCCTCGCTTCCATCGCCAGCATAGCAGGGCTGTCAAGGGGTAGGGAAGGCGGCGTAATCCGCCGGCAATCTTCCTTTGCCGCGGAAACGCGGAGGCGCGCAGGGGCGGAAGCCAGACCCCCGCCGTCGCCGCTTGCTTTCGCACCGCCTCGCGCTGGATGGCAATGGCTGCACGCTGCTCCGCCGCCGCCTTCATGAGGTCGCGCATGGGCGGCGCAGCCACCGGGGTTTGCGCAATCGCGGCCCATGGCGCGAATTGTAGGGGTCGGGCACGCCCGACCCCTGTGGAGGAACATTACGCTCTGTATCGGCAGTATGCGGCCGCGACTTTAGGTGGCCTAATCGTCAGTCCGACTGTCCGGCACAGCCTCGATCCGGCGAAGCGAGCTTCTGGATTCGCGGCCCTTCAGGTCCGCATAAAGACGATCGAGATCGTGGCCGTGTTCGGCCGCATAAGCGTCGCGCTCGGCGTACACCTCTCGCAGCACCGCGTCTTCCCACGGCTTCTCAGGTTCCATCGTTCTCTCTCGTCGCGCAACCGCGATACAACTTCAGAATACCGGCTTTAGACCTTTCTTTTCCGCCGGCGGCGTCAGCATCGTCGCGCAAAGCAGGACCAGCGAAATCCACAACAGGTCGCCGAGCAGCAGGTGGACCATCTGCATCCAAAGCGGCGCCAGCAGCAGCAGGTTCACCATGCCCGCCGCCAGTTGGATGCCCACCAGCGACATCACGATCCCGGCGCCTAATTGCACGTCGCGCCGCCGGGCCACGCAAGAGACGCCGTACAGCCCCAGCCACAGGCCCACGCAGGCGGCGAGCACCGGATGCCACATGCGCAGCCGGAGAAAGACGCTGGCTGCCGGGTTCGCGTCTTGCGCGAAGCCCTCGGCCAACGACCGAACCGGGAAGAGCGTGTCGCCCAACGCGGCGATGGCCCCGCTGACGCCCAGCAGCATGAACGCCCCCAGGCTTGCGGCCGCCAGCCAGACCTCCCTGCCGCGCGGCCGCACCGCCGCCCGGCCACCCGCCCACCACGCGGTGAGCGTCAGGCAGGCAAGCAGCGTCAGCGTGTTGATCAGATGCGTCGAAAGCGAGTACGCGCGGTTCGCGGAGGCGTTCTTGCCCACGTGCTCCAGCAGCACGAGCGACGCGCCCAGAAGCGCCTCGGTGACCAGGAATACCGCCGAAAGCGCAGCCCCCATCCGGGCCGGACTCCACGGTGGAAATGCGCGGAAGGCCCAGACCACCAGCAACGCCACCAGCGCCAGGTCCAGGCCGCTCATCGCGCGATGCGTGAACTCGATGATGGTGGCCACCCCCGGCGAGTGCGGCGTCACCGCGCCGTTGCAGAGCGGCCAGCGATTGCCGCATCCCGCGCCCGATCCCGTGGCGCGCACGTACGCCCCCCACAGCACTACCGCAAGGTTATAGGCCAGGACCACCCAGGCGTAAACGGCGAAGCGCGCGTGGGCCTGGGGGAGCGGCTCACGTATCCCGGTACTCGGCATGGATGATTTCCATTGTAGTGCGGGACGTGGGCGGAAATCGGCGCTTACCGTGCGGCCGCTCACGTCATCGCCCGGGCTCGGCGTGACCGTTAGCAGGATTGTCGATACCGCAATTGCAGCCCGATGCGTCGCAAGCGGCTACGACCTGCCGCACAGCGACCGGGATTTCGATCCGTTCGCGAAGCGCCTCGGGTATTCGCCGTTTCAGATAAGTTCCAGCCGGAGTCGGCGGCCGATAGCCACAGCAGCGCGTTGAAGAGTGTGCAATGTAACGCTCGCATTGGTGGGATCGAGCAACCGGTCGAGCGCTCTGCGGCTGGTTTGCATGCGGAGGGCCATGGCCGTCTTGGTGAGGCGATTCTTCTCCATGGCGGCTTTGATCTGATCGGCGAGGATCTGCTTGACGGCTTGCTCCTCGCACTCTTCCAGAATGCCCTGTTCGGCCAGAAAACTATCAAAGGACGAACCAACCTTGCCCTTCTTCTTTTGCGTCATTTCAGAGCGCCTCCTTCATACGCTTCAGCGCGAGTCTCAAATCCTTGGCCGGGGTCTTCCGCGTTTTCTTGACGAAGCTGTGCAGCAGCACCATGCGTTCCCGCGCCACGCAGAAAATCACCCGCCCGATCTTTCCATCAGTCAGGTCGCTCCGCACCTCCCACAGGCCGTTGCCGAGACTGCGACAATAGGGCATACTGAGCGGCCAGCCGAATTCGACCTTCTGAATGTCCCGGCCGGCCAGTTTGCGATCCTCCAACGACAGCCCCAGGATCCACTCCCGTACGGGCCGGTTGCCGAGGGCGGTTTCATAGAAGAACGCCGGGAGCTTCTTGGAACGGTCGATCAATTCTCATTGTGCCAAAAATGGCACATATTGGCAAGGACCCCTCGCCTGGCTGGCGACGTGAGCGGCGTTTCCCTAGCAGATGGGGCGAAGGGGTTGTCAAACTACGATAATCCCGTTCTTGGTCCACAAGAACCGTCCCCGCAGCCTGAAGCCATCAATTCTCAGTTGGAACTTTATCCACGTGGTCGATTACCAGCACATCAAGGCCGGCCTTCTTCTTCTCCAACTTCAGGCCCAGTTGCTTTTCGAGCGCGGCGAAGAGGCTGAGACCATGGCCGCCCTGGTCGCCGGCGGCGTTTGCTTCCGGGGAGTTTGCGAAAAAGACCGAGCCTGCGAATTCCAGCGTGAAATCGAATTCCCCCGTCAAGCCGGTCTTATCGATGACATGCGGCGCCGGCGGGCTGCCGCGCACAATGCCGTCGCCATTCGACATGTTCACCCAGCCCCCCAAGTGTTCGGCAAACTGAGCCATCGTCTCCCGGCAAGTCGCGCGCACCGGCTGGATATTGAAGTTGATGGCCATTCGGCGTCCTGGCGGCAGAACGGGAAAGCCCTTCCTGTCGGGCGCAGGCTGATTGGCGCTGGCCGTCATCTTCGGCCCGCCCTCCGCCACCACCAGCTCGTAAACCGTGAAGTCCTTCGTCCCATGGTGAAGGGTCAGGTGGAAGCGTTCCGCCAACAGATTCTGCAGCATCAGATTGAACCGGTCTTTGGTCGTGTTCGGCGGGATTTTGGCGGCGACGCTATACAGTTCGGTCGTGAGCCAGTCGGGGCCTGAGATCTGATCCCTAGCCACTCCGTACGTCGTCGCCAACAGGCTCATCAGCGAAGCGCGAGGAGCAGTAAACTGTCCCGGGTCGTCCGTTCCTGGACCGCCGCGCATTTGAACGTCCTGCCCTTCCATATAAGGAGGCGCTGGCCTCACCGAAGCCACCTCAAACGTCGGCTGCCCGTCCGCGGTCTGGCCGTCCAGGGTCCCCCAGCACATCAAAACCGCCAGAACCATTCCCGCCATTGTTCGGATCATTCCCTGGCGCTCCTTTGCGCCCGTGCATTGTCCTAGGTCTTTGACCGCGTGATTTCTTCCCTGGCCGCGCGGAGTATGCGGCGCGAGGGCGAGGCAATGCCTCGCCCCTACTGGGAACGGTGTAGG
>Ga0209638_1001626_pt1 | contig 14187 bp, 10 predicted proteins | sample BarGraNGADG00211_FD_184490 | JGI IMG/M metagenome (GOLD analysis project Ga0209638, IMG submission 184490) | Arctic peat soil microbial communities from Barrow, Alaska - Barrow Graham LP Ref core NGADG0002-211 (SPAdes) (version 2) | ecosystem: Environmental > Terrestrial > Soil > Wetlands > Peat... | reverse complement strand
GATGAACGCCGGCGAGTCCGCCAAGTTCGAGGGCGTCGGGGCTCCCTGGCCGTCGCTGAACCACCGCCTGGTCACGGCGTGACAGTCCTCGACGATCTCATGAAGCAGGCCAGGGTCTTGCAGCATGTTCAGTGCTGGCGAACCTGGCGACAGCAGGCGGCAGATGTCGTAGAAGTGCCGCGCCTCACGGCTCTTCACAAGCCGGCCCGGGTCTGCAACCAAACCTGCGGCTAACTCGTTCGTGGCGAACAGCTTCTCGACCAGAGTTCGTGTCGGGTGCAGAACCCTCACCTCGAAGCTGTCAAACTCAGGACCTGACAACCGCAGGTCGAGGTCGGCCAGGAGAGGGCCAATCGTTCGGAGTTCCGATGGCAGCGGCCCGCCCCGGCGACGGAGAACAGCCGCGCGACCGGCAGCGCACCGACCCCTGCCCGTGCCATCCTGAGTCACGACGAACGAAGGGGTGGCTGGAGTGGCACCGAACGAATCGCGACCCGCCCCGCGTGATCCGACGCTGGTCGACGTGGCCGCCCTGTCCGGGGTCTCGCGCTCTACCGTGTCGCGGGCGATCAACGGTGGCTCCAAGGTCAGCCCCGAGGCACAGGCGGCGGTCAATGCTGCCGTGGCAGAGCTGGGGTATGCGCCGAACCGGGCTGCGCGCAGCCTCGTGACCCGCCGCACCGACTCGATCGCCCTCGTGATCTCGGAGCCCGACGAGAAGGTGCTCACCGACCCGTACTTCGCGGGAACCTTGCGCGGACTGAGCGCGGCGCTCGAGGACACCGAGTTCCAGCTCATCCTGCTCATCGCGCGGCCCGATGAGGGCACCTCCCGCGCGGCCCGATACCTACGCCGCGGGTACGTTGACGGCGCAATGATCGTCTCGCACCACCGCGACGACGGCCTGAGCGCGATGCTCGCGAACTCGCGACTGCCGAGCATCTTCGTCGGTCGGCCGTGGGACGCGCCAGATCGCTTGCAGTACGTCGACACAGACAACACGGGCGGGGCCCGGCTCGCCACCGAGCACCTGATCTCGACCGGCTGTCGTCGCATCGCGACCGTGACCGGACCGATGGACGCGGCGACGGGTCTGGATCGGCTGCGCGGATGGCGCGAGGCGATGGGCGACGCAGGTCTGAAGACCGACGCCGTCGAGATCAGCGACTTCACGTCGATGGGCGGCGCCCGCGCGGCGGCCGCGCTGCTGAACGAACACCCCGACGTCGACGGCATCTTCGTCGCCTCGGACCTGATGGCGGTTGGCGTGATGGCCGTCCTCGCCGAGCGCGGCCGCCGGGTACCGGACGACGTCCGCATCGTCGGTTTCGACCAGCTCGGCGTGAATGAGTCCACCCGGCCTACCCTCACGACGGTCACCAACCCCGTGGTGGCGATGACGAAGCTGGCCGGACATCTCCTGCTGGACCGGATCGCAACCGGGCACCGACCCCAAGGGCCCGTGATCTTCCCGACCGAGCTCTTCCCGGGCGACTCCGCGTGACTGTCCATGCAGGCAGCCGACGGGCATTCGCGCTGGTAGGCGTCGGTGGCGCGGCGGGTGGCTTTGCGCTACGCGCTCGTTTCCCCGGATCCGGCGCTCAAGAGCGCCCGCAAGTCGGCGACCGTCAACCCCAGATCGCGGCGGCGATGGTGAGCCCCAGCCAGGCGGCGGCGAGCCCGGCGGCGAGGCTGGCCACGATGTTGGCAAATCCGTAGAGCACGGAACCGCCCTCAGCGAGGCTGACCGTCTCGTACCCGAAGGTGCTGTAGGTGGTCAGCGCCCCGCAGAAGCCGGCGCCACCGGCCGTGACGACTGCGGGGGGGACCCCGCCCGCAGTCGCGCCGCCGAGGAGGAACCCGAGCAGCAGCGACCCGATGACGTTGACGGTGAGGGTGCCCCAGGGGAACACGGAGTCGTGGCGGGCCTGGATGGTGCGGTCGGTGAAGTAGCGCAGGGGTGCCCCGACGGCCGCGCCGAGCGCGACGAGCAGGACCGTCATTCTTCCGTTTCCTCGGAGCGACGGCCGACGTATCGCACGACCTCGACGGGGTCGAGGATCACCAGGCCTCGCTCGATGAGCTCGTCGAGCTGGGGCAGGAATGCGCGGATTCGGTCCTCGGTATCCACGATCACGACAGTCACCGGCAGGTGTTCGCTCACGCTGAGCATCCGGGTGGTGTGGATGTGGTGGGAAGCTCCGAAGCCCTCGAACCCGCGGAACGCCGCGGCGCCGGCCAGGCCCTCGGCGTGGGCCCGGTGGATGATCTCGCTGTACAGGGGTCGGTGGTGCCACTGATCGGCTTCACCGATGAATACCGTCAACCGCAAGACCGAGTCTTGAGCCCTCATGGTTGTGTTCCTTCCAAGGTCCGGAGTCGGTTGAGCAAACGGGCGGCGACGACGCCGATCTGGACGGCGACCAGGGCCGCGGCGACGGTGCCCAACAGATACACCAGCGCCGAGAGGGTATGCCCGTCGGCGATCAGGCGCTGGGCGTCGGCGGTGTAGGTGGAGAAGGTCGTGAACCCGCCGAGCACCCCGATGCCCAGGAACGGCCGAGCCAACCGGTGCGGGTGGCCGGCGACCTCCGTCAGGACCACCATGAGGACACCGATCAACAGGCAACCGGTCACGTTGATGGCGAAGGTGGACCACGGGAAGGCGCCCGGCGCGTGCGGCCACCTGGTACTCACCCCATACCTGGCGATCGCGCCGAGGGTGCCGCCGAGCGCGATGGCAAGTGTGACATCCCAGACCTGCGGACGAGTTGAGAAGCCACGCGGGGCGACGCTCAGGTCCGCGCCGATACCGGTCTCCGCCTCGGCCAGTGGGTCGTTCACGCCTTCTTGCCCTTCTCGATCGTCGACGTCACCGTCGCGGTGATCAGCTTCGCTGCGAGGGCTGCGGCAGGCATCCACGCGGGGGTGTACCGAAGGCCAGTGTCGGGGTGACAGCGGTCCACCGGAACCCCACGATGAGTGAGGATGTCAGGGCGCCCATCGACTGGACCAGCCCGAGGACACCGTACCCGTTGCCACGCAGGCGATCGGGGTGCAGCAAGGCCGCACCGGTCGACTCGGCGGTCTCGGCAAGCCCGATCCCGAACCCGACGGTGAACTCCTGACACCACCTGCGCCTCCTCGGCTGCGTCGCGATCGCGGCCGGTCTCGTCGCTCGACAGGATCCCGTCGGCCGCGGGTCACAATCGGATTACATTGACGATGATCCGGCCGGATGTCGGGAGATTCTCAGATTCGGCGGCAATGATGTCGTCGTCCGACGCAGCCGGACCAGACACACCGCCGTGTTGACAGGAGCGCAGATGGCACCGTGCTGGTGTGCCGTGGGATGGCGTGCGGCCGCATGAGGCTATGGCGGCTCCAGGTCACCGGTCGACGATCACGGACGCAGTGGTCGCTGTTGCCGGTCGTCGCTGCTGTCGCGCTCGTCTGCACGACACTGCTGGCAGGCTTGAGCCTGCTCATCAGCTCGACGGAGCGGTTCGCGCTGACCGCGAGCCTCAAGGCCGCGCCACGCAGTGCGACGGAGCTCGAGCTCAGCCTGACCGTTCCGCAGAACGGCCTGGTCAAGCCCGTCCTGGACCAAGCGGATGCCGCGGCGGCCGCGACCTTCGGGAAGATCGATACGACGTCGCGGTCCTCGATCACCTCGCACCTGGTTCACATCACGCTCGGCGACCCGTCCAGCGCGAACAACGAAGCGCTCGCCTACTTCGGCGCGCTCGCGGAGTTCGCGGACCACGCGCACCTCACCAGCGGGCACTGGCCGACGGCGCCGAGCACCACGTCGGACTCTACGATCGGGACCGTTCGAGTGATCCCGGTCGCCGTTCCGACCCAAGTCGTCGACAAGCAGGCCTGGAAGATCGGCGACCGGATCTTCCTCACCCCCGTCGACGACTACAACTCCGGAGCGATGATCGAGGTCGTCGGCATCTACGCCGTGAACTCGACGACGGATGCGTACTGGAAGCCGGACCTGCTCGGTGGGGCGGGCTTTGATCCCGCCTTCCCGGTTCCCGGTTCGGGTGGGCGGATCATCCTGCCGGCGTATGGACCGTTCGTCGTCGACGGCGGCGCCTTCGCGTCCGCTGCGGCCGGTGGGCTCCCGCAAGCGGACGTCGTCCGAGCCTCCTTCACTCCCGATCTGAGCGCCGTTCTCGCGGGAGACATCGGTCCTTTGTTGAGCCGCCTCGACAAGGCCCAGGACATCGCGATCCAGGCGACCCAGCCGGCGACCGGCAACAGCGTTCCCATCGTTTCGAGCGTCGATGCGAAGACCGCCCTCCCCGACCTGCTGCAACGGGTGCTCGCGTCGCTCACGATCACCCGCAGCAGCGTGCTCGTCGCGGGACTCCTGCTCCTCGTGCTGGGTGTCGCCGCGCTGCTCCAGACGGCCCGCCTGCTGGCCGAACGGCGGACCGGCGAGCAGCACCTGATGCGGGCCCGCGGCGCGTCCACCGGGCAGCTCATCGGACTGGCTGGGATCGAGGCAGTCGTGCTGGCCGCGGTCACCACCGCGCTGTCACCCGAGCTGGCGCGGCGACTCTTCCTCCTGGTCGCCCAGCACTCGGCCCTGGCCGAGGCCGGCATGGACCGTGACCCAGGCATCCCGCGGATGACGTGGTACGTCGCGGGCGTGGTCGGACTCGTCTTCGCCGTCGTCCTGGTCTCGCCGCTGCTTCGCCGCGCGACCACCTTCGTCGAGGCCGAACAGGCGCGGGCGCGACCGGATCGGCTGTCGGCGATCCAGCGCTCGGGCCTCGACTTCGCCATCCTCGTGCTGGCCGGCCTCGCCTACTGGCAGCTGCGGTCCTACCGGGCGCCCGTGCTCGGTGCCGGCACGAGCTACCGGGTCGACCCGATCCTCACCGTCGGTCCGGCGCTCGCGCTCCTCGCCGGCGCGCTTCTCTGCGTCCGCCTCGTCCCGGCCGCCTCCCGTGTCACCGAGCGACTCGCAGCCCGCGGCCGCGGGTTCGTCGCGCCCCTGGCGGCGTGGGAGGTCGGCCGACGACCTGCTCGCGCGACCTCGGCAATCCTGCTGCTCACCCTCGCGCTCGCGGTCGGCACGTTCGCGCAGTCGTTCCTCACCACGTGGCGGACCTCTCAAGCGGACCAGGTCGACTTCCTCAACCCGGTGGGTGTGCGCATCGCAGACATGACACTCGACCCGTTCGACCAGCGAGCCGCGATCGTAGCCGTGGACCCTGCTGCCAAGCCGAGCCCGGTGCTCGATCGGGTCGGCGGTGTCGGGACTCTCTCCGACAACTTCGACGGTCCGAGCGTCGACAACGAGATCAGCGCCCATGTGCTCGGGCTCAGCCGGGGCGCAGCAGTGCAGCTGACCGGCACTCGGGTCGATGCCGAGGGCGGCGCGCAGATCAAGGACTTCATCGCGGCGGGCGCCGCGAACGCCACCGCCGGCCTCCCCCTGCCGGGCGCCCCCACGTCGATCAAGGCGCAAGCGTGGGTGACCGGCAGCAGCTCCTCGGTGAGCCAGGCACCCGACTTGAAGTTCGCGATCATGGTCCAGAACACGGACGGCCTCGTACGGGTCGTCGACGCCGGCACGATCCCGATGGACGGCGCCAAGCACGACATCGAAGCCGTGCTGGTCGCGGCCCCCGACGCCAAGACGCCACCCGTCGGTGTCACGGGCCTGCGCATCGTCGGCTTCCAGGCAACGGTCGTGTTCAACCGGAGAGAGGGCTTCAACTTCTCCGGCGGTTCGGATGCCCTTTTCGCCATCGGGATCGCGGACGTGCGTTCCGTCCAGCCGAGCGCTACCCAGGCGGACCCGGCCACCGCGATCACCTACGAAGAGACTGCTGCACCGGGCGACGGCGGCGCCCAGTGGTACGCAGCCTCCGAGGGACTCACACCCCGATCCGCGAAACCGCCGGAGGGTGCCCAGCTCGGGCTGAGCCAGATCGGAGTCGACTCGCGGACGTTCCGCTTCGGGCAGGCTCGAGTCGTGGCCGTTCCGTGGCCCGTCAGCAGTGTGCGGGCCCTGCTCACGCCGGCCCTCCTCCAGAGCGTGGGTGGGACCGTCGGTGAGGACCTCGCGCTCCGGCTCGGCGACGCCATCGTGCCGATCACCGTGGTCGGCACGATCGATCACATCCCGGGCTCCGACCCGTACGGCCAGGGCGTCGTGGTCGACCTCACGGAGCTGAGCCAGGCGACCGCCCGGCAGGTGAACACTCCAGCGCTGGTCGATGCGTGGTGGCTGAGCCCGCCGGCGTCCTCGGTGCAGAAGTTCACCCAGGCGGTCACCGACAAGAAGCTCGGCACGGTGACGAGCCACGAGGCGGTGCTGCGCGAACGGACGAGCGGCGCGCTCCGGGTCGGCACGCAGGGTGCCCTCTGGCTGGTCACCCTGGCCGCGGCGCTGCTCGCTGCCGCCGGGTTCGCGATCCACGCGGCCGTCACGATCCGCGCCCGTGAGACCGAGTTCGCCCAGCTCCGCGCGGTCGGCCTCTCCCGGCGGTCGCTGACGGGCGTCATCGCCATCGAGACCCTGCTCCTCTCACTCCTCGGTTGCGTGTTCGGGATCGGGCTGGGCGTCCTGCTGAGCTGGCTGATCGGCCCGCTCGTGGGCTTCACGGTCGACGGCCGGGCACCGTTCCCGGCAGTCCTGGTCGCCATCCCATGGCAGACGGTGGGTCTGCTCGCAGCCGAGGCAGTCGCCCTGCTCGCCGTGGTCGTCACGGTCGTCGCGCGAACGATGCGTTCGGCCGATCCCGCATCCGTGCTGCGATTCGGAGACGAGCGATGAGCGCCCACAACGGTCGATCGGCCTCACGGCGCGGTGTCGGTGCTCGCTGGCGGTCGCTGACGGCGGACTCGCGGCGACTCCTGGCGCGACGCTCGTGGCGCGACCGGGGGATCGTGCTCGTGGCGCTCGCGGTCACGGCCGTCGGCTCACTTCTCGCCGTGGCCGGGCCGCGGGAGACGGACGCCACCCTGGACCGGGCCGCCCGCGGCGCCCTGACGGAAGGCGTCACCTCCCCGGGGATCAGCGCGGCAATCCCGGTCGGCAACTTCGCGACCGGCATGCAGACGACGAACGCGGGCATCGACCCGAAGCTGTTCCCCCAGTTCGTCAAGGACTTCCCGGGCCGGTTGCCCAGCCCGCTGCAGGGCCGCCTGCTCGACTCCCAGCTCTTCGTCGCGACCCCCACGATGAGCCTCGGTGCCGTCGGCAGCTCGGTGGAGGCGGTCTCGGGCGTGACGGGTCAGGACTTCGAGCTCTCGGTCGCACTGCTCACCGACCCGAAGGCGATGGCTCGTCCGGTCGAGGGTCGGCTGCCGAGCCAGCCGCCAGGCCTGGGGTTCTCGCGCGATCCTGCCGAGATCGTGCTCACCAGGGCCGCGGCAACGGCGCTCCGCGCGGGAGTCGGGTCCTTCCTGAACACAACGCTGGCGAACTCCGGCAGTATCGTGCTGACCGTCGTGGGGATCGTGGAGCCGAGCGATCCGACCGCGCCGTTCTGGTCGAACGTGCCCGAGGCGATCACACCGGTAGTGGTGAAGGATCCGAGTCGCAAGGACTTTGCCCGTGCCACGGTCTTCACGGACCTCGACGGCGTCACCGGGATCTCGCTGCGGATCGGCGCCCCGTTCGTCGGCACCGTGCGGATGCCGCTCGACGTCGCGAAGTTCGACGCCGCGACCGTGCAGCAGCTCCCGGACGCGCTCGCTCGGCTCCGCGACCAACCGGGTCTGCTCAATCCTGACGCGCAGTCCGCGCCGAAGGTCACCATCCGGATGAGCGACGCCGTCGCGGCGTTCAGCGGGCGGGCGCGCGCCGCGCTCGCCCAGATGTCGGTCGTCATCGCCGGCGTCATCGGCGTGATCGCCGCTGTGATCGCGCTGATCGCCCGACTCCTGGTGCAGCGCCGGTCGGCGGCGCTCGCGCTGGAGCGCGCTCGGGGGGCGTCCATCATGGCGATCGCCGGACGGCTGCTCGTCGAGTCGGTCATCGTCGCTGTGCTCGGCTGCGCCATCGGGGTGGCCGTCGCGTTCCGTCTGAGTGGCCGATGGACCGGTGCCATCGTGCCCCTCGGTGCCGTCGCCGTGGTCGCGGCGTGCGCCTCGCCGGTGATGGGCGTCGCCTTCGCCCGGCGCGCCTGGTCCGGACGGCGCGAGCCGGCGAACAAGCAGCAGCGTGCCGTGCTGCGCAAGCGCCGCGGCCTCCGCCGGGTGGTGCTCGAGGCCGGAGCGATCGTGCTCGCCGTTGCCGCAGTCGTGTCGTTGCGAGGTCGCGGCGTGCTTCAAGAGGAGACCGCCGGAGCGGACCCGTTCCTGTCCGCAGCGCCGATCCTTCTCGCGCTCGCCGCCGTCGTGATCCTGATCCGGGTGTTCCCCTGGCTGCTGCGGCCGTTTGCGGCCCTGGGTCGTCGCCAGCGGGGCGCGCTCGGGGTCCTCGCGACCGCGGACGGCGCCTCAGCCCTCGCGGTCCTGCCGCTCCTGGCCCTGACGCTGGGGACCGCGATCGGCGTCGCCGGGACACTCATCTCGAGCACCGTCCACAGCGGCCAGGTCCAGGCCTCGTGGGAGCGCATCGGCGCGGACACCCGCGTCGACGGCATCTTCAGCGACGACGAGGCCGCGGCCGTACGGAGCCAGCCGGGCGTCGATGCGGCCGCCGTCGTGCTGTACCGGGAGAACGTCGACCTGCCGCTCGGTTCCACCTGGGCGAAGGCCAACCTCATCGCGATCGACAAGAACTACGCCGCCCTGGTCGCGCACACACCGTTGAACCCGGACGGCAACCTGGCCGCACTCGTCGAGACGGACCGGACGAAGCCGCTCCCGGCGCTGCTCGATCCGAGCTACGCGGGGAAGATGGTGCTCGGTCAGAGCTCGCTGAGCATCGGGCTCAGCTACGTCCCGTTCGCGAATGCCGGTCTGCTGGGCGACCCCACGGCCTACCGCTGGGCTCCCGCGCCATACATGGTCGTCGACTTCGCCTCGCTGGCGGCACGCTCACCCGAGGTCTCCACGTATCCCATTCGGACCCTGATGGTCGTCGGCCCGGGTGCCGACCGCGCCGTGGACACCGTCTTCAAGGGCAAGACCATGACGATCACATCGCGCGCGCAGTGGCTCCAGGCCACCCAAGCCAACCCGCTGATGGGCGGCGTCGACCGCTTCTTCCTGCTGGGGACTCTGATCGTCGCCCTCCTCGGCGCCGTCGCGCTCGGCGCGAGTGTCCTGGCCGGGGCACGAGAACGAGGCCGGACCTTGGCCACCCTGCGAACCCTCGGTCTGAGCACCCGCTACGGCTGGTGGCTCGCCCTGGCGCAGCTGCTCCCGCTCGTGGTGGCGGCTCTCGTGGCCGGCTGCGGGGCAGCGCTCCTGATCCTCACCCAAGCCGGCCCGGCCCTCGGGCTGGACGTCCTCGCCGGATCGTTCGGCGCACCGGCGATCACGGTGAATGCGAACGCCTTCTGGTACGTCGGCGCCGGGGCAGTACTGCTCGTCCTGGTCGCCGTCCTCGTCGAGGTCGTCGCACACAGACGCGACAACCTGAGCAATGTCCTGCGGTTGGGAGAGACGTCATGACTGCGCGCACCATGAACCCGCACCCGTCACCTCACGCCCACGGGAGGGCCCGATGAGTACCGTCACGAGCACGGCCGAGGCCCGACCGGAGTCGCGGCGCCGCGAGTACGGCGACGACGCGCTGATCATGTGCGACAACCTGGTGCGCATCTATCAGTCGGACAAGATCGAGGTGCAGGCCTTGCAGGGCCTGGACCTCCTGGTCACCAGTGGTGAGATGGTCGCGATCGTCGGGGCGTCAGGGTCCGGGAAGTCGACCCTCCTCAACGTGCTGTCCGGTCTGGACCTGCCGACGGCGGGCCGAGCGCGGGTCGGCGACTGGGACCTGCTGAGCATGTCGCACGCCGATCGCTTGAGGTACCGGCGCTCGGTCGTCGGCTTCGTCTGGCAGCAGACCTCACGCAACCTGCTCCCCTACCTCTCCGCGACCGAGAACGTCATGCTCCCGATGGCGTTCGCAGGTCTGCGCGCGAAGGCGCGCCGGCGCCGAGCGGCCGAGCTTCTCGACGCCCTCGAGATGGGCGATAAGGCCAAACGTCGCCCGGGCCAGCTCTCCGGTGGTGAGCAGCAGCGCGTGGCGATCGCGGTCGCGCTGGCCAACCGACCCCAGGTCCTGTTCGCCGACGAGCCGACCGGCGAGCTGGACTCCGTCACGGGTGAGGACGTCTTCGCGGCCCTACGCTCCGCGAACCGTGACCTCGGTGCGACCGTCGTGATCGTGACGCACGACGCCGCCGTGGCCACCCAGGTGCAGCGCACCGTGGCGATCCGCGACGGGCGCACCAGCTCGGAAGTCGTCCGCCATACCGAGATCGACGAGCACGGGCAGTCATCCGTCATCGCGCGCGAGTACGCCGTTCTCGACCGCTCCGGACGGATGCAGCTCCCGCCGGACTACCGCGCCGCGCTCGGGCTGGAGAACCGCGTCCGGCTCGAGCTCGAACCCGACCATGTGGGTGTCTGGCCCGATGCACCGGGCGCCCCCCGCCGGACGCCCAACGTCTCTTCACCGCAGCCGCAGGCAGCGCCACCGGCGACGGCGATGCCGGCGATGCCGATCCCGGTGGCACCCCGACCCGATCTGCCTCCGGCAGCGCAAACCCCGCGACCGGCGTTCCCGCCCGTTGCGTTCCCGCCCGTGGCGGCACCGGCAGCGCCCGCCCACCGGGCCCCGGACCCCGGGCCTGACCCTGCCACCGACGACACCACCGGCTGGAGCGCACCGTGACTGCCCTGAACCCGAGCCTGGTTCGCTTCGACGCCCTCCCGCGCGACGTGATGGTCGAGGTCACCGGAGTCAGCCGCACCTACGGCTCTAGGGCAGCGCCCGTGCACGCCCTGACCGACGTCTCCTTCCACATCGGCCGCGGCGAGCTGGCCGCACTGGTCGGCCGCTCCGGCTCGGGTAAGACCACCCTGCTCAACTGCATCGGCGGTCTCGACAAGCCCGACAGCGGCACCGTCGTCATCGACGGAACGACGGTGACGAAGCTCTCCGAGCAAGGCCGTACCACGTTGCGCCGCGACAAGGTGGCGTTCATCTTCCAGACCTTCGGCCTCGTCCCGATGCTTTCCGCTGCCGAGAACATCGGCCTTCCGATGCGGCTTCGCAAGGTCCCGTCAGCCGAGCGTGAGCAGCGCGTCGCGCACCTGCTCGAGCTGGTCGGACTCTCCGCGCACGCCCTGCAACGGCCCGGCGAGCTCTCCGGCGGGCAGCAGCAACGCGTCGCGATCGCCCGATCGCTCGCCAACTCCCCCCGCCTGCTCATCGCCGACGAGCCCACCGGACAGCTCGATGCGGAGACCGGTAACCAGGTCATGGACCTGCTCGAATCCCTCGTCCGCGCCGAGGGAATGACCGCCATCATCTCCACCCACGACCCGAGCCTTGTCGCCCGGGCGGACCACACCATCCGACTAGCCGACGGCCATCTCAGCGAGGAGAGTGAGGGCTAGCGGACTGGCGACCCCAGGCCGCGTCGTCATGGGAGTCGACATGTTGAGCTACCGAGCAGAGGCCTACATCTCCGCGGAGCCGCGCGCGGTGTGGAAGGTGCTGATGGACCTGGACGCCTACCCGCAGTGGGATTCGGGCGTCAGCAAGGTCGAGGGGACCATCGCGCACGGTTCCCGGATCGCCGTGCACCGGGCTGCGTTGCCGGGTCGGGTGCTCCACGTTCGAGTGACTGAGCTGGTCGAGAACCTTCAGATGGCGTGGACCAGCGGACGAGCGTCGGCATTGTTCCGGAGCGTGCGGACCTTTACTCTCAAGCAAACTGCCGGAGGAGGGACCGAGGTCGTCGTCGAGGAGGACTTCCTCGGTCCCCTGACGCGAGTGATGAAGAGATCGGTTCCGGACCTGCAGCCCTTGTTCGAGCAATTCATCGTCGGGCTCAAAGCCCAGGTGGAAGGACACGCATGATCACACCGAAGGTCCCCACGTACGTTCTTCCTGGCGGCTCGCCGCTCCCCTTGCTCGGACTCGGGACGTGGCAGCTCGAGGGCACCCAAGCGGTCGACGCGGTCGCCTTCGCGTTGGACATCGGCTACCGCCACGTCGACACGGCGACGGGGTACAGCAACGAGGCAGAGGTGGGGCGTGGGCTCGTGGAGTCCGGTGTCGCTCGCACCTTGGTCTTCGTGACGACGAAGTGCCCCCCCGAGAACGTCGGCCACGAGCGCGAGACCATCCAGCAGTCGCTCAACGACCTCGCCCTCGACTACGTCGATCTGTGGCTCGTGCACTGGCCGCCGAACGGCGAGGCCCGGCCGGAGACGTGGCGCGAGTTCATCCGCGCGCGTGACGACGAGCTCGTCCGCGAGATCGGCGTCAGCAACTACTCCATCGCGCAGATCGACGAGCTGATCGAGGCGACCGGGGTGACGCCCGCGGTGAACCAGGTCCCGTGGAGCCCGAAGGACTTCGATCCGGATCTGCTTGCTGCGCACACCGAACGGGGCATCGTTCTCGAGGCCTACAGCCCGCTCAAGCGGAGCGACCTGAACGGCAGCCTCTTGCGAGAGATCGCCGAGGAGTACGGGGTGACGCCCAGCCAGGTCGTGCTCCAATGGCACCTCGCGCACGGCATCGCGGTCCTCGCGAAGTCCGCCAACCACGCGAGGATCACGGCCAACCTCGACGCGGTCGGCTTTGCGCTCGCCGCCGACGACGTCGCCGCGATCGACGCTCTCGGCAACGGCTAGGCACATCGGTCGCGCGCCCCGGTCGGGCGCTCGAGGTGTTCGTTCGCGCGCTGCTCCGTTCGACGCCGCTACCGTTCCAGACAGCGCATGGTGGGCTCCCGGGTTCTCTCCTGGCGTTCCCTCCTTCGCGAAACACCGGTGCCAGGTTCGCGGCTCTCCGGGGCGTGGCGGGCGCGTCCGGCGCCGGGGCGCGAGATAGTGGGGCACGCAGCGAGGTCACGCCAAGAGGAGAGCCGAGCCGTCATGCCCATCGACGCCCCCGACGTCGTCCACCTCCGCGGCGGCGGAGTCTCGTTCGCCGTCGAGACTCGCGGCCCGCACCTGCCGCGGGTTCTGCACTGGGGCGCGGACCTCGGACCTCTGACGTCGGCCGAGCTCGCGACGCTGCTCGCGACCGCGGACACGGCAACCACCGTCGCCGACGCCGACGAGCCACGCAGACTCTCGGTCCTGCCGACCGAGGCCGAGGGCTGGTCCGGGACCCCGGCGCTCGCGGGGCACCGAGCGGGGTCCGCCAGCACCCCCCGGTTCACGCTCCGGTCCGTGGTCACGGCCGCCGCCGAAGACGGGTCGGCGACCGAGGTGATCGGCGGCGCGACGACGCTCCGCCTGACGCTCACCGACCGCATCACCGGGCTGCGCGCAGATCTGGGCTACCGGCTCGACCGCCACGGGGTCCTGACGGCGTCGATCGAGCTGACGAGCTCCGACCAGAACGGGGTCGACGGCGGGTCCGGGGGTGCCGAGGCACCGGCCACCGTTCCCTATGACCTCGCCGAGCTTCGCGTCCTGCTCCCACTTCCGGCGCGCGCCACCGAGATCCTCGATCTCACCGGACGGTGGACCCGTGAGCACACGCCCCAGCGATCACCGATCACCGACGGAGCGCATCATCGGTCGCTGCGGCGCGGCCGGACCGGCTTCGACACTCCGCTGCTCACGGTCGTCGGCACGCCTGCCTTCGGCTTCCGTTCGGGCGAGGTGTGGGCGATGCACGTCGCGTGGAGCGGGAACCACGAGTCACTCGTCGAACGTCTCCCGGAGGGCGCGGGCGTCTTCACGGCTGTGCTCGGCGGCGGCGAGCTGCTCCACCCCGGCGAGGTGCGCCTGGCGCCCGGCGAGACGTACCGCTCCCCCGACGTCGTCTTCACCTGGTCGGACCATGGGCTCGACGGCCTGAGCGCGCGCCTGCACAGCCACCTGCGCGGCTTCGCCGCCCACCCCGACCGCCCCCGACCGCTCGTCCTCAACACCTGGGAGGCCGTCTACTTCGACCATGACCCGGCCCGCGTGGACGCCCTCGCGGCGGCCGCCGCGGAGCTTGGCGTCGAGCGGTTCGTGCTCGACGACGGCTGGTTCCTCGGCCGGCGCGACGACACCGCGGGACTG
>Ga0209638_1001625_pt1 | contig 14190 bp, 11 predicted proteins | sample BarGraNGADG00211_FD_184490 | JGI IMG/M metagenome (GOLD analysis project Ga0209638, IMG submission 184490) | Arctic peat soil microbial communities from Barrow, Alaska - Barrow Graham LP Ref core NGADG0002-211 (SPAdes) (version 2) | ecosystem: Environmental > Terrestrial > Soil > Wetlands > Peat... | reverse complement strand
TTGCTAACAAATTGCTAACGAGACGGACCAAACAGCAGAAACCAGCGTGAACCGATTGCGCCTAACTCGTTGACACCTCGAAGCAGGCCGAACCGCGCCAAAGCCAGTGTTGAACTCATAACCCAAAGGTCGAAGGTTCAAATCCTTCCCCCGCAACCAAGCCAAATCAATAAGTTACAGCTTGATCCGTTCCCAACCCAAGGTATTTGCTAACGTCAGGGCGCACAATTCCATTGTTTTCTGCGCGATGGAAGGTGAAAACTCTGGGCACCTGAAACGGTCCTTGCTAAGGATCGTGCTGCCGTTGGAAAAACGGACCGGAAACGTTCCCTCCTCGATCACATAACCAATAGCGGCATAGCCCTTCAGCCTCCGTTCGTACACCCGCGCATGTATTATCGTGATTGGCACGGGCCGAAAGAGGGCGTGCCGGTCTTGGAGGCTGGACCCTGGATCGCTCTCGCTTGCGGATTACGGAGCGCGGTCTCGACGATCACGGCGGCGAATTTCCGCGTTTTGACGACCGCCTCGGCGGACAGAACTATCGCTACGCCTACACGGCGCACTGGTGGGGAGACCGAGTAAGCTCTGTGCCCGCCTACAAGCATGACATACGTAGCGGACGCACCGAATTGCACGACTTCGGCCCGGTCGCGCGAGCCTGGAGCCGGTGTTCGTGCCCCGCAGTGGGGCAACCGGCGAGGACGACGGCTATATCATGTCATACGTCTTCAACGCCAAGCGCAACTCCAGCGATGTTGTGATCTATCGGCTCAAGACTTTGCCGGTCAGCCTTTGGCGGTAATTGAACTTCCCGTATGCGTACCCTTTGGCTTCCACGGAAATTGGGTCCCCGACCGGAAGTGAACAAATCGGCTGGCGCGCCACACCGATCGGTCGCGACGATGAGCGTGCCGAGGCGAGGGGTATTTCAGAGCACGAGTCTACCAACCCGCGTTTGGAAGATCCAGCCCACCGCGCGAATCGGGGGGCCCTTTGGCCTGTGGTCATTTCGCGTCCGCAAGAACTACGGGCGAGTCCGCGCGCACCGACTCTCGCATCGGATGGCACACTGGGCTTATGTTTTTGGATGAATTTTACGCTCTCGCAGCAATTGCTCTGCCCGATACCAGTCCTCCTCCGGCGAGTCAAACGGGCAACCCCCTCGCTGCTCCCAGTAAGAGTACGCCAGCGGCCTAATCTCTTCATCGCTCAGCGGTGCGAATTGGCGGGCCCAATACTGTTGCAAATCCGTTGTGGAAATTACATCCCAATGCTCATTGCTCTGATGGGTGCGGATCACCAAACAAAGAGCTTCGAAACATTCTCGGAACGGGACGTCAGAAAGAGAAATATACGTGTAGTATGTGAGGATCATGTTCATTTGCATGGCTGAGATCGCGTATGCATACGCCGCGTGGTCATCAGGCAGACGACACGCTTCCAACGCCCTCACAAGGCGCTCAAGCGGATGCGGGTGCGGGTCATCGGCAGCCGCATCCCTTCCCGGCTGGCGCCGAGTTGACAACATACTCAGGGCTGTCACGACGCCGAGGGCAAGCTTTTGCCGAATTGCCAAATTCTGAGATCCTTCAAATAACCAGGTATTTGCCGCTTGATCCGCCTCCAACTCTTGCTCCCGTTTAGAACGATGCTTTTGCATCGAGTGGCCGTGCACAATGTGGCCCACCTCGTGGTGCAATATCCATCCGAGTGCAACGAGGAATAGCTCAGTCGCAACGTGAATCACTGATCCAAACGGGGATGAACCCTGCGGCGTAGGTAGTCCCAGCGGCCACTTTTCTTCCGTCTCTTGCCAAACATTGGTGAGTGCCCAACTATACATCTCCTCAATCTGCGCGCGTCGCGCCTGTTCGTCGGCTGTCCAGATCCGATCCCCTCTGCGCTGGACAGAACCGATCAGTTGGTACATTTCCCAGTAACAGTACGCCGCACACCAAAGTAGTTCGAGTGACGGCACCGAGGCCTCAATGATGCCGTCGGTTGCCGTAGAAGCCGCTTGGAAGACGAACCCGCCATCGTCAACATATTTGAACTCCACGTTCTTCTGTTTGAGAAGGAGTACCAGATCCTGAGATTTTTTCGGAGCGACCGTGAAAACGGCCGAGAGAATCCATTTGTCTAGATCGCGAATCGGGGAAGCCATACAGGTCCTATCGACTTAAAAACAATACTCGTCCGGAAGGATGGCTTTAGACCCTTCTGGCGGATGCCCTGACTGCGGCTCCACAACACTGGCGCTCGGCTCGCACAGCTCCTTGGGTGAGAAACACATCACTTTCTGAAACGTGACGCCGTAGTCCAGCGAGCCGTCATCAAGGTGGCTCATGAGCTGACTGAGAAAGTCGAACACGAAACGGCGCCATTTGAATGCGCTTTGATTCAGGCCCTCTTGCACGATCATACAACTGACGAGAATGGAATTGGACAGAACCGAGCGCTGGTCGGAGACCTCGGGAGCTGGCTCCAGCTTCGTAATGCTGAAGAAATCCTGCTGGCCGTCATCCGCCATCGGATGCACGTGCCGTGAACCGTAATCGTATCCGTATTTATACAGACAACTCAGGTCCATGCCCTTGGCCACATCCTCCGCCTTTGGCCGTTTCCATACCGGCGGACTTTTCGAAAGCTTTTCGAACCTGGCTTTTTGTTCAGATGTTGGCCCAAAAGCCGGCGTTCGATGACCGGCACCGAACGTCTGATCACTCCGGACCCGATTCAGGGCCTTGTACTGTTCATAGAAGGACCAATCGTCAAAGAGTTCGTACTCGCTCCGCCGCCCGAGCTGGACCAGGTGGAACAGACGGTCCATCAGGCAACGGTGTAGAATCCAACAATCCTGGAAGTCGGCAGTGTGCCACAGATGTATAACGCCGCGCACCGACACGGCGGTGCGAGCGATGAAATTTCGAATGATGATGTTCTTTGTGTCACAGGGATGGTTTGCAAATGCGTAGAGAAGCAGGCCACAAAAGCCATGGAAGCCGTCCACGGCAAGTTGGAACTCGTCTATCGAGCGGTACAATCCGTCTTTTGGCATCGCAAGAACGTCCCGAATAACAATTATCTCTTGACCGGTATCCTTTAATCCGAGACCGCCTTCGAAGGCGAAGCGTTAGAATATGGTTGATGGCCGCTCCGTCCGCTCCAGACGGCCTTCATGATTCCGCCGTCGGAATGGTGACCGGTCCCAAGCAAGAGATGGCCTAGTTCGTGGGCGATTACGTGCCCGAGCACCGCAGCCTCGCTGGCCGTCGTACCAAGTTGTTTGACCCGGTAGTGGAATACACCTGCATATGCGCCAAAACCACCGAAGTCGGGCGGCAAAGCGAATCCAGCCGCCCCCGGTTCCGTCTGTCGCCTGGCCGCCCCATGGGTCAGGATCTGACGTGCGAGCGTCAATGGTCCAGGCGCATCCCGACACGGCTTCTCCAACGCAAGGCGGTCCGGCTCTACGGCATCGGGCAACATAGATCTTGATTCGACGAGTGTGTGTATTGGCCGCGACGGGACATTCAATGCCGGTGTGCTGCGGGGGCGTGTGCCAGGAACCCCCAACCAGGCTAACCACCGAGCCTAGCAAAACCATCGTTTTTACCAAGCTCTTGAAAATCCAATCATATCGCCGGATGCGCGACGTTCAGTTGGCCGTGTAGTCGCCTTATGCGGCCAATCTCTGCCCGCTATCCGGCGGGGTTGAGTTTGCGGGTTTCCGCGAGAATTTTGGCGAGTCGATTGGCGAGTTGATCGAGGCGATGCTTCGGAGCGCCGTTCGGCAGGGAGCGACGGAACGTCTCGATGGCATGTTGAGCGAACAGCAGCGAATCGATTACACCGTCCAGACCGCCGCGCTGCGAGGAGTTCGGGGCTCTCGGTTGCGGCGCCAGGTGCCGGGGTTGCGATCGGGCCAGATGGAACTCCCGCTGCAAATCGGTTCCAACAACGTCGACGTAGCGCATCGTCATCTCGGGATTGACGTGCCCGAGCAGCTTCATGAGCGCAGGCAGGCCTACCCCTGCGCGTACCATCTCACTGGCGTATGTGTGCCTGAGCTGGTGCGGAACGATGCGGGTGCGGATGCCGACCGCAGCGACAACATCGGGAAGGTAAGAACGAAGTTGTTTGACGAGGGTTTGCTTGTTGCGTGGACGGGCCAGGAGCCTGCCGTCAAACGGGAGTGGGTCGAAAGAACGGAAGAAGCGCAAGCGATGGACGATCTGACAAACAAAGGAGTCGATCGGGACCATGCGCTCGGTTTTCAACTTCCCGAGAGGAACGTGAATCGCCCATCGATCCGGGCCGGCATTATGGAGGCAGTCATACGCAAGATCAGCACATTCCCCGATGCGCATTCCGGTGTGGCGCATCAGCAGCAGGACATTGGAGGGCAGATCATTGCGGCGGAGCAGTTCCTGCTGAATTAACTGATCCTGCTGGGGCGTCAGGGCGCGTGGCAGCCGTTGCGGAGCACGCGGAATGTCCTCGCGACGGATCAGATGGGCAAGGTCGGGGACTTGCGCGCTCCAGGCAAGCTCTTCCAGCATGCAGCGCATAAGCAGCAGGCGAGCGATGTAGACTGCGGGCGCCAAGTTCTGGGAACGTAGATCGACAAACCAGCCGAGAACGTGGGGATCGCGGCGCAGTTGATTCAGCGAATCAATGGCGGGATGCTGCTCACCAAGATAGATCAAAAAGGATCGGGCGACGGCACGATACTGACGGGCAGAGGCCGGAGCGAGGGCTGCCGTGAGGGAGTCAATTGCTCTCTGGAACTGCTGCACCAACGGATGTTCCAGCGGAGCGTAGCGGCAGAGTTTCACGATGGCGTCCCTGGTGCGGGTCTAATGTGCTGCGCTACAGCTTTCGCATACTGCTGATAGACATCGAGAGGGGTGACTTCGACATAGACCATCGTCGTTTCAATCCGCGCGTGGCCCATCAACTGCATCAGGGCCGGCAGGCTAACACCTGCGCGAACCATATCTGAAGCAAATGTGTGACGAAATCGGTGTGGGTTAGCCTTCTTCACGCCAGTAGTGCGGCGATGGTATCGAAACAAAGAGCGCAATCCGGCCGGAGTCATACGGGCGCCGCGAGCGGGGCCTTTCAGGGAAACAAACAGAGCCTCCGCCGTAGTCTGCGGCCGTTCGAGCCGCAGATAGTGGTCAAGGAGTTCCGTTGCCTCCGGGGCCAGCGGCAGGAATCGGGTCTTGTTACCTTTGCCGCGCACCCGGATCTGCGATTCCGATAACAGCAAGTCGTCGCGACGCAGATCCAGGACCTCTTGCGACCGGAGGCCCTGCAGCAGCATCAGCCCCACGATGGCCAGGTCCCGTGAGTTCCGAAAGCTGGACCAGAATCGCGCCACTTCGTCCACGGACAAAGGCACGATGGTTCGTTTGGCAGTCTTGACGCGCAATCGGCTTACGGCGGGCCGCGGCCTGCCGATGCCCATGGGCGCTCGCTGCCAATACGTCGACTGGAGCGCGGGGGCGATCTGGCCAGGGGCGCCAGGAAAGGCGATGCGCAAGGCGCGATCGGCGATGGCTACACGCTGGTTGATCGTGGCGCCCGTCAACTCGCGTTCCTGGCTGGACTGGAATCGTACATAGTCGAGCAATGTCGATTCGGTGAGACCATCTTTGGTGACCTCATCGGTGTGGTGAACACTCTCCCACCAGCGGAGAAAGTGCAACAAGGCGTCCGCATAGGTACGCAGAGTTGCGTTGGCCAGACGGCGAAGAGTTTCGTAGTCGAGGTACTTGTTGATCCAGTCAATCTCGCGAGCGGTCGCCTGTTCGACAACCCGATACGGGCATCGCACATGGCTGTTGGAGGGTTTATGGACCACGCGGAATGTCATCATTGCGCCGCCTCCAGCAGCGATTGGAACTGACGGGCATCGCCGCCTTGGGCAAAGAAGCTGTTGGGATCGTGGCCCTCGGGCAGCGAGACCACCCGAGCCGTGATGTCTCGCTCCCGGAGACTTCTTGAGAGGCACTGTGCGGCCTGTTGGCCGCTGCCGTTGCCGTCGGCATCAAAGGCTATATAGACGGTTCGGGGACAGTCACAGAGCTGCCGCAACTGGTGCGCATTGAGATGGGCTCCCAGCGAGCAGGTGACGTTGTGAAAGCCGGCCTCCCACAGCGCAGCGTAGTCGAACAGGCCCTCGACCAGAATCACTGCCGGATGGGATTGGGCTTCCTTCCATGCATACAAGCCGCCCTTGGAGCCCGGCAAAAAGCGGTGAGGCGGGGCCACAAGTGAAAGGCTGCGGCCATAGAGGTTGCCGTCCAACGGAAAGACGATCCGATGGACGTATGCGTCGTATCCTACGCCGGTCACCAAGCCGGCCTCGCGCAGAGCCGGCAAAGAGTGACCCAACTGCGTCAGCCAACCTCGCAGGCAGCCGCCGGGCGCGTAGCCGATCCGCATGTGTTCGATCAGCGCCTGCGAGCGGATTCCGCGTCGGTAGAGATAGGCAACCGCCTCACTGTGGCGGTGTAACTGAATGCGATAGAAACGTGCGGCTTCCTGCAATAGGGGTTCGGCACCGCGCCATTGGCGCAGCCACGCCACGGCTTGCGGAAATTTCACCTGGTGGTAGAGTTCCGCAAAGCGAATCACGTCCCCGCCGCGGCCACAGCCGTAGCAGTAGAAGAGATCTTTGTTGGCATCCACCAGGAAACTCGGTTGGTGATCTCCGTGCAAAGGGCACAGCCCCATCCATCGGCCGGGACCGAGGGGCCGCGCCGGTTGCCAATCATGGGCCTGCAGATAGCCCATCAGGGGAATCTGCTGTTTCAACTCGTCGAGAGACTGACGGTTCACGGACTTCTTGCCTCGACGGGCAGAATACGGCAGACCGCGCCGAGATCCCAGGCAAGGATGGTGGGCGCCCATAAAAAGTGCGCGCCGATGGCGCCAGCCTTCACCCAGCAACACAAGCTGAGCAGTCGCCGGAGGGCCCACCGGCGCAGAGTGGAGGGATCGGGCGAGCGCGACGGATCTTTGCAGTGCGGGGCCGCTTGCTCAACGGAATCGCCGGCGGCAATGTGCTCACAGGCCTGCTGGCGGCAGGGCACGCTGAAATGCCCCGAAGGCGCCAGCCAATCGGGCAAGATGGTAAAGGTCTTACTGCACGGATGACAGATTCCGCGTCGCACCCAGATCCAGTCGTGGCATGGGTCGTGTGCCTGCTTGCGCCGCTGGCCATGGCCGATGATGGTATCGTCGCCACACAGCGGACACCGCCGCGGGAGCAACTGCAGCGGGAACGCCGTCACCCCGGGTCGGTCTTGTCATCGGCCTCTGGCAGTGCGATAAAGAGAATCACGGCTGGCGTGAAGGCCTGCCACTGACCGTCGCTGCCAAGTTCCGATCTGAGGACCGGCCTTCACCCTCCCGGTAAAGTCAGTCTCGAACGAAAAAAGAATACTGCTTTCCGGTACCGGTCGCGAGCCTCACTCCGAACATTGGCCGGTTATAAACGCCATCCTTGACTCTGGTCCGGCAGGTGGTCCCGAACCCGGAGGGCGGCGACCACACTATCACGCCCCTATTGGGAGCGTCACGAACGCCATGCGCCTCACCGACCATGACGGGGCGCGCGCCGGATGGGAGCAGCGTCACGCAAACAACCGAAGAGTGAAGCGCTCCTCCTCTTCGACAAGCTCGGGTTCTGTGCCGTTGTGCGTTCTCATCCCCAGAATGATTTTGCGGGGAACGCCCATGCCCATGTGCTCCAGATAGCGATAGTCGCGCATCACGTCCTTAATGAGCTGATTTCTAGCCGACCGGCAGCCTGTTCGCATCCGCTCCGGCGTAATGCCGTTATGCAGCCTGCCAGGCGAGACGATTTCCAGACGATCGCTGTAAACGACAAGCTCAATGTCCGTTCCGGAAAGAAGATAGTCGCGGTGGATGAGCGCATTCACAATGGCCTCTCGCAGCACTTCCGGGGGATACGTAGGTTTCTCGATTCTTCTCCCCTCTTCGAGCGTGGCGGTAACGGGAGTGTTTCGCCGAACGAAATCCAGCCCTTGTTCGACGAGGCCGTTTTCCACGAGTGCGCCGTCTTTCCCCAATAACGGCGTCATCGGCCCGCGCAGCGCCGCCCGCTCGCGCGCGGCATAGTCCTTCTCAGTGCCGGGGAAAGCCGCGGCATCAATTCCGGCTTGTGGAAGAAAGCGGTTTGGGGTAATGCCAAACAGGAGCATTCCACCGACGGTCACGCCTTCCTCGATCATGATCTCGGTATTCACAAGAAGGGTTTGCCAGGCGGCCTCCTCTTCGTCGGGAGGCGCCTTCTGCTGCCGAATGCGGCTGAAATAGTCCCGGAGCCGCCGACGGTCGAAGTCGTTGAGCGTCGCCCCGGAGACCGGCCGCAATTCAGCGCGGATCGTCCCACGCTGCTGGAAAAGACGGCCAAGCTCCTCTGGGCTAGGCTCCCTGCTTTGCGTTCCGACGCGGATGTAATAGGTGTTGCGGTTGTTGTGCCATAGGCTGTGAACATCGAAACCGCGCGTCACACGGACAATGGCGACATCCTTTCCGGGTTCCACTTTGCGGACAACTTCAAAGAAAGGAATTATGCCAGGCCTGATTTTGTCGCGGCAAGTCGTCATCACCCACTCTTCGAGATCCGGCCTCGTCATTCCCGATATGCTCCCGTCATCCTCGACACCCAGCAGCACCATGCCACCGCTCAGATTCGAAAATGCGACCAACTCTTTCGCCAGGTCATGGTTTTGCACCACGTCACGCTTGAACTCGACCCCGGAGTTTTCGCCATTCGTAATAATATCCAGTAGTTCGGTATGTGTCGTCATGCTCAGAACCCGTACTTGGACCGGCGCATCTCAAAGGCGTCCTTCCCGCCTTCAAGGATCTCTTCCACCAACTCGCGCACAGGCCTGGAATCGATCGACCCCATATGCTCGGGAGCAATCTTAGCGTGGCCTTCCTTGCCTTCACCCTGGGCAACCAATCCCAGGATCAGCTCCGCGTCGCCGAGGACAGGAATGTTCGCGTTGTGGGTTGAAAACAGAAATTGACGACGCCGTTTTTCCTGCCGCATGATCGGCACTACGCCCTCGGTAATGAAGCGGTTGTCGAGATCGTCCTCCGGCTGATCGACAATAAGAGGAGCTTCGGACTCCAGTAAAAGCAGCAGCAGCACGGCCGTTGCTTTCTGCCCGGTCGAAAGTGCTTCAAGGGTCTGCCACGTGGGCGGCTCGCCGTCTGGCGCCGTATTCAGTTCAATCTTCGTCGTCGCCGGAAGATCAAGCTCCTCGATTCTCATAAACAGATCGATGTCGCCCTGTGCAATTCGCTCTGCCGACCCGGCCGGCAACCCGTAACGCTGCATCAGCGCCTCTTTCCCTTCGCGGCAACGCTGCGCGAAATCGAGCAGGGACAGTTGGTCCATGGCCTGCAGTCGCTCCAAGGCAGCTTTCAGGTTTCCGCCGACCTCCGCCAGCAACTTGGCCAGTGGCTCCCGATTGCCGGCCATTGTGACTTCTACCTGGACGCGATTCTTGAGCTTGCGGGAGACTCTCCGAGCCGCGCTCTGAATTTCCCGATACTCGCTGGCCTTGATGTCCTCCCATTCCGCAAGCAGCTTGCGCCGTTGCGCCTCATGAGCAGCCAAATCACGTTTGAGGGCCTCTTTCTTATCCCGCAGCGGGCGAAGCTCTTCAATCTGCTTTCGCAGACGGATGAACTCGGCCCCGTCAATCTTCGATTTCTGAAGCTCCCGCAGGAGCTTCTCATAAGTATCTTCGATGACCTTACGTTTCTGGTCCCAGCGGGATTTTACACCGGCAACGGAGCCGTCCGCTTCTGCGAGCGCCTTGGCGAGCTGATCAGCTACCGCTTTCAGCTTCGTGCTCAGCTTGCCCAGAATTGCTTCGAGTTCGACGAGGATGGTCGCGTTCGGAAGCCCATCCAAAGCCTTAGCCGAAGCGAAGGCCGCATCGAGCGGCAGTGCTTCTACCAACTCATTGTGAAGCACGCCGATAGGCTCGATCCGCTCGCCGAAATTGGGAAACACACGCTCTTCCCGGATAAGAAGACTTTTTTCCTTGAGGCGTTCTTCGAGCCCGGCTTCCTGAAACCGTTTCTGAGTTTCTTCAAGGTTCGGCAGGGCCGCAAGGCGCTCGTCGAGAGCCTTCATTTCACGACGGACATCGAAAATCCGCCGTCGCGACCGTTCCAGCTCCAGTTTCAGCTTCCCTTTTCGGCCGGAAAGGCTCAGATCGCGGTCAACGAAGCGCTCCAGCAGCAACGTCAACTTCTCCCGGCTTTTCGTCAGTTCGGAAATTTCATGCTGCCCAAATACCTCGACGCCCGGCATAACGTCTTTCGGCGAAAGCGTCAGGACCTCACCGACCTCGTCCTTGACGATGGGTGGATTCGGGACGGACCGCTCGATGATGTAGAGCCTTTGTGACGGCTTATGAGAACGCACCAGCAATGATATCTTCGTCCCGGAGCGGAGCACGTTCCGGATGACACCCTCATGAGCCTTCCGCGCCTCTTCTCCCAGTGGTTCGAGGCCCAACGCGTACCTCATGCTTTCGACCATGGTCGATTTTCCCGTTCCGCGGCCGCCAACCAGGACGTTGAGATTCCCGTTGAAATGAACAGCCGTTTCTCCGAGGAATCCGCCTTCCCAGGTCATCGCAAGAAACTCGGCGTGCGGCTCCGGAGGCGGATCACTGTTCAGACGGATGCGAGAGTCCGGGTCCAGGAACGCCTGCCGCAAGGCCTCGACCGACACAGTCGACATTTTGATGAAACAGGATGCCCCGTCCTTTTTGAGGTCCTCCGGGCTATTGACGTCGCAAGCGTTTATGATCGCGACGGGGCGGGTGCGAAAATACTCTCTGTCCTTGTTCTCCAGAATTTGCCGAATGCCATCCGGAGTACCGCTAACAGGTCCGGCAATGGCACAGGCGAGAAGGAGATCCGATTTCCACACATTGACCCGGGTTTGACCGGAGAGTTTCTTGAGAAGCCCGCCTTGATCCGCCATCACATGAGCGGCAATGCAGGCTGATCCCCAGCCTTTTGCACAAGCAAGGAGCTCTTCGGAATCCAGATTGCCGGTGGGCGAGGCTTCCTTGCTGTCGTGAATTCCGCATTCCCCGATAAACCGTTCGAGCACACTATCCTTGTCTGGATCGAACAGGCACAGAAAATGGACACCATCCTTCGTGACGGACTCAAAACCGCTAAAAGCGAACAATCCGGCTGTTCGCGCCGCCTGCACCAGGCTCGTCGATTCCTCCACGCGGTAATGGTCGGTCACACCGATGACCTCGATTCCAGTCTCTTTGCAAGCCGCAATGATCGCAGCGTTGTATTCCGCTTCGGTGCGGAAGGAGGTTTGCTTGCTGTGCCGTTTCAAATAGGCGTAGGGATTCACTTGCAACGCGCAGCGGTAGAACCGCGCGCCGCTGGGAAGCGCCAAGGCCGCATCCAAACGCCCTGACACAGGTACGGTCATGCTACTCGCTTTACTCTTCATTGGCCCGCCTCGTGGGTTCGCAGGGCCGTGAGGTTTTGCCGTTGCTGCTCATCCCTCGGCTCCTTCTCCTCCTCACTGCTTCCCTGACGTCGCAGGCTTTTGATCGGCGATGTACTTCTCCGCCGCGTCACGAACGACCCAAGCCAGCGATACTTTTTTTTGCTTCGCAAGCTCTTCGAGGGTTTCGTAAAGATCGAGCGAAAAACTGATCGTCGCGCGCACCGACAACGCATCGCTTTGAGCTTTCATGCCTTTTGCCGCTCCCTTTCTTCCCTTCATCTCTTTTTGAGACGCCCTTTCAAGCCTTCACCGAATTTCACCACATTGGTGAGATGAAGACAAGCCCCGTGGAGGCTTAATCCTCTCCGAACGTTCGCATGCTCGGCAGAAGACGGGCTTTCTTTAGCCTCGACCTTGGGATACGTGATCGGAGGCATGCCGTCCTCCCAATGTTGGGGCGGTACGTAAATCCTTTGGAATGCCGAGCCCGTGATTCATCGGTGTGCGTTGCGACGATGCCATTTCCCTCCGGCCCCGGCAAGAAGAAGCCTGTGATGGGCGGTTGGCGCTTGGTTCAGTCAAGGCCGCGAGCTGTTATCGCGCCCGAAGGGCTTGGCCTTGACGGGTTCCGCCGCCGCCCAGAGCATCAGGCGTTACGGGGCCGGAATGGGTGAACGTTCGTTCCTTCGGTTCGGAGGTACGTTGCAAGAGTTTTGTCGGTTGGCGAATCTTAAACGTCTTCGCGGCGGTCGTTCGCGCGTCGCACTCTCACGAGGTCCAGGGGTGTTGCCCCGGGAGCGGGTTGCTCCCGAGGCAGGTGATGACGGTTAGGCGGCGCGGAGGTCGCTGTCGATGAGGCGGTCGTAGGCGGCTTTGTTCTTGTACCAGGAGAACCTCCGCTGAATGTGCAGCGCTCCAGCGATGGCGAGGTCCGCGTAGAGATGGGGCATCGTTGTGAGGTGCTCGGCATCCAGGAGAGCGAGGGTGAGTTCTTTGGTCATGGCGTGGTAGAGTGCCGAATCATGCCAACGGGCGGGGTCGTTGTTGGCGTTGTTGAGGCATCGCCATTGCGCCGCGTCGGTGGAGATGTTGTCGGGTTCCCGGTACAGGATGCCGGTGGGCGTGCTGCTCGGTGTGGTGCGCTGGCGAACCGCGTCGCTGTACGCTGCTCCTGCCAGAAACGGGATGACTTGTTGGGTGATGCCGCCGGTTGCTCGTGCGACGACGGGGACGCCGTCGAGGTAGTATTCGTTGGCCATGCCGAAGGGCTCATAGAGCGAGGGCATCAGGCCGAGGTCTGCGCCTTGGCGGAACGCGGCCAGGTTCGGGCAGAACCCGGCGAACACGATTACGTGCTGCGGGTGCTCGTTGGCGAGCGTACGCAGATAGTCGAGCTGTTCGAGGTGTTCTTTGGTGATGAGCGGGCAGAAGATGGATTGCGCGTGTCCTCCTCTGGCGAGATACTCGCGGCACGCGGCGGCGGCCACGTCGAATCCCTTTTGTCGTGCGTCGTTGCGCCCCGCCATGATAAACCACGGAAGGGCTGCGTTGAGCGATTGCGGGTCGCCCCAGACCGGGAGCGTCACCCGCTGGTGTCTGCGCCGCGAGCAGCGCGGTGTTGCGACGGTCGCGTTTCCACGCGCGTAGTCCTTCGGGGTCGGGCGGGACGAGCAGGTCCTTGAGTCCGTCCGCGAGGTCCTTGAATGGCCCGTTGTCGATGCCGACGACGCCGCGACGGCGGAAGTCCTCTTGGAGGTGGTCGGCGAGGACGAGGACTTGGAGGGGTTCGGTGGTCAGGTCGCGTGCGAATCCTTCGCTGACCGTCCACACCGCGCCCGTGATGCGACGCATCGCTCGCTGCAGGATCGTAGCGTTGACGTCTCGTCCGGGGCACGTTGCCGGATCGATCCCGAAGCGCCATAAGAGCGCGGGACTGATGGGGCCACTGTCGTACGTATTGTGCAGGGTGAGCATGACGGGGAGGTCGGTGAGCAGCGCGATCGTCACGCCTTGCCAGTCCTGGCCTTCGAGTGTAACCCTCCGCAATTTTCTCCCTCATAGGAAGTCCCCTTTCTCAAATTAGGTCCGGGCCGGATGGAAGCGATCGTGCGTTGGCGCCGGAGCACAGCGTGAAGGTCCGAGCCACGCACGCCGGGATACGCATCTATCCCGGTCGCATCCCCGTAGTTTTCCATTCTGCCGGTCGGTTGTAGGATGTCGAGGTGTAGCCGGAGGGCTCCGCAAGTTGCGACCAGCGAGCCCTCCGTAGACCAAACCCAGGGAGCCTTGCACGCTCCCAAGAGAGGATCGTCATGCAAATCCTACACCCGTTCGCCGGCTCCATTCAACAGTATTCCGAAGCGCTCGCCGACCCTGATCGTGATCGGCCCGACCACTGTCCGCAGTGCGCGACCCAGTGTCCGCTGACCGCCCACGGCTTCTATCGGCGCACCGTCGCGGATGTGGAGTTTGACGGCTCTATCCGCGTTCGCCGCTATCTGTGCCACGGCTGCAAACGCACCGTTTCTCTGCTGCCGCAATTTGCTTTGCCCTATCTCCGTTTCAGTGTTCTCGTGATCTCCCTGTTTCTGATTGCCCGTCTGCTGAATGGCTGTACTCTGCAGGCTGCCGCCCAA
>Ga0209638_1001623_pt1 | contig 14192 bp, 13 predicted proteins | sample BarGraNGADG00211_FD_184490 | JGI IMG/M metagenome (GOLD analysis project Ga0209638, IMG submission 184490) | Arctic peat soil microbial communities from Barrow, Alaska - Barrow Graham LP Ref core NGADG0002-211 (SPAdes) (version 2) | ecosystem: Environmental > Terrestrial > Soil > Wetlands > Peat... | reverse complement strand
GGGCTACTTCGCGTCGAAAGAGTTCAGACAGTTCTCGCCTTCCGACCGCGAGCGCCAGCTTCAGGAAGCCTTGATGCTGGGCGACCCGGTGACCGATCTCACGCTGGCCCTGGAAGTGAATTATTTCCGGCTGGCGAAAGACCGCTACTTCGTGCCGGTCTCCGTCAAGATACCGGGGACCGATATCGAGTTAGCCAGGAAAGGCGGCGCGGAAAAGAACTGCTGTGCAACCCCTTGAGCGCATGGAAGCGCAATCACTTGACCATGCAAATCGCGGAACCGAAGGCTGACGGACGGGCTGGAACTCGGTACTCTCAAGGATGTGATACGGAAGGCAGGCCAGGAGGCCCGCCCCACTGCACACTATAATCGAATCAGTGGACCTGGAAAAAGCATTGCTGCGCAAGGTGGGGGAGGCCGTGCATCGCTTCAAGATGGTGCGCGACGGCGACCGCGTGGCGGTGGCGCTCTCGGGGGGGAAGGATTCCGCCACCCTGCTGGAAGCGCTGCTGCTGCTGCAAAAGCGCGCGCCCATCGACTTTTCCGTGTGCGCCTTTACGGTGGAGCAGGGAAAGTTTTTGCGGCCCATCGAACCGCTCGGCGAATACCTGAAACAGCGCGGCGTCGCGTGGACCTACTACCGGGACGGTCCCTCGCTGCGCCTGATCGAGGAGCAGCCGGAGCACGGCTGCGACCTGTGCAGCCGCTACCGCCGGCGCGCCGTGTATCAGATCGCACACGAGCTGGGCGCCAACGTCATCGCCTTCGGGCACACGGCCGACGACTTTTGCGAAGCGCTGCTGCGCAACACCATGTTCACGGGAAGGCTGAGCGCGCTGCCGCCGGTCACCGCCTCGCGCAGCCGCGAATACCGCCTGGTTCGTCCGCTCGTCTACGTAACCGAAGACATGACCCGCGCCTACGCCGAGGCGCTGGGCATCCCCCTCGTGCCGTGCGGCTGCTCCCAGAAGACCGGGACCGTGCGGCGTGCGTTGCGCGAGATGTTCACCGGTCTCGAGCGCGAATACCCCCATTTGAAAGAAAACATCATCTCCGCCATGGGCAACGTGGACACCAGTCGGCTGCTCGATCCGCGCTACCTTCATTTGGAGGGCGGGCAGGCCCCGGAAGAGTTCCCCATCCTGAACGGGCCTTGAACGGCGGATTGACCGGCGCCCTGTACGGCGATTAAGATGGGGTTCCGATCCGGACACGATATTCATGCGACTCCTGCCACGCGAAGAGAAGTTTTATCACTTGTTTCTCAAACAAGTGGAGATCATTTCGGAAGCTGCCAGGCAGCTTCTCGAAGGGGTACGTATCGGGAATTCGCGGCTGTTGCTGGCCGCTGCCGAAATCAACATGCTGGAGCACCGCGGAGACGAACTCATCCATGAGATCTTCACGCGGCTGAACCAGACGTTTATTACGCCGATCGATCCCGAGGACATCCACAACGTTTCCTCGGCGCTCGACAACGTCCTCGACGGCATTGAGGATACGGTGCACCGCCTGGTGTCCTACCACATCGAGCCGATTCCGCCGAATTTGATCGTGCTCTCGGAGATCGTGGCGACGTGCGCCAAGACGCTGCACATGGCCTTCTCCGCACTGGAGAAGAATAAGCCCATTATGGAGCACTGCATCGAGATCAACCGCCTCGAGAACGAAGCGGACCTCATCGGGCGGAGCGCGGTGGCCGACCTGTTCAACAAGGAAAAGGACCCGATCACGCTCATCAAGCTCAAAGAGGTCTACGAGTTCATCGAGGCCACCATCGATAGCTGCGAAGACGTGGCCGACGTGCTGCAGAACGTCGTGGTCAAGAACAACTAGGGCAATGAGAGGTCTGGTCAGCCGCGCGGGTTGGGTATGCCCGACCCCTACATCGGGCGCTCGGTAGGGGCGTCATCGGTGTAACGCGAGGCGTCGTCGAACCAGTCTATCCTAGATATAGCAACCGTGCTTTCAGGGAATACAGGTATCCGGCGAGCGGCCCTTCGCGTAGTGTCCGCGTGCGCGCTGTCGTGCGCCGCGGCGCTGCCTGCCGATGCGCCATTGGTCCCGCTGACCGTGTGCGAGGTGATGCGCGATCTAGTGTCGCAGGAAGGCAAGGCCCTTGCGGTCCTGGGCCGCTATTCCTACCGGGAAAGCGGCGTCTCTCTGGACGAGCAGGCGTGCGATCCGCCGGTAACAGGTCCGGCGCAATTCCGGCTGGTGGAAGATGCCAAGGACGGCCCCAAGCCCTCCGGCAGTTTTGAGTTGGACGGCGTGGCCGCGCTGGGCAAGCTCGCCGGGGTGCGGAAGCGCACCTCACTCGGGAAATTCCGCTTTGGAACGCCGGATTACGACCGGTGGGCGGTGGTCTACGGGCGCGTCGCCGCGCGCCGGGGGGACGACGCGAAACAAGCCCCGGCGGATCTGGTCTTCCGGGGCGACGGCGTGGTAGTGTTCCTTCGGTCGGACCAGTGAGCCTCCCATATTCAAAGGAGCCGATTCCGTGAAGATCGCGATTACCGGCGCGTCGGGACTGATTGGGCGAAGGCTGCTGAAGACTTTCGCCATGGAAGGCCATGCGCTACATGCGCTCAGCCGCCATGCGGGTACGAACCTGCCGCTGGGGGTGCGCCTCTCGGTGTGGGACCCGGGCAAGGGCGAGCCGCCGGGGGAAGCGTTGCGCGAGGCGGACGCCGTGGTACACCTCGCGGGCGAAAACGTGGCCCAGCGCTGGACGGCGGACGCCAAGCGCCGCATTCTCGAAAGCCGCGAAACGGGCACGCGCAGCCTGGTGCGGGCGCTGGCGAAGCTGCCGCGGAGGCCGGACGTTCTGGTCTGCGCTTCGGCGGTGGGCTACTACGGTTCGCGCGGAGACGAGACGCTCACGGAGGCATCCGCTCCGGGGGCCGGCTTTCTGCCGGACGTCTGCGTGGCGTGGGAGCGGGAAGCGCAGGCCGCGGAAGCGCTGGGCATGCGGGTGGCGCGGATACGCATCGGCGTGGCGCTGGACCGGCGTGGCGGCGCGCTGCGGCGCATGCTGCCTCCTTTCCGTATCGGCGCGGGCGGAAAGCTCGGCGATGGCCGGCAATGGATGTCTTGGATTCACTTGGACGACTTGGCCGCGCTGTTCCGTTTCGCCGTGGAAAACCCCGTCAGCGGGCCCGTGAACGCGGTAGCCCCGCAGCCGGTGACAAATGCCGATTTCACGCGGGAGTTGGGGTGTGCCCTGCACCGGCCGGCGCTGCTTCCCGTGCCCAAGCTGGCTCTGCGCATCCTGTTCGGAGAGATGTCCGAAGTCCTGTTGGCGAGCCAGCGCGCGATTCCGCAAGCCGCCGAAACGGCCGGGTTCCGATTCCGCTTTCCGCAATTGGGCCTGGCGCTGGCGGACCTGTTGAAGTAAGAAGCGGCGCCCGATTGCTCCACGCTTTCAGGCGCGGGCTGCGATCACCCTCGGGATTCCAGCCAGGTCCGGCTCGATGCGCAGGTCTTTCCATCCGCTGAGCAGTGCCGATACGGTATCGCAGCTTCCGAAACCTAGCTCCATGACAAGCCAACCGCCGGGGCGCAGGACGCGCGGGGCGTCGGCGACGATGCGGCGGTAGATTTCGAAACCGGTTTCGCCGGCGAACAGGGCAACGTGCGGTTCCCAGTCGCGCACCTCCCGCTGCAAGCCCTCGCGTTCGGCGAGCGGCACATAGGGCGGGTTGGAAACGATCAGGTCCATGGAGGCTGGGGCGATCGCTTCCATTAAGTCGCACGCCACGACGCTCACTCGCGCGCCAAGCCGGCTCGCATTGCCGGCGGCTATAGCAGCGGCGGCGGGCGAAATATCGGTCGCCGAGGCCCGGCCGCCCGTCTCCAGTTGCAGGGTCACGGCCAAGGCGCCGGAGCCGGCGCCGACATCGAGAATTCCAGGCAGGCCTGGAGGCTTGCAGCACCGGAGCGCTACGTCCACGACATGCTCGGTCTCCGGACGCGGGATCAGCACGTCGGGCGACACGCGGAACTCGCGGCCGTAGAACTCCTGCTTCTTCGTGATGTACTGCGTGGGCTTGCCTTGCAGGCGTTCGTGCAGGTAGCGGCCGTAGTGGAGCCACTCCAGATCTTTCAACTCCCGTTCGGGATGCGCATAGAGGTAGACGCGCTCGCGGCCCATGGCGTGGGAGAGCAGCACCTCGGCGGTGAGCCGCGCGACCGCGATTCCGGCGTCTTCCAGCAGGCTTACGCCCTGGAGCAGCGCCGTTCGGACCGTCATGCCCGCTCAGGCCGCAGCGCCCTGCTGCGAGCGGTAATAGGCGGTGAGCGCGTCGATGACGGGATCGAGCTTGCCATCCATCACGAAATCGAGTTGGTGCAGCGTGAACCCGATGCGGTGGTCCGTCACGCGGTTCTGCGGGAAGTTGTAGGTGCGGATCTTCTCGCTGCGGTCGCCCGTTCCCACCATGCTGCGCCGCTCGGCCCCCAGCGCGGCTTGTTGCTTTTCCAGTTCCAGTTCGTAGAGCCGCGACCGCAGCACGCGCTCGGCCTTGGCGCGGTTCTTGATCTGCGACTTTTCGTCCTGGCAGGAAACCACCAGACCGGTCGGCAGGTGCGTGATGCGCACGGCGGAGTAGGTGGTGTTCACGGATTGCCCGCCCGGCCCGGAAGAGCAGAACGTGTCGATGCGGATGTCCTTGGCTTCGAGCTTGACCTCCACCTCATCCGCCTCCGGCAGCACCGCCACGGTGACGGCGGACGTATGCACGCGCCCTTGCTGCTCGGTCACCGGCACCCGCTGCACGCGGTGCACGCCGCTTTCGTATTTCAGCTTGCTGAAGACGTTGTGGCCGCTCACCAAGGCGATGACTTCCTTCAGCCCGCCCACGGGCGACTCGCTGCTGGAGGTCAATTCCATCCGCCAGCCCAGCGATTCCGCGTAGCGGCTGTACATGCGGAAGATCTCGGCGGCGAAGAGCGTGGCCTCGTCGCCGCCCGTGCCGGCGCGGATTTCCAGTACCGCGTTCTTCTCGTCGTTGGGGTCCTTGGGCAGCAGCAGGATAGTCAGTTCTTCTTCGATGCGCGTCCGTTCCGGCTCCAACTGCGCGACCTCTTCCTCGGCCATCGCCTGCATGCCGGGGTCGCTGTCCTGCAACATGGGGCGGGCCTGCGAAAGTCCCTCTTCCACCTTTTTCCACTCGCGGTATTTGCCGACGACGTCGGAGAGGCTGCTGTGTTCCTTCGTGACCTTGCGGTAGAGTTCCGCGTCGCTGATGACGGCTGGATCGGCCATCTGCCGATTGAGCTCGTCGAAGCGTGTTTCGAGCCGGTCGAGCTTCTCAGTGAATTGCATGGAGGGTTAGGCGATGACCAGTTGTCCGCCCTGCGACTGTTCGAGCGCCATGGCGCCTTCGAGGGCGCGGATGGCCACCGCCGCCTGGGCGTCGTCCGGCGGCTTCGTCGTGATGCGCTGGAGCCAAAGCCCGGGCGCCGTGAGAGTGGCCATGACGGAGCCGCGCCGCTTGGCGGCGTACCGGATCAACTCGTAGCTAAGGCCCACGATCAACGGCAGCAGCGCGATGCGCGCCAGGAATTTCCCCAGGAAACCGTCGAACGGGATGAACGCGTAGACCACCATCGAAATCACCATCACCACCAGCAGGAAACTGGTACCGCAGCGGGGATGGAAGGTACTGAACCGCTGCGCGTTTTCGACGGTCACCGGCTGGCCCGATTCGAAATTGAAAACCACTTTGTGCTCCGCGCCGTGGTATTCCCACACGCGCCGCATGTCCTTCCAGCGCGAGATCAAGTAGAGAAAGCTCAGGAAAATCGCGATGCGGATGATCCCGTCCGCCGTGTTAAACGCCAGGCGTCCGGCCAGCACGGGATAGAACCGCTCCAGCTTCGTTACCGCATATAGCGGCACGAACTTGTACATGAAGACGAAGAAAGCCAGCGGGAAGAGCAGGCTGGCGGTCATGGCCCACTTGGAGGGTTCTTTGGCATCCTGCTTCGGCGCCGGTTTCTCTTCATCCTCCAGCGCGACGTGGGCCGAAAACTGCAACGCCTTCACGCCCAGCTTCATGGCTTGGTACAGCGTGCCAATGCCGCGGAAGATCGGCAACCGGTAGATCTTGTACAGTTCCGACATGCGCGCCAGCGGCATTTCCGTGGTGACGATTTCACCGTTCGCCTTGCGCACCGCGACGCAATAGCTGTGGGGCGCCCGCATCATTACGCCTTCCATGACCGCCTGGCCGCCGACGAGGATTTCCTCGCCGCTCTCCAAAACGGGCAGCATCAGGGCATGGGCGGCGACACGGAAGAAGTTGCGTAGGGACACGAGTGCTCTCACAGTTCTACTTTCATTATACGAAACTTGGCGCAAACGGTTCGGCGGCAGGGTTCCAAGCGCCCCGAGTTGGAAGTTCACCACACAAGTCTTTGTATTACAATGTGTTCGATTCTTCTTGCGCTGCGAAGAATTTTCCTCGGGCCGCGGCCAGGATTTGCCGAACCGTGACACGGTGCGCCAAGAGAATGGCGTGGAGGACCTTCCGGCCCTCTTCGGTCGCTTGATAGCGATGGGTGTGGGTAGTTTGCGGATCGGACTGTGCGCCCGCAGCATCCTGAGCTTGCGACCCACAGCAGCCGACCGGCGGCGATACTCGCCTTTCGTCTTGGCAGCCGTGGGGTACAGGAGCCGCTGCAGATCACGGCTGGGTAAACCATGGATGGTGAACTCCCCTCGATTGACGGCTTGTAACAAGGCGTGATCCTCGGACTCGAAGAGGTGCGGCGCACGAACAGCCGCTCCCCTTCACTTGCGTTACGGCTCACGTGTTCGCCTCACGAGTTCTTGCGAATCCCATCGCTGGAACCCGCGCCCGTTCGGCTACATGCCGAACAGGCAATTTACACGGTGAACTCCTTTCAGTTCACAAGATCAGCCAAGCTTATCCTGGCATACCGACCGTCAGGGAGCGGTTGCGAAGTGGAGCGACAGCCGCCCTCTTTGGAAGGGAAAATGCGTTAGTCGGGTGATATCATAGAGGGCAGATGAGCTTCCTGTCGCCAAGATTGCAGCTAAGGGTCGTGCAGAAGCAAATCCTGACCCCGGGCCTGGTACAAATGGTGACCGTCCTCCAGCTTAACCGGCTGGAACTGAAAGAGATGATCACCCAGGAAATCGTCAAGAATCCGGTCCTAGAAGAAGTCACCGAGGAGCCTGGGGAGGAGATTACCCCCGAGGAATTGCTGCCGCTGCTGGAGCAGGAGCAGGAGCGGATCACGGACCCGGCCGACAAGGAACTCCTCGAATCGCTGGTGATGAGCGAATCCAGCCCGCTCGATGGCTCGCCCGCGGACGTGGCCATCAACGGCGCCGTGTTCGCGGATGCCGAGGAGACTGCCGCCGCGCCGCCGGAGCCCGAAGCGACGGCGGGGGACCCGACGGATACGCCGGCTGCCGCCGATCCCTTCGACCAGATCGATTTCGGTTCGTCCTTCGACGATTATCTCGATCCCGGCTATAGGAGCCCCGCTTCGGAATCGGTTGAGAAGCCTTCCTTCGAAACCTTCCTCTCCTCCCCCGTTACCCTGGGCGACTACCTGCGCTCGCAGTTGAGCGTCAGCCTGGTCTCCGGCGATGTCCGGGACGCGGCCGAGTCCATCATCGGCAACCTGGACGAAGACGGCTATCTTTCCGCGTCGCTGGAAGAGATCGCCTCCGTCGGCGGGCACAAACCGGAGGACGTGGAAGCGGCGATGCGGGTGGTGCAGTCGCTCGATCCGGCGGGCGTGGGCGCGCGCGACGTGCGGGAGTGCATGCTGCTCCAGATCGAGAGCGATAACGGCACAGGCGGGGTAGCCTGGCAGATCGTCTCCGGCCACATGCGGCTGCTCGAAACCCGGCAGTATAAGGAACTGGCCAAGGCGCTCGCCCGGCCCATGGAGCACATCGAAATCGCCGTCAACATGATCCACCACCTCAACCCGCGTCCCGGCCTGCGCTATTCCGGCGCGGGCGCGCGGGTGGTGGCGCCGGACGTTTTGTTTATTAAGGATGGCGACGAATTCATCATCCAGATGAACGACGAGGACGTTCCGCAGCTCCGGCTGAACGCTCAGTACCGCAAGATGCTCGACCGGGAGAACGGCGCGACGAAAGAGGTTCGCGACTACGTACGCGAGCGCTATGTGTCCGCCATCCAGCTCATGAGGAACATCGAGCAGCGCAAGCAGACTATATTCAAGGTGTGCCACGCCATCGTCGGGCGGCAGCGGCAGTTCCTGGAGCTGGGGCTCGATCATCTAAGACCCATGATGATCAAGGACGTGGCCGAGGAAGTGGGCGTCCACCCGTCGACGGTCAGCCGCGCCGTCGCCAACAAGTACGTGCATACCCCGCAGGGGGTGTTCGAGCTTCGGTATTTCTTCTCGGAAGCCGTGCAGGGCCCGTCGGGCGGCGCGACCCCGCTGCTGCTGCTCAAGCGCATGGTCAAGAAAATGATTGGGGAAGAGGACCGCGCCAAGCCCCTCACGGACGAGCAGATCACCTCCATGTTGCAGACCATCGGCATCAATGTCACCCGCCGCACCGTGGCGAAGTACCGCGAGGACATGAAGATCCCGTCCACCCATCAGCGGCGCGAGCGAAACTGATCGATCCCCCGACAGACGGTATACAGTAAGAGAAGGGACGCGTCTTCCCTAGGCCGGTCGAAAAGGGAGAACCGCATGAAGATCACATATACGGGCAGACAAATCGAGTTGGCGCCAGCCCAGTTGAAAAAGCTCGAAGCCCGCTTCGCCAAGACCGGGAAGCTCCTGGATGGCAGGCGGGAATGCGAAGCGCACGTGGTTCTGTCGATCGAGCGCCACCTGCAACAGGCCGAAGCCACGGTCCACTATTACGGCCACCCGCTAGTGGGGATGGGATCTAGTACCGATCTGTTCACGGCGATTCATGCCGCCGCCGAAAAGCTGGAAAAACAGGCTCTCAAAGCGCGCAGCAAATGGCGCGATACCAGGCGCGCACCGAAGCAAGCCGTTCCGGAGGCGGCCCCCGGGGCCGCGGCGCAGCCGGAGGCCGCGCAGGATCCCGAGCGCCAAGTCTACCGCGTCGACCAGCACCGGAAACGGAAGCCGATGACCCTGGAGGAGGCCGTTCTGGAAATGGAAAAGAAAGGCGACTACGTGGTCTACAGGGATGCCGAAACCGACCGGGTCTCGGTCCTGGTCCGCCGCCCGGACGGGAACTTCGACCTGGTCGAAGGGTAGCGGCGCGCATATGCCGCGAACGGCGCCGGTCGGCAGCGCGCGAACGGAGTCCGCCGCCACGCGTGGCGCGGCCGGCAATCCGCCCCCGGCAAAGCGGAAAGCGGGTCCGCGGCCGGAGGTCGTGGTGATCACCGGTTTGAGCGGATCGGGCAAGGGTTCCGTTCTGAAGTCCCTCGAAGACCTCGGATTCTATTCGGTGGACAACCTGCCGGTGGATCTGATCCCCAAGTTCGCCGAGCTGACGCGCGACAACGCGAGCATTCAGGCCGCCGCCCTGGTGGTGGACATCCGCGAAGGGGAAGGCCTGAAGCGCTTTCCTCGAGTTCTCGCGGCCATCCGGAAGTCGGTGGACGCGAAGCTGATCTTCCTGGAGGCCGATGAGAGCGCGTTGGTGCGCCGCTTCAGCGAAACGCGGCGGCCGCACCCGCTCGGCGCGGACCGGTCGATCGTCAAGAGCATCCGCGCCGAGAAGCTCCAACTGGCGCCCATCCGCGCCATGGCGGATCTGATCATTAACACGTCGAAATTCACGGTCCACGAACTGCGCGAGTTCATTGGCGAGCGATTCCGCGGCCAGCGCGACGAATCGTCGAAGATCCTGATCTACGTGACCAGCTTCGGCTACCGCAACGGAGTGCCGCCGGACAGCGACTTGGTATTCGACGTCCGCTTCCTCCCCAACCCCAATTACATCCCGCGCTTCAAGAACCTGACCGGCAGGAACCCGAGCGTGGCCCGGTACATCCGGTCGTTCCCGCAGACGCTGGAATTTGTCGAGCGCATATCCGAGTTGCTCATCTACCTGCTGCCGCACTATATTCGCGAGGGCAAGAGCTATCTGACGATCGCGTTCGGGTGCACGGGAGGACAACACCGCTCCGTAATGATGGCGGACCACATCCGCAAGAACCTGGCGGAAGCCGGATTCAAGGCCAAAGTGAATCACCGGGACATCGCGAAGCATCGCGGATAAGCGGGAAAATCGACTACTGGACAGAGCCTTTCCCGATTTGGTAAACTCTTCTTGTCCCCTTAAGAAGCTCTCAGTGGGAGGTCTGTTCGCCATTCCGGGAATGGACCGCTTGCACCAATGAGGAAATATGGCACGCCAACCGGGTAAACAGTATCAGTCCGCGCGGAAGCAGGTCGAGGCCAAGGAATATCGGCTCGAAGAGGCCATTCCGCTCCTCCAGAAAATCAAGTTCGCCAAGTTCGACGAAACCGTGGAGGTGCATTTGCGCCTCGGCGTCGATCCCAAACACGCCGATCAGATGGTCCGCGGCACCGTGCTCATGCCGAACGGACTTGGCAAATCCAAGAAGGTGCTGGTCATCGCCAGCGGCGATAAGCAAAGGGAAGCGACCGAAGCGGGCGCCGATCTGGTGGGCGGCGACGACATGGTCAACAAGATCCAGTCGGAGAGCTGGACCGATTTCGACGCCGTGATCGCCACCCCGGACATGATGCGCTCGGTGGGCAAACTGGGCAAGATTCTCGGCCCCCGCGGCCTCATGCCCAATCCCAAGACCGGCACCGTAACGATGGACGTCGCCAAGGCGATCAAGGAAATCAAGGCCGGCAAGGTGGAGTTCCGCGTCGACAAGACCGGAATCATCCACGCGCCGGTCGGCAAAGTCAGCTTCGCGGCCGTCAAACTGGTCGAAAACGCCAGCAGCCTGATCACGGCGGTGATCAAGGCCAAGCCGGCCGTGGCCAAAGGCAAGTACGTCAGGAGCGCGACCATCTGCTCCACGATGGGCCCGGGCCTGGCGATCGATACGACGCCCTTCAGCGTGAAAGCGGCGGCGGTCTAAAGCCCAACAGGTGTTTCCATGAAAAAGAAGGAAGACAAGAAGAAAGAGATCGATTCCCTGCGCCAGGATCTGGAGCGGTCGAAGAACCTCTTCGTCACCGGCTATGAGAAGCTCCGGGTGCAACAGGATTTCGAGCTGCGCAAGGCGGTTCGGGGCGTGGGCGGCACGTATCGCGTGGTCAAGAACAACTTGGCGGAGTTGGCTTCGGAAGGAACGCCCGCCGGGCAGGTTCTGAAGGATCTGCGGGGGATGACCTCGGTGGCCTACACCATTAACGATCCCGTGGCGCTGGCCAAGGCGCTGACCACTTACGCGAAAACCAATCCGTCTTTCACCTTCAAGGCGGGTATCGTGGAAGGCCGGGTGATCGACATCAAAGCGATCCACGACCTGGCAAACATGCCCTCGAAAGAGGAAATCTTTGCAAAGCTGCTCTACGTGATCAACGCGCCGGCGCAGCGGCTGGCGATGACTATCAATGCCGTCGGCCGCAATCTGGCGGCGGTAGTGGATCAGGGCGTGAAAGAGAACAAGTTCCAGGCGGCGGAGCCGGGTAAGCCCGACGCCGCCCCGGCGATTTCTGAGGATAGAGGAGTTTAGATATGGCGGATATCAACGCGATTGCGGATCAAATTCAAGTCTTGACGCTGCTGGAGGCCTCTCAGCTCGTGAAGCTGCTCGAGGAAAAACTGGGAGTCTCGGCGGCTGCGGCCGCTCCGGTTATGGTGGCTGGCGCGGGCGCGGCGGCTGCCCCGGCGGTGGAAGAAAAGACCGAGTTCACGGTCGTCCTGACGGCTGCCGGCCCCAATAAGATCAACGTCATCAAGGCGGTTCGCGAAGTCACCAGCCTGGGTCTGAAGGAAGCCAAGGACCTGGTCGATGGCGCGCCCAAGGCGGTCAAGGAAGGCATCGGCAAGGACGAAGCCGAAGCGCTCAGGAAAAAGTTCACCGACGTAGGCGCAATCGTCGAGGTGAAGTAGGGGCAACGCCTCGGCGGGGCCTGTCGCGGACCGGCCCTGCCGGGGGAGTTGTGTTTTTGTGGTTTGACGTGGGCGGTCGAATCCTGTTAAGATGTTTAGTTGGGCGCTCGATTCGACCGGATTCGAACCCAATTGGTGACTGTGATTCGCAAATCTTGGCATTTCAATTGCAGTAGGATCGGAACTGCAGAGAGGGGATCTCTGCGCGTTCGCATTGCTGCAACGGTCTGCCGGGATAGACGCCTCCCCACTTCCGCGAAGTCCATCGTTTTCATCGCCGGCAATGCTCCGGACCCATTTCGATTCCCGCCCCCGCTCGACTGTTCGCTGACGCTTCGGGAAGCATCGCCTCCCGCCGCGCCGGTGGTTTTGTACTCTTAAGCGCAGTTTCTTTGCTGTGGCTGTTCGGCCGCCAGGAGCTTTAAGAATGGATAATCAACATAACGGCGCCGCCCCCGAACGAGTGGATTTCTCCAAAATCAAGACATCCATACCGATTCCGAACCTCATCGAGGTTCAGAAGACGTCGTACGAGCGGTTTTTGCAGATGGACCTTCTGCCCAATGAGCGCCAGGACGTCGGTTTGCAGACCGTGTTCAAGTCGGTGTTCCCGATCTCGGATTTCCGCGGCGTCAGCGATCTCGAATTCGTCGACTATTCCATCGGCAACTGGGAATGCAAGTGCGGCAACCTGAAAGGCCTGCACCACCTTCGGTCCACCTGCCGGAATTGCGGCGCCACGATCCGCACCGACCCGTTTCACGCGGGCGACATCCTGTGCCATCATTGCGGGGCTTTTAACAAGAACGTGGTCACGTTCTGCAACAAGTGCGGCGACCCGGTGGGCCTGCAACTGAAATACGACATGCTGGAGTGCCAGGAACGCGGCATGACGTACGCCGCGCCGCTGAAGGTCACCATCCGGCTGACGGTGTATTCCAAGGATCCCGAGACCGGGAAAAAGAGCGTCCGCGACATCAAGGAACAGGAAGTCTTCTTCGGCGAAATCCCGCTGATGACGGAGAACGGAACGTTCATCATCAACGGCACCGAGCGCGTCATCGTCTCGCAGTTGCACCGCTCGCCGGGCGTGTTCTTCGAGCGTGTCCAGGCGCAGGGCTACTACCTCGGCAAGATCATTCCGTACCGCGGAAGCTGGGTCGAGTTCGAGTACGACACGAAAAACATCCTATACGTACGCATCGACCGGAAACGGAAATTCTTCGGCTCGGTCTTCCTGAGGGCGCTCGGCTTGAAGACCGACGAGCAGATCCTCCGCGCCTTTTACCGCGTCAGTAAGATCGCCGTCCAGGACAAGAAGCTGAAGTGGAACGTGGATGAGGGCCTCAGGGGCCTGAAGCTCTCCTGCGCCATCGCCGGCAAGGGCGGCGAAACGGTGGTCGCACAGGGCAAGAAGATCACCGAATCGCTCTACAAGGAAATCCTGAAGGCGAAAATCCAGCAGGTGGAAATCGCCGGTAACGATCTGGAAGGCGCCTTCGTGGTGGCCGATGTCGTGGATATGTCCACCGGCGAAGTGCTCATCGACGCCAACAGCGAACTGACCGTCCCCGCGCTCTCCCGGATCGTGGAATCCGGCATCGAAGAGTTCGAAATCTTCTTCCCTGAGCGCGACGACGTCGGAACGGTGATCTCCGCCACCATCAAAAAGGACCCGGTGAAAGCGCAGAACGACGCGCTCATCGAGATCTACCGCAAATTGCGCCCCGGCGACCCGCCCACGCTCGACACCGCCACGCAGCTTTTCCAGGGCATGTTCTTCGACCCGCGCAAGTACGACTTTTCGCGCGTGGGCCGCATGAAGTTCAATATCAAGCTGTTCGATCGCGCCGACGCCACCACGCTCGATAAGCGCACGCTCGATTCGGGGGACTTCAAGGCGACCATCCTGTACCTGCTGAAGCTGCGCAAGGGCATCGGCGTGGTGGACGATATCGACCACCTGGGCAACCGCCGCGTGCGCGCCGTCGGGGAACTGCTCGAGAACCAGTTCCGCATCGGCCTGGTGCGCATGGAGCGCGCCATCAAGGAGAAGATGTCGGTCTACCAGGAAATGTCGACGGCCATGCCGCACGACCTGGTGAACGCCAAGCCGGTGATGGCCGCCATCCGCGAGTTT
>Ga0209638_1001622_pt1 | contig 14195 bp, 10 predicted proteins | sample BarGraNGADG00211_FD_184490 | JGI IMG/M metagenome (GOLD analysis project Ga0209638, IMG submission 184490) | Arctic peat soil microbial communities from Barrow, Alaska - Barrow Graham LP Ref core NGADG0002-211 (SPAdes) (version 2) | ecosystem: Environmental > Terrestrial > Soil > Wetlands > Peat... | reverse complement strand
AACCGGAACCCGCGCCGGCGCCACCCGCCGATGCGGCTGGACGGGGAGGCCGAGGCGGTTTCGGCGGCAATCCGAGCGCCAGCTATCAGCGCATCCGGCAACTTGGCGTAACTCATCTGTTGGGCGTAGGGATGGGGGGCTCGCCCTGGACCGAAGAGAACGTGCGCCGCGCCGTCGAGACCGCCAAGGATGCCGGACTGGTGGCCTACAACGCGATGATCAACCTGCCCAGCAGCGTCATCTACGGTAAAGAAACCCGGGCCAAGGACATGGAACCGTTTCTGGCATCCATCGAGGCCGCCGGGAAGGGCGGGCTGCAGGTTGTCGAGTACAACTTCTACGCGCACCGGGCCATTGAGGGCTACTACGAAGCAGTCGGCAGGGCCAAGGCGGGCTACACGGCTTTCGACTACGAGCTCGAACTGCTCGTTAACGAGAACGGCGCCGTGGTGCAGCCCATCTACCGGGACGAAAACGGACAGATCGCGCCCGAGACCCTGGCCGCGTTCCCGAACGCCAAAAAGGTGAAGTTCAAGGACCTGCCGCCGCTGGCCAATGAAGGCGCGCACAACCTGCAAGAGATGTGGGCCAATGCCACCTGGTTTCTGAAAGCCGCGGTTCCCGCCGCCGAAAAAGCGGGCGTGCGCCTGGCCCTCCATCCCAACGATCCTCCGGCGCCGGTCAGCCGCGGATCCCAGCAGATCATGGGAAGCCTGGCGGGCTGGAAGCAACTCATCGAAATCGTCAAGAGCCCTGCCAACGGCATCACCTACGACAGCGGAGTCACCAGGGAGATGGGTGAAGACCCCGTGGCGGTGGCCGAATACTTCGCCAGCCGGAAACGCATCAACCACGTGCATTTCCGCAACGTGCTGGTCGTCAAGCCGTACGAGCGATACCAGGAACTCTTCATTGACGCGGGCATGGGCGACATGTTCGGCGTCATGAAGGCGCTGGTGCGGAACAAGTATACCGGGACGATTTACCCCGAGCATCCGCGCGCGTTGGACGCCGACCGGGACCGTGTAGGACCCGGCGGCCGCGTCGGCGGTTATCCTGGCGGCGGGGGGTACACGGGCATTACCTACAGTGTGGCCTACACCAGGGCCATGATGCAGGCGGCCCTGGAGTCGGTGTAACTGTGGTCGGGCCGGATTTTCCATCCGGCCCCGACCGGCCACGGGCGGTTGCAGGCGATGCCGGCGGTCCAGCCGCCGCGTTGGTGTGCCGGGGCGGATGTGTCATTCAAGGGGCTTTCGTGGGAGCGGTGCCCTTTGGGTCCACGCGATCCGGGGACTGCGCAGCCTCGACCCGATTCTCGCCCTTGGCCTGCGGCGCGAGGAGAGCACTGACTCCTTGGAAAACCCGGAGGGCGGTCTCCAGCGCTACGCTCGCTTCACCTTCGTCCGGTTCGCGCGGAGCGTCAAGGTAACGGAATAGGACGGCGTAGTCGGTGAGATCGGCAGCCTCCTTGAACAGAGGGACAAGGGACGAATCCAACGCGGCGCACTGTTCGCCCAGTTCGTTGAAGTCGTGAGTCTTGCGGAATGGAACGTCGTGAAATACAAGAAAAGCCTTGGCGGCTTTCTCAGCCGCCTGCTGGCTGTGGAATACCGATCGGGAAGGCTCCGGCGATGCCAGTAGGCGCGCAGCGTTCAGGTCCTTCTGTGCCTGCGCGAGCCAACGGCCGGCCTCATCACGCCGCGACTGTTCTGGCGTCATAGAGCACCTTCCCCTCTCGCACGATCGTCGCCGGCAAAGATGCCCTCACGTGGGCAGCGCGCGCATCGAAGTCGCTGGCCGGCCAGCGAACGACGTCCGCGGCCGTACCCACCCCCCAGAGCGCCCGGTGAACGCCCGGCCGGTAGAGATTCTCCGGCGCATCGTCCGGCAACACCACGCAGAAGTCGAGATCGCTGTCCGGGCCGCCGTCACCGCGGGCGGCAGAGCCGAACAGATAGATGCGTTCCGGGTGGTAGTAGTCCACCAAACGGCGCGTGATCTCCGCGATGGCTTGGTCCTGCGTCATCCACCTCTATTGTGCACTGAAACCGGGAGACGGAGCGGAATGCCCCCAGGAATGGGGGCATGGCAGCCTGAAAGGCTACGCTACGGACCGATCAGCCCCTGGCCTTCGGTGCACTGGTACGAACCGGCGCGCACGTTTTTGAATTCCTGCACTGTGCCGCTGGGCCACTCGATGACCAGGCGGCTGGCGGCGTCGCGCTTGCCGAGCCCGAAGGTCAGGGTCAATTCGGATTGCGACAGGTAGCTGGAACCGGATTTGACCCGGCGGGATTGCGTGCCATCGGGGGCGAACAAGCGGGCGACCGCGCCGATAGCGTCGCGATTCGATTTGGTTCCGGTCAGGCGCAAGCGCAGTCCCCGGTTGCCGGACAATTGCTCGTTGCGATAGAGGTAGGCCGCGCCCTGGTTGGTGGTGATCAGAAGATCCACCGAGCCATCGCGGTCGAAATCGCCGTAGGCCAGGCCGCGGGCCACCTTGGGGGAAGCGAAACCGGCGCCCGCCTGCGCGGCAACGTCGCGAAAAACGCTCTTGCCATCGTTGAGGAACAAGTGTGGAGGTTGCGCGTATCCCACGTTGCCGTGAATGCGGCGGACGGTCTCATCGATGTGTCCATTGACGGCCACCAGGTCGAGGCGGCCATCCAGGTCGATATCCAGAAACGCGCAGCCGAATCCGAGGCTGGCGCGGGAAGCCTGGCCGACGCCTTCGGCCTGCGCCGCGTCCTTGTAAGTGCCATCGCGGCCGGGGCGGTAGAGGGCCATCATTTCGTTATCGAAGTTGGTGATGGCGATGCTCTCGGCGCCGGAGTTGTCGAAGTCGGCGGTGTCCACGCCCATGCCGGCGCGCGCTTTGCCGTCGTCGCTGAAGGCCACGCCCGCGCGCACCGCAACGTCTTCGAAGGTGCCATTGCGCAAGTTGCGGTAGAGCTTGTTGGGCTGCGTGTCGTTGGCGATCAGGATGTCGAGCCAGCCATCGCGGTCGAAATCCAGCAGGGCTACGCCCAGCGATTTCGACGTGCTGTCGAAGATGCCGCTCTTGGCCGTGACATCTTCGAACGTGCCGTTGCCGCGGTTGCGGAAGAGCCAGCAGGTTTCGCCGTGATAGGCCTCGGGCGTGCAATACGACTTGCGCTTGCCATCCACGCTGCAGAAAACGTCGTGCGCGGCGGACCACTTGACGTAGTTGCAGACCAGCAGGTCGAGCCAGCCGTCGCGGTCGAAATCGAACCAGATGGCCGAAGTGCTGAAGGCGCCGCGGCCTCCCAGACCGGCCTTTTCGGTGACGTCCAGGAAGCGGCCGCGGCCGTTGTTCTGGAAGAGGCGGTTCTGGCCGACGGCGGTGACCAGGAGGTCCGGGAAGCCATCGTTGTTGTAGTCGCCGATGGCCACACCCATGCCGTACATTTCCACTGCCAGGCCGGCGCGCTCGGTGACGTCGGTGAAGGTGCCGTTACGGTTGTTGCGGTAGAGCCGCATGGTGGTGCGCTCGCGGTGGTGATCGGGCCAGTCCATACCGTTGACCAGCAGAATGTCGAGCCAGCCATCGGCATCGTAATCGAAGAAGGCGCAGCCGGGGCCCATGGTCTCGGGCAGGTACTTGGCGCCGAATGCGCCGCTGTTGTGGCGGAACTGGATGCCGGCGGCCGCGGTGACGTCGGTCAGGCGGAAGTCCGGGCCGGGCGCGGAGGCGGCCAGCGCCCGCGCCGCGGCGCCACCCAAAAAAGCCCCACCCAGGAACGTGCGGCGGGTCACGCGATGCTCACCAGACCCTGGCGAATGGCGTAGACCACCAGTTCGGCGGTGTTGTGGATGCCCAGGGTCTGCATGATGTTGGCGCGGTGCACGGCCACCGTGTTGACGCTGAGCGTGAGCACGATCGCGATCTCTTTGTTGGATTTGCCGTGGACGATCAATTGCAGGACTTCGAGCTCGCGCGTGGTCAACTGGAGCGGCGGGCCGGCCGGTTGGTCGAGCGACCCCAGGCGTTGGTCGAGCACCTGCTTGCCGGCCGCCACCTGCTTCACCGCGGCCACCATTTCCAAATCCATGGCGTTCTTCAGAAGGTATCCACGCACGCCGGCCTCCAGGCAGGTGCGAACGTACGAAGCCTCGGCGTGCATACTGAGGATCAGGATGGCGGTTTCCGGCGCCGTCCGCAGGATGTGGCGCGCCGCCACCGCGCCGTTCATGCTGGGCATGGCGAAATCCATGACCACCACGCGCGGCCGGAGTTCGAGAGCGAGTTGTACGGCCTGGTGGCCGTCTTCGGCTTCGCCGACCACGCTAATCGCCGGGTCGTCCTCCAGCATGCGGCGGAAGCCACGCCGCACCAGGCTGTGGTCATCCACCAGGAGCACGGTAATTTGCGGTTCAGTCATGGGTCTCCTGAGGCGTGGCGGGTACGGTGAGCCGGACCAGCGCACCGCCGGAACTGCGATTCTCCAAGTCCAGCAGGCCGTTCACCAGGCCGGCGCGCTCGCGCATCGAGACCAGGCCCATGCCGTAAGCATGCGAGCTTCCGAAGCCAACGCCGTGATCTTCCACTTCGAGCACTACGGCTTCCGGCAGATACCGCAGGCGCACCGCCGCCCGGTTGGAATGCGAATGCTTGGCGATATTGTTCAGCGCCTCCTGCATGACGCGGTAGAGGTGGATGGCGACGGCGCGGTCGATCTCGCGTGCCGCGCCGGACTTCTCGTAGTGTACCTCAATGCCCGTTTGCTTCTGGAAGCCGGGCAGGTATTGATCCAGCGCGCCTTCGAATCCGATTTCATCCAGGATCACCGGATGCAGCGCGTGAGACAGGGTGCGCACCTTGTCGAGAGTGGACTGCACGATTTCCTGTACCTCGCGCAGATCGGCGCGCAGCGCGTCGGGGTCGGCAAGACGCCGGCTGGCGCGCTGCAGCATGGTTCCGATTGCCGTGAGGATCTGGCCGAAATCGTCGTGCAGGTCGCGGGAGATGGAGCGGAAGGTGTTTTCCTGCATGGCGATCAGTTGCTGCGCCAACTCGCTGCGCCGCGCCGAGAGCACCGCCACCTCCTCAAACATGCGCCGGTTGTACTGTACCAGGTAGAGGCTGGTGAGCAGAATCAACACCAGCATGGCCGCCATGAACAGGTAGACGTTGCGCTCCACACCGGCATACACGCCGCGAATGCGGGCTCCGGCCTGTTGCTCGATTTCGTTGTTCTGCACCAGCAGCCGCGCCACGGCGGTGCCGATGGCTTGCTGGCGCGCCTGGAGCGACAGACGGATCAGGGTGCGGGCCTCGGCCTCCTGGCCGCTTTGGGCGAGCGCGAAGATGCGGTCGAGGGCGTCCCAGAATTGGCCTAGCGAGTCGCGCAAGTACTTGCTCTGTTCGGCATCGCGGTCGAGGGGCGACGACTGGGCTTCGCGCACGATGGCGTCTTCGAGATCGGTGCGCAGCCGGCGAAATTGTCCCTGCCAGGCGGTGAGCGGATAGGGCTCGCTGCCCTCCAACATGTCGCGCATGGCCATGCCGAGCGAATTCAGGTTGTTCTGGATGCGCAGCAGGAGGAGGGAATCGGCGCGATTGCGGTCGATGATGCCGCCTTGCAGCCGTTCCAGGCCGCGGAGTTGCATGACCATGTAGCCCGAATAGAGGGCCACCGCGGAAAGCGTGATGGCTAGCCCCGCCAGCAAACGGACGGTAGGAGATCTGGGTTGGGACATAGCGGTCTTACGAAGGGAAGCCTACCATGGTTGGCGGGTGGCTGTCACAGGCGCGGCGCGCGGAGGGTGTGGGGCGCTCCCGCGGTCCTGGGGTCCCCACTGGGGACGACGCGCACGCCAGCTCGCGCAGTCCGGATGAAACTGGTTTCGTGGGCGAGGAGCGCGCTCCAGGGGGACCCGCGCGGACCAGGCGTAGGCGTTAATAAACGCGCCCGGCGGGACGTCGCTGCCGATTGCCGGTGCCATGGGCTGTTTTCGCCGGGAATCGGTAAATCCTTGGCGACAAGGGAGGAGCTACTTCCCAAAAGGCAGTTTGCGGACAGATGTGCGGCGGCTGCCGGAGGAATCGCGTATTGGGCAATGCGCGCCGATCGCGCCCTTACGCTCAATATCTATTGGCGGAATGGCTTCCATTGCCTGGCTGAACGTAATGCGCGGTGCAGAGTCTCTACGCTAGGGCGCCGCGGGCACCTGCGTGACTTTGTGCAAGGTGGCCACGACCTCGCGCGCCTTTTCGAGCAGCAGTGTGTGCTCCGCGGCGGCGCCCACGAATCGCATGCCGCGATCGGCCCACATCTTCGCCATCGCCACTCCCCGCGTCTGAATCCCGGGTACGACTCCGTGTTTGTGGCAGTTTTCGATCAGGCGTTCGATGGTCGAAACCACCAGGGGGTGATCGAACTGTCCCGGAACGCCCAGAGAAATCGAAAGGTCCGCCGGGCCAACCATTGCAATGTCCACGCCTTTCACCGAGAGCAGCTCATCGGCACGCTCCATGGCGGTGCGAGTCTCGAACTGGACCACCGAGATTACATTTTGGTTAAAGTGATCGACGATCTCGGGGAACGTGTGCGCTTCGTATTCGATCATGGTCGGGTTCACCCCGTACCCACGCTGGCCCACCGGCGGGAACCGGAACCAACTCATCGCTTCGTCGAGAATCTTCGGATCTTCCACGCGCGGGAGGATGACGCCTTGCGCGCCGCCATCGAGGACACGGGCAACCAGCGAGTACAGCAACTCGCCAACCCGCACGATCGGGGTGATACCGGCGCCCACCGCAGCCACCGCGATATCTTGCATCGTTTCCAGAGTGAAAGTACCGTGCTCCATATCGATGAAGACGAAGTCGAAACCGGCGGCGGCAAAAGTCCGCGCGATCTCCGGCGACCGGTAAGCCTGCATCTGGCACCCAAAGACCGTCTTACCCGCAACCAGATGGTCCCGCAAACGATTGACGCGCATTGAGACGTGCTCCTCCCTTGTCCTCTAATCTGGTCCGAACGTTTTTCGCGCCGAATGGTTTGGCGTCCTTGGTGCCGAGCTAAGCTAGAAGTCCACTCTAATCATGAACTCGATTCGGCGTGGGGCGCCGGACCCGACGGCGCCGGTGTTGATGATGCTTGTGATGCGTCCGAAGCCAGACGAAGACAAGTTGCCGTTCGGGTTGGAAAATTGCGGGTGGTTCAGCACGTTGAAGGCCGCCGCCCGAAAGTTCAGGCCCAGGCGCTCGGTTAATTTGAACCGCTTCTGCAGCGAGCTATCGATTTCGTATTTCCCTGGGCCCCGTGCAGCGTAGCGGCCCAGATTGCCCCAGGTTCCGTCGGATGGCGCGGCGAACGCAGCCGGGTTGAACCAGTTGTCGATCGTCCGATTCGCCGCGTAGATGGGTTGGCCGGGCACGTAGTTGGGGCGTTGCCGGGAGGCGTTTCCGTCCGGCAGGGCCGACGCCTTTCGAGTCATCGTGATATCGACCGGCAATCCCGTGCGTGCGCTGGCGATGCCCGCTAGTTCCCAGCCGCCGAGGATCCGCGAAGCCAGGCCGCTGCCGCTCAAGAAGTGCTTGCCCTGGCCGAAAGGCAGTTCATAGACCCCGTTGATTGTTACATTGTGGCGAACGTCGATGCTGGTGCTGCTGCGGTCGCATGCGCGGCACGACATATTCTGGATGGCGACGCTCTCACCGGACCCGATGGAAGCGTCGGTGATGCCGTGCGACCACATGTAATTAGCCTGGAACAGGAGGCCGCGCGTGAACTGCCTCTGCAAGGAGGCCTGCAACGCGTTGAAGTTGTTGTTGCCGTCATTCGCCTTGAGACCGAAAGCGCTGAAGTTGGGCAAAGGCCGCTTTCCGGTCAACGGGTCGATTCGGTTGATGGTGTACTGCGTGAACAGATGATGTCCCTCGCCGCCGACATACCCGACCTGTGCGACAAAGGCCCTCGGCAACTGCTGCTGAATCACAAAATCCCAGTTCTCGTAATACAGGTCCTTGCGATGGCGGTCGATCGCTTTCGGGGAGAAAAGCTGGTTCTTCGGATCGAGGAATGCGGTCAGGGGAAATGACAACGCCGGGAAGTCCGACTGCTGCAGTGAATAGCGCGGCACTGCGCTTTCCGCGGGAGGGCTGAAATCGTCGTTCTGGTTAGCGCCGTAGTAGATCCCAAAACCGGTTCGGATGGTAGTCTTTCCCTTGAACATGGCGGGCGCCCATGACAGCCCTACGCGCGGTCCAAAGTCCTTGGTATTGGGGTCATAGTAGGGCGTGCCTTTTGGACAGTAGCCGCCGCATCCCAGGATGTCCACCACCGCGGAGCGGTTCAGAATCTCGTGAACCACCGAGTAGTACTCATACCGCAGGCCCAGGTTTAGGGTGAGATTGGGCGTGGCTTTGAACTCATCCTGCACGTAGGCCTGGTAGAATGTGCGGCGGTTGCCGACCACGCCTTCGCCCTGGAGGTAAGTTGCCGATGCCGCCGTGTTATTGATGAAATCGGTCGCGGTGTCATAGCTGAGCGATGACGTGGTCAACGTGTTGCCTGAATTATTCAGGCGGATGCGCCGGATATCGACGCCGGTCTTGAAAGTGTGGCGGCCCCGGACCAGCGTCAGATTATCGATGTAGGAAAACGTAGTGCCGACTTCGGTATCGAGCGACGTGTCGACCACACCATCAAAAGGCCCGGGGCTCACGGCCACCGGCGCGGTTCCGTATGTGAAGTTGTGGTAGTTGGCGCGATTCACTCCGAACTTGGTCTCGTTGACCGTGGACGGCGAAAAGATGTGCTGCAAACTTAACACGAAATTGGTAGGGATATGCGGAATCACGTTGTGAGTGCCCAGCGCGTCGGTAGGAACATCAATATATGCGTTATCGACGTTGTAGCGCGCGAACGCGGTCGTCTTGTCCGAGAAGCGGTAGTCGAAACGGAACATGCCCGCGTCCTCGCGGATGGTGTCGGTAGCCACTTTGGTCACCTGATCGGTAATGCTATCAATAGGGGTCTGCCCGATCGGATAGGCGTCCAGAATGGGCTTGAGCACCGGGGACTTCGCGAGCACCTGGGCACGGAAAGCGGCGTTGGGCACGAAGTTGATGAACGTCTGCCCCAGATTTTGGCGCAAGCCCTCGTAGTTGGCGTAGAAAAATGCTTTGTCCTTGACGAAGGCTCCGCCCAAACTCGCGCCGAACTGGTGCAGTGTGAAGGGAGGAAGGGTGGAATCGTCGAAGGGCGAGCGCGCGTCCAACGCATCGTTGCGAAGCGCATAAAACGTGCTGCCGTGATATTGGTTGCCGCCGGTCTTGGAGACTACGTTGACCTGCGCGCCGCCGGCCGCGCCGGTTTCGGCGGTGTAGACGGCCGTGCTCACGCGAAACTCGGCGATGGAATCGAGCGCGATGTTCAAGCGGGTATCTGCTTTCTGGGTCTGCTCCTGCACTCCGCTGGTGTCGATGCCATCGAAGGAGAAATTGCTGTCGTCGAGGGAGTGGCCGTTGAAGCGGATGGATCGCTGCGCGCCGTCGCCGTAGTTAACCGCCCCTGGGGCCAACACCATCAGGGTGGCCCAATTCCGCCCGCTGATCGGGATATCGCGAATCTGTTGCGGTTCCACCAGGCCACCGACTTCGGCTGAGGTCCGATTCAGCGTTTCCAATGCCGCGGACACCTCGACCGACTCGGTGGCGGCGCCGACCTCCAGCCGGGCGTCGATGGTCCGTGGCTGGCCGACGGAAATCTCTACCTGTCCAAAGTCGGTGGACTTGAACCCTTCCTTGGCGATATTGACGGTGTAAGTGCCGATCCCCAGTGCGGGGATCTGATAGATCCCAGTGGCTCCGGTCAACGTCTCGCGTCGCAGGCCAGTAGCCTGCGATACCGCGGCCACCCTTGCGCCTTGAATGAGTGCGCCGGACGAATCGGTGACCGTGCCGCTTAGCGAGGCATAATCCTGCGCCAAGACAGGCAGGGCAAAAAGAAGCGAAACGATCAGGTTTTTGTGGCGTTGAACGTACATGACTGCCCCCTCTCAACGAGCTCTCCAAAATTTCGCCCTAAGTATATCAGAAGCAATCTGTAAATCTGATGAAAGGGATTAAAACAGTGCGGTTCGGCACATAACCGCCGGCTACACCCTTGCCGGGCGAGTTCAGGATCGACGCCAAAAGGTCAAGCCGCGGAGGCGCTGCCCGAACGATTGGCGATTTAAACCATAGACGATCAGCCCGACGGACACCGCGATTAATGTGTCGCGCGCCTCGCGTAACGTGCTGTTGGATAGTAACCAGACGCCCAGCACCATAGATACGATTGCCAACGGCACGCCCGCCGGCAGCATGAACGTCGCTTTGGGAGCGCCCGGCCGGCGCCGAAGCACCGGGAGCGCACTGCACGTCACCAGGTATGACCCCAGCCGCGAAACTGTGCTCACAGTGACCAGGGCCATGAAGGATCCGGATAAGGTGAGCACAAGCATGATCGCGGTGGTCGAAAGCACTGCCATGGCAGGCGTGCGGTACCGCTGATGAATGGTGGCCAGGGTGCTGGGCAGGTCACCGCGTTCGGCCATGGCGAAAATCACACGCGAGGCGGACAACACCAAGACGTTGAGATTACCAGCCAACGAGATCACGATTCCTGCCGTGATCATTAACGCTCCCCCGGTGCCCAGGAAATGCGTGGCCGCATCGGCTAGCGGTCGTTGAGAGGTAGACAAGTGGGGCAGCGTACCAATGCATACCACCTGAATTAGAACGTAGAAAACAACGACTGTGGCCATTCCGGTCATCAGTGCCGCGGGGAGGTTCCGGCTGGGATTCCGGGCCTCCCCTGCTGGGATAACGGCCATCTCGAAGCCGGTGAAGGCGTACACCAGGAGCAGAACCGATTGGGAAAATGCGCGGTAGCCCGGTGCAACGGCCAGAGAGAAGCGTGCCGGGTCCAGAAAGAAGAGACCGATGACGATGAAGATGGTTAACGGCAGCAACTTGCCAATAGCGAAGACATTGCTGGCGCTCGCCACTAACCGCACACCCACAACATTGAGCACGGTCAATACGGCTACTACAACTGTCAGGAGGCACGCACGCGCCACGCCGGAGGCCACGCTGGGCACAAACAAGCCGAGGTAGGTTGGCAGCAGAGTGCAATTTGCGGCAAACGACGTAATCCGGGCTATCCACACCAGCCAACCCACGGTGAACCCCAATGCGGAACCGTAGGCTTCAGACGCGTAGAGATAAGGTCCGCCCGTTCCGGAATACCGGCTGGCCACTTCCGCAAAGCTGAGCACGATGGTCCCTACGAACGCCGCGCAAACCACAAACGCGATGATGCTATAGGAACCGGCCAAGCCGAACACTTTGGAGGGGAGGCCAAAGATTCCTGCACCGATGACGCCGTTGAGGACCACGCCGACCAAGTCCCAGCGCCGCAGTGAACGCACCAACCCGAGAGCGGACGTCCGGTCCATAGGCAATAAAGGAAAGGTAACAGATTCTTTCACCGTTGTGCCGCTTTTCGGATTCCGTCCAGGCCACCCTTGTATTGACCAGGAGGCGAAATGCGTTAGCCTGCGCCGCCGGATGTTCGCGCCTGCCCGGGGGCCGAGGTGGTCAAGGTTTCTAGAGCCAGCACGACAATTCGCCCCTGCGCCGAGTGAAATCATGCCGATCCCCTGCGCTCAACGCCCAGCCAGTCGCCCGAGCGAAGGGCGCCCCCGCGACTACCTGTCCGGCCGGAGTGGCAGCGGCTCGCGACCCATGGTGGATCGCCACCACGTTAGCGGCTAGCTAGATGCCAGACGGCGCTCCACTTTCTCGCCGCGCGGGGCAGTGCCGCGGTTGCCGTTCGCGCCTCCACTCGCGAACGGACCGATGCCTTTAGGGTTTGTCGGCAGCGACGGCAGTTTTCGCGCATGGGACTTGCGGAACTGAGCGGAGGTGAGCCCCGAGCGAGTCATAATTGCGCACGTTGGACGGAGCTTTGTTCGTGCAAGCTCACCCTGGCTATCGTGAGCAGCCGCGAAGACATGAACACGGCGATCAGCCTCGAAAAACGCCGCAGGGTTTAGAAAGGCCGATAGCTGTCATCGCCCTACTGCAAGTGCTTCACCACGGGTTCGGGCGCGGGGGCGGATTGGTCGCCGGTCAACCAATCCAGCCGTTGCTTGACTTCTTCGGGGCGGGCCTGGCCGAGGATGCGGGCTACCACGCGGTCTTCGGCGTCGAGGAAGGCGGTAGCCGGCGCAGCGCCTGGACCTTCTGGCCGTTGGCATCGCGCAACGTGAGGGCGGCTTTGGGCGCGTCGGCGCACGGCGCCAGCACCGATACCAGCGCCGTCAGGGGAACCAGCCGCACTATTTCTCCGTGTGCCCTTTGGTAGGCAGGCGGCAGGTGTAGCTCCGCAGCCAAACGTAATCGGCGAACGCGGCGTGGCCATGCGCGCCGAGTATCTTGTCGGGAACGCCGCGGGTGCGGTCGCGGAAGGCCTGCCGCTGAAGAATCATGCCCCACGGCGCTACCGGGTTGGATGGAGTAGTCCGCCGTGACCACGCTCGGCGTGGTTGCCGTAGCCGTGGTGAGCACGTTGTCCTTGCCGGCGGGCGACTGCACACCGCAGCCGGCGCTGAGGCTGCCGCGTCCGGCGCGGCGCGGATTCCAGAGCCAGCCCTGCGCCACCAGAGCGCTATCGCCAAGTCCCGCGGCGTGGGTGGTGGCGAAGGAGTTAGTTGTTCGAGCGGCGGCTAGCACGTGGCGGGGAAACGTGTTGTGCCTTGGCAATTCCGGAACGGGGCGTCAAGAGGTCATGGCGCGGGACGCCGGCTAGAAAGCCGTCCCCAGAGGGGACCCCAGCCAGGATAGGCTGCCGCACCTAGCGGACATCTACCTAATATCGCCGAAGTGGACGTTTTCCGGAACGCTCGGCGTGTCGAGGAGTTGCAGGGTGGTGGCAGGGCCGAGGTTGGCGGGATCGGTCCAGGAGCGGAGGGCCCAGACGAGCTTTTTGGCGGGAGTGAATTCCAGGGCCTGCACGGGCGTGTTGGCGGGGTTGACGGTGGTGCTCCATTGGTTGACCCAATTGTTGACGAGGGTGTTGCCGTTGGGGAGGCGGGTGGCGATCTGGAAGCCGTCGATCTTGTAGCCGGCGATATCGTCCTGCTTGAGTTCCCAGACCGTTTGGCCTTTGGGGTCGACTTCGACGATCAGCTTTTTGTTAGTGGTGATGAGGGTGTTGCCGTTGGGCAGGCGGCTGGCCGACCAGGGGCTCTCGATAGCGAAGGACCAGACCTCCTTGCCGTGGGAATCGTACTCGGCGACCTTCTTGTTGTCCATGTGGGCGACCAGGATGGTTCCAGCGGGAGTGAGGCGGGCGTGGCGGAAGTGGCCGTGGACGCTTTTGGGATTGCCGGTAGGGAGCGGGAACTCGCGCACGGTCTGGTTGGTGGCGATGTTGACCACGCGCAGGATGGCGGGGTCGCCGTTCTGAATGAAGACGACGTGCTTCGTGCCGATCGGTTGGGCGGTGTGGACTTCGGCGCCGGCGGGGGCGTCGTAGGACCAGAGGAGTTTCTTGTCGGGCGTGATGAGGGTGACGCCGAACTGGTGGGCGAAGAGGATGTTGCCGTTGGAGAGGAGGACGGCGTCGCTGATTTCGCCTTTGCTCGTGGCGTCGATGTAGGACCAGGCGACTTGTCCTTTTTTGACGATGAACATTTGGTGCTGTTTTTGTTCGCCGGCGTAGAAGAAATCGTGTTGGGCGAGCCCGTTGCCGGGCAACACGGCGGGGGCTAACGCTGCGTCCTGGGCGAAGAGGGGCGCGGCGAGAAGGAGGATGAGTGGTCTGGCAGTCATGATCGGGTCTCGACTTAGGGTAACGCGTGGCGGAGAGAGGTAGGGCGGCGCCGGGTTTGCGTGGAGGTTGAGAGATGCTTCTTGACGCGGAGGCGCGGAGACGCTGAGGAAAACGCGGAGAACGCATTTGGGGGACGGGACGGGGCGGCTTCGAGGGAGGCGGGGGAAAGTCAAAGGCAAAGAGAGCGCGGAGGAAGCGGAGAAGAGAGGGGGCGGCGCCCATTTGGTAGTGTCAAGAGAACGTCCGAGCTTCGCTCGGATCTGGAGTTTCTACATTTTCAACCCGCGTCTGCGCCTTGATGCCGAGTTCTTCGCGTCGTGCCAGTCTTGTGCGTGCGCG
>Ga0209638_1001620_pt1 | contig 14214 bp, 14 predicted proteins | sample BarGraNGADG00211_FD_184490 | JGI IMG/M metagenome (GOLD analysis project Ga0209638, IMG submission 184490) | Arctic peat soil microbial communities from Barrow, Alaska - Barrow Graham LP Ref core NGADG0002-211 (SPAdes) (version 2) | ecosystem: Environmental > Terrestrial > Soil > Wetlands > Peat... | reverse complement strand
GTCATGGCCGAGCGCACGCGACGCAAGATCGCGGAACTTGATGCCTAGGTCGCTCTAGAGTCGCGAGGTGCATCGGCGAGGAGGCCCCGGCGGCGAGCTGATCGTTTCGGCGACGGACCTGGTTGGCTTTCTCGAGTGCGGCCACCTGACGAACCTCGAGATGCAGGCAGTCGCGGGGCTGATCCATAAGCCCGATCAGCGCGAGGATCCTGAGGTCCTGCTCTTGCAGCGCCGCGGCGGCGCGCACGAGCAGCGCTATATCGACGTGCTCGAGGCGCGCGGCCGCGAGGTCGTCCGTGGCGACGACAACTGGGAACACTCGTACGAGGACCGCGCGAGGGCAACGGAAGAGCTGATGCGCTCGGGCGCCGACGTGATCTACCAGGCCACGGTGTTCGACGGGCGCTGGCTCGGCTTCCCGGACTTCCTCATGCGCGTGGGCGCGCCGGGCGTCCTGGGCACCGACCACCACTACGAGGTGGCCGACACCAAGCTCGCCCACATCGCGAAGGCCAGCGCGCTGGTCCAGATCGCGAGCTACGTCGAGCAGATCGAGCGCATCCAGCACGTGCAGCCGGAGAAGGTCTACGTGGTCACGGGCGGCGCGCAGCCGGACGAGCACCCCTTCCGAACGGCCGAGATGATGGCCTACTACCGCCACGCGAAGCAGCGCTTCGAGCGCGCGCTCGCGACGGAGATCGATCCAGACGCGACCTATCCCGATCCGGTCGAGCACTGCGCAGTATGCAAGTGGTACGGCGACTACTGCTGGCGCACGTGGCGCGAGGACGACGCGCTGAACCTCGTCGCCGGCATCGGCCGCGCGCAACGCGAAACGTTGACCGAGCACGACATCAAGACGCGCGCGGCTCTCGCGCAGCTCAACAAGCCGTTCGAGCTGGGCCTGAAGCGCAGCCAGGACGAGTCGATGTGGAAGGTCCGCGAGCAGGCACGGCTACAGCTGCAGAGCATCCAGCAGGGCAAGACGCTGTACGAGATCCTCGATCCGGAGCGGGATGCCGACGGTTCGCTCGTGCCCGACCGCGGGCTGTCGGTGCTCCCTCCGCCCAACGCGACAGATCTCTTCTTCGACATTGAAGGCGATCCCTTCGCCTTCTGGGAAGGGCTCGAGTACCTGTTCGGGGTCTGGGAGAGCCCGCGAGGCGATTCGATCTGGGACCAGGACGCGTACACGGGGATCTGGGCGTACGACGAGGAGGCGCGCGCATTCACCCGCGAAGCCGAGAAGCGCGCGTTCGAGGAGGTCATGGATCTCTTCACGGCGCGCCTGGCGCAGCACCCGGACATGCACATCTACCACTACGGCGCGTACGAGCCGTCGCATCTCAAAGCGCTCGTGGGCCGGCACGCCACGCGCGAGGAGGAGCTCGACCAGCTGCTGCGCGGCCGGGTCTTCGTGGACCTGTATCGGGCGGTCAAGCAGGGCCTGCGCGTGGGTGCCGAGAGCTACTCGATCAAGAAGCTCGAGGACCTGTACGCGTACAAGCGCGAGATCGAGCTGCGCGACGCGAACTCGAGCATCGTCGAGTTCGAGTTCCTGCTCGAGGAAGGGGATCCGGACGGGTCGGTCAAGGAGAAGATCCGGCTCTACAACCGCGACGACTGCATCTCGACCGAGAAGCTGCGCGACTGGCTGGAGCTGCGCCGAGTCGAGGCGGCGCGCAAGTTCGGCTATGAGCTGCCGCGGCCGCCGGGTGAGATCGAGCCGCCGGACGAGCAGTTCACCGCCCGACAGCAAGCAGTGCGCGATCTCGAGGAGCGCCTGACTTCCGCGATCCCCGAGGATCCGACGAAGCAGACGGACGCCGACAAGGCGACCTGGCTGATGCGCCACCTGCTCGACTGGCACCGGCGCGAGAACAAGGCGTCGTGGTGGCGCTTCTTCGAGCTCATGGGCCTGTCGGAGGACGACCTGGTCGACGAGGCAGAGCCGATCGGCCAGCTCGAGTTCGTGGGCGTGGTCGACGGCGGCGGGACGAAGCAGTCCGACGACTACCGCTACCGATTCCCACCCCAGGAGCACAAGATCGAGGTCGGGAGCGAGGTCCACGACCCCGAGATCGCGGACAGCGAGACGCGAACCGGATCCGTAGTCGGCTTGGACGACGAGGCGGGCACGGTCGACATCAGGCGCAAGAAAGGCTGGACCGGCCACCATCCCGAGGCGATCGTGGCACTCAAGTTCTGGGGCGCGAAGGCGCAGCAGGGAGCCCTGATGCGCATTGGCGGCTGGATCGCCGACAACGGCATCGACGCAGATTCCGCGGAGTGGCGGGCAGGCCGCGAGCTGCTCATGCGTAAGGTGCCGAGGGCCGGCCAGGCCGCGAATGCTGAGCTCGTTGAGGAAAACGAAACCGGCTCCGATGCGGCGCTGCGCCTGGCGGCGCAGCTTGACGGCACGACCCTGCCAATCCAGGGACCGCCCGGCTCGGGCAAGACCTACACCGGCGCGCGGATGATCCTGGAGTTGGTCCGCGGCGGTAAGCAAGTCGGTATAGCGGCCAACTCGCACAAGGTCATCTCCAACCTGCTCGACGCCGTCGGCGCGGCCGCCGACGCATCGGGAGTTGTCGTTCGTGGCCTGCAGAAGGTAGATGGCGACGACAGCTGCAAGATGTCGTACGTCGAGTGCGTCAAGGACAACGCCAAGGTCTTCGATGGCCTCGCGAGCGGGGCGGTCGACGTCGTGGGCGGGACGGCGTGGCTCTGGTCGCGCGAAGAGATGACCGGGATCATCGATACGCTGTTCGTCGACGAGGCGGGCCAGATGTCGCTCGCCAACGTCGTGGCCATGAGCGGCTGTGCGCGGAATGTCGTGCTGCTCGGCGACCCGCAGCAGCTCGAGCAACCCATCCAGGGCGTTCACCCGGATGGCGCCGGCGCGTCGTCGCTCGGGCATCTGCTGGGCGACGCAGAGACCGTGCCTTTGGAGCAGGGCCTGTTCCTCGAGCGGACGTATCGCATGCATCCGCGGATCACGGAATTCACGAGCGAGTTGTTCTACGAGGACAAGCTCGAGTCGGTGCCCGGGCTGGAGCGCCAAGAGGTCCTGGCGGAGGGCTTGGCGGATGGCTTCGGCTGGCTCGCCGGGTCCGGGTTGCGCTGGGTGCCGGTCGACCACGACGGCAACACGAACGCGTCAGTCGAGGAGGCTGATCGAGTCTGTGAGATCTGGAACGCGCTGGTCGGGCGATCGTGGACGGACGCGATGGGCGCGCGGCGGGCGATCGGCCCGGACGGCATCGTCATCGTCTCGCCGTTCAACGCGCATCGGCTGCTCATCCAGGAACGTCTGCCCGCCGCGCGCGTCGGCACGGTCGACAAGTTCCAGGGCCAGGAGGCCCCGGTGTCGATCTACACGATGGCGACGTCGCGGCCGGAGGACGCGCCGCGCGGCCTGGGCTTCCTGCTGTCGCTCAACCGCCTTAACGTCGCCACTTCGCGAGCCCGGGCTGTGACCGTGGTCGTGGCGTCACCCCGGTTGCTCGACGCGGCTGTGCGGACGCCCGACGACCTCCACAGGGCCAGTGCGCTGTGTGCGTTGGCGGAGGCGAGTGCGCGCTAGTTCTGGGTGTACTTCTGTGGCGCGACGATGTCGATCTGCTTGCCGACCCGGGTGAATTGGTAGGTGGCGGTGGCAGTGGCCTGGGAGCCGTCGATCGTGCACGAGAGCGCGAAATCAGCAGACACTGGACGGCCGTCGGCGCGGACCCAAATGTCCCACGACGGGTCGGTCGCCTGGCAACCGGCCTGAGCCAGCATGTCGAGCGACGCCTGCGGCAGGGTCAGGATGTGCAGGTGCTGAAGGTTCGCGCCACCGTGTAACTCCGGCCCCATGTACTGGATCTCGTTCGCTGGAATCTGCGCGAAGCCGGTCTCGTCAGCGCGGTACGCGGATAGGTCGGACGTGCCGACCCAACCCTTGCCAGGCTCCTTGGCATAGACCATGCCGTCCTTGATCACGACCTTGAGGTCCATCTTCTTGGTTGGAGTGTTGATCCTCACATCGGCGGACTCGTCAGATCCAGACTGGTCGATGGACATGACGAAAGTCATCGACATTCCGCCGGCACTGACTGCAACGTGGGAGTCGAGGTGGTAGGAAGCATGCGGATCGGCGATGAAGGCCGCGAACAGGGCAGCGGGACCGTCGGCACCCGGACTCGCTGACGAAGCGGGCATTGTCGAAGACGCGGGGCTGGTGGGCACCGACGGCGGCGGCAGCGGCGCGCGCGCGACAACGGTGGCTTTGGGCGACGGAGAGGGCTGGCCCAGGATCCCTGCGGTGAGGCTCTGCATGCTCCCGGGCAGGTTCCAGTCCAGCTTCGATTGAGAGATCACGTAGGCGGTAACGCCGATCAGGCCGACGAGCAGAGGAAGCCCGATGAGCCACACGACTGTGCGAGCGCGGCCACCACCGCGTCTGTACGACGCCTCCATGGCCGCCACGCTGTCTTCTCTTGTCCAGTTCTGCATGCGCAACGATCATTCGCCGCGCGGTCAGTGAGAGCCACTAGCCAAAGGTCCCACGCGTTCGAAACGTGGCCGGCGCGACCGCTTACGGCTGGATGGACGACGATCTCTGTTTCGTGCGGCCGTGGGGCTTCGACCTGGGCTCATTCGGGGTGCCCGTGCACATCTGGCAGGGTGCGCATGATCGGATGGTGCCGTTCGCGCACGGCCAGTGGCTGGCCGGTCACTGCCGCGGCGGGTGCGTGCACCTGCTGCCGGAGCACGGCCATATCAGCCTGATCGTCGACTCGTTCGGCGCAATCCTCGACGAGATGCTGGGTCGCTGATCAGACCGATCTTCACGAACCCGCGTGCGGAGATCTTGACCCCCAACTGAAGCTACTTCTCGATGTAGATCGTCACCGGCGGGATCATCCCGTACTCCTCCATCTGTGCCGCCATCTCGGGAGAGGCTGCGGTCTGCGCCGCCTGAAAAGCCTCCATGTCGGAGACGTCCCAAGTGGTGGCGACGCGGTTGCTGCCATCCGCGGCGACGTAGCTGGTCCCGTCCGACGCGTAGGCGGACATCTGGGCGACCAGCTGCGGCTTGAACTTCAGCCAGGCCTCGACATTCTTGACGGCTGCGGTGGCCACGATCTTTGGCATTTCGCCTCCTTCGGGAGAGATGCGCCTCGAGTCACAGTGCCGAGGCTGCCGACCCAGTGTGAGCAGAAGTATGCGGGTGCGCATGACCTCAGAGCGCGCCGATGTACGCCTCCTCGTGATGCAGGCCTGAGTCCAGACCGGCCTCCTCGACCCCGGGCGTGACCCGAACTGGCGTCACACGATCGATCAACCAGAGCATCGCGTAGGTGAACGCGAACGCCCAGATCGACGACATGACGACGGCCGCTACCTGCTTGAAGAAGAACTCCGCGTTTCCGGCGAGCAATCCATTGGCGCCGTTCGGGTTGAAAGCGGTCGTGGCCAGGATCCCGAGCATCACGATGCCCAGAAACCCGCCTACGCCGTGGACGCCCCACACGTCGAGCGCGTCGTCCCAGTGGAGCCTGTTCTTCAGCGCGACGGCGCCAAAGCAGACGACTCCCGCGAGGCTCCCGATCAGCACCGCACCAACCGGCGAGACATAGCCGGCCGCTGGGGTGATCGTCGCCAGACCAGCCACCGCGCCGGTCAGCAGTCCGAGGAAGCTCGGTTTCTTATCGAACAACCACGACATCGCGAGCCACACGATCGCGCCAAACGATGCGGCGACGTCGGTATTGAGGAAGGCGACTGCGGTGACCGAGTCGACGCGGAACTCACTGCCGGCGTTGAAGCCGTACCAGCCGAACCAGAGCAGGCCGGTGCCCAGAGCGACGAGCGGAATGCTGTGCGGCCCCGAGTCGGCGAATTTGCGTCGACCGACATAGAGGACCGACGCCAGCGCGGCGATGCCGGCGATGTTGTGGACGACGATTCCGCCGGCGAAGTCGAGGACGCCCCACTGGGCGAGGACGCCGCCGCCCCAGACCATGTGGACGAACGGGAAGTAGACGAACAGGAGCCACGCGGTGAGAAAGGCCAGGTACGCCTTGAACGTGACCCGGTTCACGAACGCGCCGGTGATCAGGGCCGGGGTGATGATCGCGAACATCATCTGGTAGGCGATGAACACGATCTCGGGGATCGACGGGTTCAAAGGCGCTGGGCTCGTCAGCGAGACACCGTTCAGGAACGCCTTATCGAGGTTGCCAATGACCCCGCCGGCGCCGCCCGAGAAGCACAGCGAGTAACCGACCGCGAACCAGATGACCGTCGTCCAACCCATCGAGACGAAGCTCTGCATCATGATCGCGAGGACGTTCTTGCGGCCGACCAGGCCGCCGTAGAAGAACGCCAATCCCGGGGTCATGAGCATGACCAGGCTGCTGCACAGCAGCATGAACCCGGTGTTGCCGGTATCGAGTCCTGGCATTGATCGCGTTCCCCTGGCTACAACTGACCGCGCAACAATGAGCCAGATCCAAAGCGGCCGTACGGGCCGTTTGCACCGTCACGATTAGGCCAACCCGCGTTGATCAGCGTGAAGCACGGCATCCTCTATTGACCAATGACTATGGTCACTGGACAATGTCCCCATGGTGTCCGAGCCCACTATCCCCGCGAGTCGTTTCAAGGCCCAGTGCCTCGCCATCTTGGATAGAGTCGAGCGCACCCGTGCGCCAGTCGTCGTGACGAAGCACGGAAGGCCGGTCGCTCGAGTCGTCCCCATTGATGTGGGCGCCGACCATCGCGACACAAGAGGCTCGATCGAGCTATTGGTGCGCGAAGACGAGGCGTACTACGGCACCGGGGAGGACTGGGAAGCAGACACGGCAGCCTCGTGAAAGTGCTCGCCGACACCCACGTGATCCTTTGGTGGCGTGGCGATCCGGCGCGGCTGTCATCGGTGGCGCTGCGCATGCTTGAGCGCGCAGATCCTGTCCTGTTGAGTCCAATCTCCGTCTGGGAGATGTCAACGCTTCTGCGCCTGGGCCGAATCCGCCTCGACCGCGACCTGGTCTCGTGGGTCACGGACCTGGTCGGCGAAGGCCTCGCACTGGCAGAGCTCACGCCACGTGCCGCTTCTCACGCGGGATCGTGGAGCGTTGACGAGTTCCCCGCCGATCCCGCTGATCGGCTCATCTACGCCACGGCGCGTGAGCTTCGAGTGCCGCTGATCAGCAAGGACGAGCGGTTGCACAGCATCGCCTCGCGCCGCGGTGACGTGCGCGTCATCTGGTAAACGGACGCTAGTCGATCGAATTCGCGACCACCGCGAGGATCTCGGGGCCGTACTGGTCGACTTTGACTGGACCCATGCCTTTGACGCGACGAAGAGCGGCGATCGTCGTTGGTCTGACGTCGGCGATTTCGTGTAGCGTCGAGTCGTGGGCGATGACATACGCGGGCACGGCATCCTGCCGGGCGCGTTCCCTACGCCAAAGTTGAAGAGCCTCGACCAACCCTGCGTTTGGTAGATCCGCGCGCGGTGTTGGGCCACCGACTGACGGGATGATGCGCACGGTGTGTGGGCGGATCTCGGCCAGGAAGCGCGACGGCTTGCGCGACCACGACAGCGCGAGGTGAGTTCGCGCGCGGGTGATGCCCACGTACAGCAGCCTGCGCTCCTCGGCCACCTGATCGTCCGTCTTGGCCTGGCGGATGGGCAACGTGCCCTCCTCGATCTGCGGCAGGAAGACCGCGTCCCACTCGAGCCCCTTCGCCCGATGGTAGGTGAGCAGGTTGACGCCGACGCCCTGCGCCTCCGATTCCTGTGCGTCCCTCCGATCCAGCTCTGCCGTCAGGTCCGCCACGCTGGCGTCGGCGTTCGCCTCGACCAGGTCCGCGGCAATGGTCAACAACAGGTCGAGCGACGCGGCGCGTTCGCGGGCCTCCTCCCCGACCGTCTCGGCATCCGGCTCGTAGCCCAGCCGCTTGACGAACAGGTCGCGGACAGCTTTGACGAGCGCGGCACCCGTCGCGGCAATCTCCGTGCGACGCAGAAGCTGGCGCGCGTCGCGCACCTCGATGCGCTGGTAGAAGCGCTGGCCACGCACAGTGAAGTGGATCCCTGCCCGAGTCAGCTCGTCCTCGATCGGCGGCAGCTGCGCGTTGATGCGGACGAGGACAGCGATCTCCGACACCTTGGTGCCGGCACCGATCAGCCGGCGGACGCCCGCGACGATCGCCGCGAGCTCAATCTCCGGTCCGGCGAAGCGGTCAATCGTGGGTTCGGGGCCAGGTGGTCGGTCGGTGGTCAGCGCGCCGCGTGGGCCGCCCGCGGTGAGTCGGTTGGCTAGCGCGAGGACCTGCGGCGTTGATCGGTAGTTCTGGGTCAGGGCGATGGTCTGGGCGCCGGGGTGCTTGTCGGCAAAGCGGAGCAGGTAGTCAGGCGTGGCGCCGGTGAACGTGTAGATCGTCTGGTCGGGGTCGCCCACGACCGCGAGGTCGCGCGAGTCGCCCAGCCACAGCTCGAGCAGGCGCTCCTGGAGCGGGTTCGTGTCCTGGTACTCGTCGACGCTGATCCAGGTCTTCTGGGTTTGGACGAGGTGCCGGGATTCGTCGTCCGATTCGAGCAGCTCGACCGTCAGCGCGAGCATGTCCTCGAAGTCGACCCGGTGGGCGCGGTCCTTGGCGCGCTCGTAGGCGGCGTACAGGCGGGCGAAGAGGTCAGCCGGGATCGGTGCCCTGTCTTGTGTCTCCGGGTCCTGCTCCCATTTGTCGGGCGGGATGCGGCGGACCTTGGCCCACTCGATCGCGTCGGCGATGTCCTTGGCCGGCGTGAACTTGTAGTGGCCGGGCAGGCTCCGCGCGAGCGGGCCGATCAGCGGCAGTTTCGAGTCGAGCACCTGGGGCGGCTCGGCACCACCGTGGCGGCTTGGCCAGAAATGGCGCAGCTGACGGACGGCATGCGCGTGGAAGGTCCGGGCCATGACGTTGGCATGGCCGAGGGCGGCCATTCGCTCGACCATCTCGTTGGCCGCCTTGTCAGTGAACGTCACGAGCAGGATCTTGCTGGACGCGACGACGCCCGTCTCGATCGCGAACGCCGCGCGCCGGCTGATCACCCGCGTCTTGCCCGTCCCCGCACCGGCGAGGATCACCAGCGGCCCGCTAGTAGCCTCCGCAGCCGCGCGCTGCGCTTCGTTCAGGTCGTCGAGCATCCGGTCGGGCGGTCCTGTCTCTCTCTGCTTCACTGTTCGAGAAGTTTCAGGGTCAGGCGTGACAGCTGCTTGTCACACGGTGATTGGACTGCGGAAGCGTGCCTTCATACTGGTACCTCGATGAGGAAGGAACCGATGGCCGAGAAGCACGCGATAACGCGAGATCCAGAGATCCAGGGTGGGACGCCCGTATTCAGCGGAACACGCGTTCCCGTGGCCGTAATGCTCGATTACCTCGCAGACGGCCAACCTTTGGAGAGCTTCCTGGAACAGTACCCAAGCGTCAGTCGCAAGAAGGCGTTGCAAGCGTTCGAGGAGGTCAAGGGGCTGCTGGTCACTGCGTGATGAAGCTGATCCTCGACGAAGATCTGCCACGCGATCTACTCACCGCGTTCAAGCAAAGTGGTCACGACGCGGCACACGTCGAGGACCTGGGCTGGAAGGGGATCCGGAACGGCGACCTCCTGAGCCGCATCTCGGGCACTTATGACGCGCTCGTCACGGGTGACACGAACATGCGCCACCAACAGAACCTCTCCCGATACGACGTAGCGATTGTGGTGCTCCAGCCGAGACTGAAGGTCCTCGAGCAGCTACTCGCGCTTATCCCGGCGACGCTGGCGGTAATACCGAATGCCCCCAAGGGCGAGGCGACCATCATTGCGGTCGAGGAGCGACCTCCGCGAGCCTGACGGGGCTCCTCCACCTTTCCGGCGTGGCTCCCGTAAGTCCCGTTGTGCTTTAATGCGTGGTGACTACTCAGGTGGTCACTTTAGGGAGGGCGCAATGGCAGAGATTGGAATCAAGGAGCTGAAGGCGAGCGCGTCGGCAGTGATCGAGCAGGTCGCTGGTGGCACGGCCTTTGTTGTCACGAAACGCGGCCGCCCGGCGGCGGTCCTGATGCCCATTGACGAAGCCGAGGACACCGTGCTCGCCAATGCGGATGAGTACGTTCGCATGCGCCGCGAGGCCCGTACCGATCACGCTCGAGGCCGGTCCATCGACCTCGCCGACCTACCCTGACGTCGTACTCGGTCCGCCTCGGGCCAGCAGCGGCGAAGGCTTATGAGCATCTGCCGCCAGAGGTGCGAGAGCGCACGAGGGAGGCCCTACTTGACCTCGCGGCCCAGGTGGCGGTTCCCGATCGGGTGCCCGGCAAGGCCGTCAAGACCATTCGAGGGGCCGATGACACATTCCACCGGCTGAGAGTGGGCGACTATCGCGTGATGTACGACATCCTCGACGACGAGCAGGTGCTCCTCGTGCTGGGCGTCATCCATCGTGGTGACCTGGAGCGCTGGCTGCGCAATCGCTGAGTGGATCCGGATCCATCGCGGAATGATACTTTGGCAGCCGAAAGTATAGTAGTATCGCGCCTGACCGTACGTAGGTAAGGAAGTGGAACCGACAGACTTCGCGCCAAGCCAGCGTCCGAACGTGCGCCGCGCGCCTACCGGTTACTGGGCGTTCGTGCCGCCCTCACTCCCTCCTGTGCTCGAGTTCGACGCGTCTTTGGTGACCGCGTTGTCCGACGGCGACCGCGCACTGGGGCGGCTCGCGGGCGTCGGCTCGAGTCTTCCAAATCCCTACCTCTTGATCACGCCCTTTGTGCGGCGTGAGGCTGTGCTTTCCAGCCGGATCGAAGGTACGCAGGCGACGCTCTCGGAGCTCGTCTTGTTCGAGGCAGCTGCGGGAGGGCGCGCAGCCACTGGCGACGTACACGAGGTTGCGAACTACGTTCGCGCGCTCGAGGCGGGTATTGCACCTGATCAGTCGTTACCGCTGAGCCTTCGGCTCATTCGCGATCTGCACCGGATCCTCATGACTGACGTCCGGGGGCAGGAGCGAACGCCGGGTGAATTCCGTACTTCACAGAACTGGATCGGACCGTCGGGCGCTCTGATCAACAACGCAACCTTCGTCCCGCCACCGCCAGATGAGATGTGGCAATCGCTCGATCGACTCGAGCGCTACCTGCACGAGCCGCGCATCCTCCCACCGCTCGTACGCCTCGCTTTGATTCACTACCAGTTCGAGGCAATTCATCCGTTCCTGGATGGCAACGGGCGTGTGGGCCGGCTGCTGGTGAGTCTGCTACTGCACCATTGGCAGGTGCTCCCGCAGCCCTTGCTGTATCTCTCGGCCTTCTTCGAGAGTCGGCGCAACGACTACTACCGGCTGCTCTTCGAGGTAAGCACGAAGGGTGCGTGGAGCCCATGGATCGAATTCTTCGCCAGGGGAGTCGCCGACCAGTCCACGGATGCGCTGACCCGGTCGGGCAGGTTGCTCGATCTCCGCGAGAGCTACCGCGCGAGACTCATGGCCGCCCGAAGCTCCTCGTTGCCTTTGCGCCTCGTAGACGAGCTCTTCATGCGACCCGCGATCACGATCGGAGCTGCGCAGTCGGCACTCGGGGTCACCTGGCGCTCCGCACAGATGAACGTGGAGAAGCTCGTACGCGCTGGGATCGTCGAGGAGGTCACAAGGCAGCCGAGGAACCGCGTGTACCTCGCCCGCGAGATCGTCGACATTCTCGACGCATAGGCCCACGCGAGCTGGGGCGCCGGTTCGGGTTTCTACCGACCCAGCGGCGTGGCGAGCCAGCTCGCTATCCAGCCCGTCCGACCGTCGGGCAGGCCAACACGCAGCCATGTTTCGCCGCGTGGGTCGCGTCCGCGTGAGAGCACGGCCAACTTCTGGCCGCGGCGCACGACGGTGACCGTGCGGTATTCGAAGCCGGCCGACGTGCGTAAGTTCACCGCACCGCCGGTCACCCAAACGCGTGGGAACGGCTGGGTCCTGATGGTCGGTTGGCGGAGGTTCTGCGGGAAGCAGCTGCTTGGAACGCGGGCGGCTGTGGCTGGAGACGCGGCAGCTTGCGCGATTGCGATCACCTTGTCCACGTACCGACGCGAGCTGAGCGACCAGAGCTCCTGCGCGCCGGTCGCGTTACCGGTCAGCCACCAGTGCGCTACTCGGCGCCAGTTCGGATGGATCACGTACAGATCGGCGATGCGTTGAGCGGCGACGTATTGCTGGTTCGCCGGAGTGGGTGGTGCCCAGCGGTTGCCCAGATACCGGCCCGCCCACGAGACCCAGTTGCGCGGCGTTACCTGGTACTTGCCGTAAGCGCCAGTGCGTTGGTTGAGGGCCGTGAAGCGACCACTCGACTCGACGCACGCGAGCCCGGTCATGAAGGCGTCGATGCCGATGCGCGGCGCGGCGGTCGCGCCGGAGGCGATCGCCGAAGCCAGGGTGGCCGCGACCAAAGCCGCAGCGGCGAAGCGTGCCCTGTGCATACGCGTCTCTCCACGTGCGTTGGCGGCTCAGCTCGAGACGCCATTTGCACCGGCAGGCACCGTGCCGTGCCGGCGACGGACCACTCGGTCCGCCTCGCGCTTCCAGGGCACCAGAGCGCTCAGACAGGATACGCATCGACACAACCGGCGTGGCGCCGGTGAAGGTGTAGATCGTCTGGTCGGGATCGCCCACGACGGCGAGGTCGCGCGAGTCGCCAAGCCACAGCTCGAGCAGGCGTTCCTGGAGTGGGTTGGTGTCCTGGTACTCGTCGACGCTGATCCAAGTCTTCTGCGACTGGACGAGGTGGCGCGCCTCGTCGTCCGACTCGAGCAGCTCGACGGTCAGCGCGAGCATGTCCTCGAAGTCGACCCGGTGGGCGCGGTCCTTCGCACGCTCGTAGCCGGCATAAATGCGGGCGAAGAGGTCCGGCGGGATGGGCGCCCGATCCGGCGGCGCCTGGTTCTCCCACTCGTTGGGTGGAATGCGGCGGACCTTGGCCCACTCGATCGCGTCGGCGATGTCCTTGGCCGGCGTGAACTTGTAGTGGCCGGGCAGATGGCGTGCCAGCGGGCCGATGAGCGGCAGCTTCGAATCGAGCACCTGCGGTGGGTCGGCGCCACCGTGGCGGCTGGGCCAGAAGTGGCGCAGCTGGCGGACGGCGTGTGAGTGAAAAGTCCGTGCCATGACACTCGGGTGGCCAAGCGCAGACATCCGCGCGACCATCTCGTTGGCCGCCTTGTCGGTGAAGGTCACGAGCAGGATGTTGTTCGCCGGAACGACCCCAGTCTCGATTGCATGCGCCGCGCGCCGGCTGATGACACGCGTCTTGCCCGTCCCCGCGCCGGCCAGGATCACGAGCGGCCCGCTAGCCGCGCAGACAGCCTCGCGTTGAGCATCGTTCAGATCGTTAAGCACTGTCCGCGAAGTGTCGCGGCCCGTCGTGACATCTGTCTGTCATCGCGGGCAAGATCATCCGTTCCTTCGCCGCCGCCGCGCCGGCTGGTCGCTCAGGAGCGCGAACGTTACGGCTGATCGTCCAGATGCTGGCGTATGCGCCCGGCGATCGCGTCATCGACGACCGAATCGGGGTCGCGCAGCCCACCCAGGCTGGCCTTCACGCCCACCAGCCCGGCATACAGGGGCGGGCACGTCGGACACGTCTCGAGGTGGGCCTCTACCGCCGACCGGATGCCGGCGTCGAGTTCGTTGTCGAGATACGCGGAGACGTGTCGTCGTGCACGCCAGCAGCGCAGCGGCTGGGCGAGGCTCGCCAGCCGGCGTTCATTGCCCTCCGCGAGAGCGCTGACCAGCATCATCCGGCCCCTGCGCAAGCGTTGTTTCGTGGCGGGTAGCCCGGCGTCCATGGCCCGGGCGATCTCGCCGGCCGTCCAGCCGACGACGTCGTGGAGGACGACGGGCAGGCGGTAGATGACCGGCAGGCGGGCGAGCGCGTCCTCGAGCTCGTCGTTGAGCTCGGCACGCTCGAGGACCCGATCGGGTGCGACAGAGTAGGAATCATCACGCCAGTTGGCCTCGACGGTGTCGATGTCGAGCTCATCCCGATGCACACGGGACCGATCGATGACGCGGTTGACCAGACTGCGCCGGAGCCAGGCTGAGAGAGCCGCCTGATCACGAAGTTGGTCGCGTCGGCGCCACGCCCCGATGATCGTCTCCTGCGCGCAGTCCTCCGCCTGGTCGGCGTCGCGCACGAGCCGGGTCGCAAGTCGCA
>Ga0209638_1001618_pt1 | contig 14226 bp, 8 predicted proteins | sample BarGraNGADG00211_FD_184490 | JGI IMG/M metagenome (GOLD analysis project Ga0209638, IMG submission 184490) | Arctic peat soil microbial communities from Barrow, Alaska - Barrow Graham LP Ref core NGADG0002-211 (SPAdes) (version 2) | ecosystem: Environmental > Terrestrial > Soil > Wetlands > Peat... | reverse complement strand
GTCCGGCATAGCCAATTACTCATACTCGATCGGCACCACGCCGGGCGGGACCAATACCGTCACCTGGACGGACGTCGCACTGGCGACCACGATCACCCGCACCGGTCTGGCGCTATCCAACGGCGTTACCTACTACGTGAACGTCAAGGCGACGAATACCGCCGGGGGCACAACCCTGGTTGGTTCTGCTGATGGCATTATGGTTGACGTCACTGCTCCCGGTGTTCCCGCCGTCACTGATGACGGGCAGTTCTTCTCCGATTCGCACGCGATCCACGCCAAGTGGACCTCTAAGGATAACGAATCAGGCATTGCCAGATACGAGTATTGCATCGGGACAACCAGTGGCGCCGGCGACGTGAAGTCCTGGACCAGTGTGGGCACAAGCACGGAGACAACGGCTTCCGGTCTGTCCCTCGTCAGCGGAAACGTCTATTACTTCAGCGTTCGCGCCGTGAACGGAATCGGCCTAACGAGCGGTGTGGGTTCGACTGACGGCATCACCCTGGACACGACCGTGCCGAGCGTCCCTGCAGTGACCGATGAGGGCCTGTTCACTCCCTCGATGACCAACCTGAACGCGTCCTGGATCGCTTCCGACCCCGAATCCGGGGTCAAGTCATACAAATACGCAGTGGGCACTGCGCCCGGTGCAACCGATGCAAGGGGCTGGACTAGCGCCGGAACTGTCACTTCCATTGCGCTGTCGGGTCTGAGCCTGAACCACGACCAGATCTACTTCATCAGCGTCATCGCCACCAACGGCGCGGGCTCGGATTCCGCGTTCGGCGCATCCGATGGTATCACGGTAGATGCGACCCCGCCCACGAAGCCCGTCGTGACCGATGACGGGGACTCCCAGATATGGCTGGACAAACTCCACGCCACCTGGACCAGCGGCGACCCTGAGTCCGGCCTCACAAAGTACGAGTACTCCATAGGAACCGCGCCGGGAGTTGCCGACGTGTTCCGATGGACCGATGTCGGCCTCAGTACCTACGTCACGAAGACCGGCCTGAATCTCCGAGAATCATCGCGGTACTACATCAACGTGCGCGCAACAAACAAGGTCGGACTGGTGAGCGAGGTCGGCTCGTCTGACGGAATTCTCATAGACAGCACCCCGCCTCCGGCTCCGCTCGTGACGGACGACGGCGCATTCACCGCCTCAGCCGACAGCCTGCACGCATCTTGGACCTCCGTGAACACGCCTTCCGGCGTTTCGTACTATGACTATTCGATAGGCACTGCTGCCGGCCTGATGGACGTAAAGGGGTGGACATCAGCGGGCCTCACAAACGAGGTCGTGGCCACGGGGCTTACGCTCACAGACGGCAATATCTACTTCATCAACGTTCGCGCTGTCAGTAACGTCGGCAAAGATGGAAACGTGGGTTCATCCGACGGAATCGCCGTGGATTCGACCCCGCCGACTACTCCAACCGTGACCGACGGCGGCGCGTTCGCCGCATCCGCGAGCGATCTCTCCGCAAGCTGGTCATCGGCCGATCCCCAGTCCGGGATCACCCTATATGAATACGCAGTCGGCACGAGCACAGGCGCGACAGACATACGCGGCTGGACACCCGCCGGGGTTGTGACCTCGATGACGATAGCGTCGCTTTCGCTTGTTGACGGCGGAACCTATTTCATCAGCGTGCGCGCGACCAATGGCGCGGGGACAAAGAGCGCGGTGGGATCCAGCGATGGAATAACCATCGACCTGACTCCGCCCAGCCAACCTATCGTTAACGATGACGGCGCTTTCACCACGAACGGCGGCCAACTCCACGCGACATGGGGTTCACTGGACGCCCAGTCCGGCATAGCGAAATATGAATACGCGGTCGGAACCACCTCCGGCGGAACCGATGCCCTTGGCTGGACCAGCGCGGGAGTATCAACTGATAGCGCAATCACCGGCCTGTCGTTGATCTCTGGCCTGACCTATTTCATCAGCGTTCGAGCTACAAACGGCGCTGGGCTGCTAAGCCCGCTTGGAACCTCCGATGGCATCCTCGTCGATGCGACTCCTCCGACCACTCCCGCCGTCATCGACGACGGCAGATATACGACCAACACGACCACGCTGCACGCTACATGGACCTCTCACGATCCTGAGACCGGCATCGTGGGCTTTGATTACTCAATTGGAACCTCAGCCGGCGGCACGGAACTGATCGGCTGGACAAGCATTGGCATGGCCACTTCGATCAATCGCTCCGACCTGACCCTCACGAGTGGCGCTACCTACTACATCAACATCCGCGCGACAAATGGGGTAGGGCTGGTGAGCATAGGATCATCCGACGGCCTTACGGTGGACACGACCGCGCCGCCCGCTCCCAATGTGACCGATGACGGCGCGTATACCTCCAATCCAGCGCAGCTTCACGCCAAAATGGCCTGCAACGACCCCGAATCCGGCGTTTCCAAGTATGAATGCGCCGTTGGAACCACGCCTCTGGGGACCGACATCGTCAACTTGCAGGACTCGGGACCTGGGCCGGACATCACGATCGCCGGCCTATCGCTCGTTACAGGCGTGACCTACTATATGAGCGCCCGTGCAACCAACGGCGCCGGTATGGCTGGAGACGCGGCCGCATCCGATGGCATCAAGGTCGATAACACGCCTCCGGTCGGGCTCATCGTCAACGTGGACGGGGACTTCACCGGCTCCGTGGACACCATTCACGGCTCTTGGTCCGCGACCGACCCCGAGTCCGGCATCGCAGGCTATCGATACTGCATCGGCACGACAGCCGGCTCGAACAATGTCGCGGATTGGCTTGATGCGGGTGCGGCTACTGACCACACGCGAACCGGCCTTTCGCTTGTCAACGGCCAGACATACTATATCACCGCCATCGCCACCAATGGCGCGGGCGGATCGTGCGCTCCGGTCTCCTCAAAGGGAGTCAAGGCCGATCTGACACCCCCGTCGACTCCGGTTGTTACCGACACCGGCACGTATTGGGGCTATAAGACCAGCCTGTGGGCCAGTTGGACCGCAAGCGACACTGAATCCGGAATCGCGGAATACGACGTTTCTGCCGGAACTTCTCCCGGTTCGACCGACGTCGCCAATTGGAGGAGCGCCGGATCGGCGGTATCGTTCACCATCACAGGTCTGCACCTGAGCGATGGAACCACCTACTACTACAACGTCAAGGCAAAGAACGGTGCGCGGAGTTGGAGCGGTGTCGGCAGTTCGGACGGTGTGCTAATCGACTCCACCCCACCCACGACGCCCGTCGTCATTGATGATGGTGATACCACTTCCGTGCTGGATCGGCTGCACGCGACCTGGCATTCCGAGGACCCCGAGTCCGGCATCGTGGAGTATACCTACTGCATCGGCACGAGCCCCGGCGCGACCGATCTCGTCGGCTGGACCAGCGCAGGCACGACCCAGGAGATAACCATCACCAGCCTCGTGCTTGACCCGGTCTTGCGATACTACTTCTCCGTCAAGGCCCGCAGCGGATCAGGCGCGTGGAGCGCAACCGGCGCGAGCGACGGAATCGGCTACACCTCGGGAGCCGCCATCTGGGGGCGGTTCCGCAACGACAATCGCGGCATGGGTAGGGGACTCTTCAATGCTACGCGGATCAGCGATCTTGCGTGGTCGATTCCCACCCTCGGCCCGGTCGAGTCCTCGCCCGCACTCGCCGGAGACGGGACCACCTACATCGGCTCCAACGATGGTAAGCTATATGCGATCACCCAAAACGGCACCGTGCGCTGGTCAACGAACCTCGGCGCGCCTGTGAATGGATCGCCGGCTATCGCTGACGACGGCAAGATCGTGGTCGGCACGGATGACGGCAAAGTCCGCTGTCTGGACAAGGCCGGGGTCGTTTCGTGGACGTATTCGACCGGCAGCGCCGTGATCTCCTCACCCGCGACCAAGGACGGGGTCGTGTATGTGGGAAGCTCCAACAACTCCTTGTATGCGCTCTCCCTCGAGACCGGCGCGAAACAGTGGTCATACGCGACCGGCGGCGCGATATGGTCCTCACCGGCCATCGACAGCGCCGGAGTCATCTATGTGACCGCCGAGGACGGCTGCCTCTACGCCATCAACCCCAGTGGTACCCGTAAGTGGAAGTACCAGACGGGCAGTTCGATCGTTGCATCCCCTGCCATCGATCCTGACGGAGTTGTCTACTTCGGCAGCGGCGATGGCGGGTTCTACGCGATAAACGCCAACGGCACGAGGAAGTGGCGTTACGAGACATACACCATCATCGGCTCCTCCGCCGCAATCGGCCCCGATGGCGTCCTCTACTTCGGGACCGGCTATGAGGGCAGCGATGGACGGCTCTACGCGCTCAAGTCAGACGGAACGGAGAAATGGCACATCGACTTCCCCGGCGGCGGGATCACTTCCTCGCCCGCGGTAGACCCGTCAGGCACGATCTACTTCGGCGCTTGCGACAAGAAGCTATATGCCTATAAGTCCGACAAGACCAAGCTCTGGGCGTTCGCGACCGCTGACACGGTCTACAGCTCTCCGGCGCTTGGCGCGGACGGCAGCGTGGTGTTCGGCTCCTATGACGGCAAGGTCTACTGCCTGCGCGATGCGACCTCAAAGGACCTGACCCCGCCGACCACACCCGTGGTGACGGTTCCGAGCGCATCAATTGCGTCGGGCGATCCGTTCACGGCCTCCTGGAGCGCGACCGACCCTGAAACGATGGTCGCCGAGTACACTTACGCGGTAGGCACGACCCCTGGTGGTTCTGACGTGGCCGGATGGACCAGCGCGGGGATCGAGACTTCCATGAGCCGCGACGATCTGCCTCTCGAAGGCGGCCAGACCTACTACGTATCCGTCAAGGCGCGGAATCCCTCTCAGCGCTGGAGCGATGTGGGTGTAAGCCGAGGCGTGACGGTCATATCCGCAGTCGGGTACGACAAACTCGGCGCGCTCAAGGCTGCCGATGATGCCACTGGCGTCTCGCTTCTTGGGAAGACCGTCACGGCGGTATTCGCCGATTGCTTCTTCGTCGAGGAACCCGACCGCGCATGCGGCATTCGATGCGTCGAGGGCTCCACCACACTCAAACCCGGCGACATCGTGGACGTGCAGGGCGACCTCGAAACAATCAGCGGAGAGCACTGCCTGACTGGCGCCACTCACACGCTTGCAGGTCCGGGAGATGTGATCAGGCCGCTTGCCATCAGTGGCCATTCGCTCCTGGGTCACGGCGTCCGATGGGGCTTCTGGTCTCAATGTGCGGCCGCGTGACTGCGGAGGGCGATGGCTGGTTCGTTGTGGACGACGGTTCCAACCTGGTTTCCACCAGATCGGGAGTCGGCCTCGAAGTCCGTTGCGACGGCAGGCCGACCAGTGTCGGCAAGTACGTTCTCGCGGTCGGTGTTCTCTGCCGCGAGCCCTCAAACGGGCAGACCGCGACTGTTCTCCGCCTGATCCCAGGCAAACTGACTCAGTTCAACTAGGCACCTGGTTCAATGGGTGGCGGCTTAGCGGCCGCCACCCGAACTCCTTTGCACCACCGTCATGCTGAACTCGATTCAGCACCCACGGCACCCCAGTCCACGCAAGTGTTGATCGTCCGGGGTTTGCAACCCCGGATGCTGTTCTGGGGGTCTGTGACCCCTGCCCAGTGTTTGCTCGGATCACAGATCCGGGGAACTCGGTCCGGGACTGCAAGTCCCGGACCATCGGCATCTCTGCAAGAAACCGCTCATCTATCGCAAACTGTGCAGTGCCGTCATTAATGCTACCTCTGCTGTCGATATAATGTCCAGGTTAGTGACGGAATGTTAAAAGAGTTTGCCTGCCTGCCGTTTATGCCCGGACATCAGGGGGGTATGATTCGAGAGAGCCTGGGGGAACTGAAGAAAATCGACCGTATCTATAGCTGCTGATGTGCGCACGGGAGCCGAAAACAGGCATCCCGGCGTCCCCCGTTAGGCCACTGGATATGACATGCGGGCTTGGAGTTTCACGCGAATCGTTTCGGCAATACTCATCGCCGCCGCGGGTTTCTGGCTTTATGCGGGTACCCTCAGGGAGCTTCTTGCGACCTGGCTCAGCGATGGGAACTACTCACACGGGATCGTGGTTCTGCCGGTCGCGGCGGCAATTGTCTACTCCAAGCGCAAGATACTGGCAGAGACGCCCGTGGAGCCGTCCGGGCTCGGAAACCTGGTTCTTGCTGTCGGCCTCGCGGTATTCGCCTTCAGCCGATGGTCGGACGTGACGTTTTTGGCGGGGCTGTCCATGGTGATAGTGATCGCCGGTCTGGTATGGACTTTCGCGGGGCTGAAGATGCTGCGGGAGCTGGCGTTCCCGATAGCGTTTCTCGTCTTCATGACCCCGCCGCCGGACTTCTTCGTGGAGCGGGTCGGAGCGCCGCTGCAGAGGGCCTCGTGCTCGTATGCGGCGATGCTGGGCGGAATCTGCGGGTTCGACGTTGAGAGCCAGGGGGTGATGCTGCTGGCTAATGGGCTCACTTTTCAGGTCGATTTGCCCTGCAGCGGAATCCGGGCGATCAATTGCCTGACTGCTTTCTCGGCGGTACTTGCCTATATGGCTAGAACGTCGTTTACCGGTCGGGCAGCGATATTCCTAGCCGCGATTCCGGTGGCTTTCGCGGCCAATGTGCTGAGGGTGTTCGTGGTGATAGCGGTTGCGAATGTCGATTCTCTCAAACCTGACGTAATGCGATTTCACGATGCCAGCGGTCCCGTGGTGTTCCTTCTGGCGCTGGCGGTTGTAATGCTGGTAAAGAGGCGATTTGAATGCACGTGGCGAGACGACGCAGTCCCTATATAGTCGCACTGGCGCTGCTCTTGGGAGCTGGGATGTTCAATGTGTGGTCCCGTGCTGATGAGCACGGAAGCCGCATTGTGTTTGCCCCGTCGCCATTGCCCGCGAAGATGGCTGGTTGGGCCTATGTGAAGGAGAACAATGCAGACCGCGCGGTGCACGACATGCTTCAGGACGATGCGATGCAGTGGCGAAGCTATCGACGCGGCCAAGAGTGGGCAGATGTGCTAGTGCTCTACGGGCACCGCAAGCGAACCTTCCACTTGCCCGACTCGTGCCTGGCCGGAGCCGGCATTAGCATCAAGTCGAGACAGGTGATTGTGTTGACTATGCCTGACGGGTCGGTCGTGCCATTCCACGCGCTTACTCTCTGCAAGGACGACGTAACCAGGGTAGCGCTCTACACATTCATCGGCCCCGGCGGGAGCCCCACGGACCTGCTTGGCCTGAACGTGGGCATGCTCATGTGCAGGGTTCGCGGGCAGGGACCCAAAGGAGCGGCGATACGCGTGATCGGACCGCTCGACCAGGCAAAGCCGCTCGCCTCTCAGCCGGTGTGTGACCTTGCGCTTTCCGCGCTCAAGGAAGTATGCAAACGAGTGGAGCGAGCCGGTCCGGCGCGTAACCAGCGAAAAGCAGACCTGGGAGGACCCAAATGGCCGACCTGCTGACTCGTCCACGCCCGATGGAGAACGCCCAGGAGCGGTTGGACAGCGCGACGCGCAAGCTGCTGTTGATCGCGGTTGCGTTCATTCCGGTAGCTATCATAATCGCTCTGCGAGCGGCGAGCGGATGGGGCCAGTTGGCCCACCCCTCGGCGATGGAGTATGCGCAGATCGCGCGTAACGTATCGGAGGGCAAGGGCTTCGTCACCAACCAATTGACGCCTCTCTCGGTGCATATCACGGGGTCATACGATCACGCCCCGGACATCAGCAATCCGCCTTTGTATACGCTGGCGCTCGCCCTGCTCTTTGGGGCGTTTGGGGCGAAGGACGCAGTTGTGATCGCTGCCTCGATGGGCTTCTTCGCGATGTGCGTCCTTATGGTCTTCCTTTTGGCGCGGAGACAGTTCTCGCTAGGTGTTGCCGCGTTAGCGGCGGCGCTGTTCTCCACTCAGTTCGAGATGGTGAAGGCTTCCCTGACGGGTACCTCCGTGATGCTGGCCGCGCTAATGATGCTGCTGTTCTGGTACGCGCTGACGGCTTCGGGCGACCGCGCGCCAAGGCATTACCTCAAAGCGGGCGCGTTCTTCGGCCTATGCTACCTGTCGAACTACTCCGTGATGCTCCTGCTTCCGGCGGTGCTGATCTGCGTTTGGCAGACTTCGGCCAAGCGCAAAGGCCTGTCTGTTGCCGCGTTCCTCTCCGCGGGGCTGATCGTTACGATGCCTTGGCTGGTGCGAAATGCGATAGTCGCGCACAACCCGATCTTCACGACTTCCCAATATGACGTGTTCATGAGCACGGTCTTCTATCCCGGCTACGATGTTCATCGCACCTTTGCCACTGTTCCCTCGCCACTGTGGTTCGCGATAACTCACATCCCAGAGTTCATGGGCAAAGCCGTGGAGGGGCTCGGCCAGATGTATTGGCAAGGACCGGCTCTCGTGGGGCTCTACATATTGCCGTTCTTTCTGTTGTCTCTCTTCGCAAAGGTGCGGGATGATGTCGTTCTGGCTGCGAGGCGACTGCTCGTGGCATGCATAGTCATTCTAACTCTGGGCGTTGCGCTGGGTGACCAGCAGTCTTCACACCTGGTGATGCTTACGCCCCTGATAATCGTCTTTGCAGCCGGCTACATGCTGCAAGTGGTTCAACGTGCTATCAGCGCTCCCGGGCGGAGGGTACTGGTCCTGGCTGCGATTGTGATCGGGGCCGCCCTGCCTGCCGGATTGGCGCTGCAAAAGAGTATCGCTCCATCGTCTAGGGGAATCCCCACGCAGTTCGTTGAGATGGACGGCATAGTTCCATCCGACGCGATTGTGATGAGCGATTGCCCGTGGGCGGTGGCGTGGTACGGCCGCAGGACGGCTGTATGGCTTCCCCTAGACCCCAGGCAACTAGCTCAGATAGAGGAGAAGCTGGGGCCGGTGGATGCGGTCTTTGTCTCTCGCTATGCCGCCAACTATGCTTCGGCGAGTCCGGCGGCTCTGGTGCGCCTGCTAACCCAACCGGGAGCAGGAGGTGGGTTTCACGTAGCCCGAGCCTATCAGGCCGGGGACGTGCTCCTCATCAGTGGGCGCTATTCTCGCACCGAATAGGGCGCCGCTTAGCCCGCATTATTCACGAGGAATGTGGATAGTGCCGGCCGAGGGCCACTTGCCTTATTGGCAGTGGCGCCGTGTCAGATTGGGGAGGGGACTGACTGAGCGCCGACTGGTTTCGGTCTCGTATCTTGACTACTTGAACCAGCACTACTTTAGGAGGTGAACTTGGTGCCAAGAAGATTCAACTGCCTTGTGCTGGCGATTGCCTGTAGCCTGCTGATCGCAGGGGCGGCGGTGGCAACTCCTGCTCCCGTCTTCGGTGACCTTGCGACTGCAAACAACTACGGGCACGTCACATACTCTCAGGTCGGGAACACGTTCAACTTTACCGTGTTCAACGATCAGACGCTCGCAGGACAGAAGATCGCTGGGTGGGCATTCTATCCGATCGCTACTCTCAACGGAATCGTCCCAGTAGTCAACGGAATGCCTCCGCTGGGTTGGGTGAGCGTTGGCTGGGAAGGCCCGGTGATGTCACTGGGCCCTGATACCTCAGGGGACATCCGTGACTCGTTTGTAACGAACATGGATCTGTTCAATATCGCGCCTGGCGGATCGCTCAGCGGGTTCTCTGTCAACTGGATCGGAGCCACCTTGCCGACCGACTTACGGTTCGGCGTGTTGGTGTCTCGACCGGGCAGCACGTTCTGGGCTCATACCGGACCCAATCCGTGTCTGCCACCCGTGCCTGACGCAAGCACCCTGTTGCTGGCGGCAACCGGGGCGCTGGCTGCATTACCCTCGCTGAGGAGGTCTCTTCGGAGGCGCGCCGCGGCGTAGATGGCCAAAGGCGAGTCGGGGAGCGAAAGCTCCCCGACTTCCCTTCTCGATCTTGAATCATTGACGACCTTATACTGGTAACTCGGAGTCTTATCTTATGGATGCCTGGCGCATATACTACGCAGCCAAGAGACACAAATACCTGGTAGCCCTATCGGTGCTGGTGGCAGTGGCGGGAGCAGTGATCGTAAGCCTGTTCCTGCCCAAGTATTGGGTCGCCACGGCGACTCTGCTGCCTTCCGAGGCGGTTATCCGCCAAAACACGCCGAGTCCGGCGGACGCCGAGGGCGGCCCACCCGCGCAGGTGGAGGCGTCTCCGCGTGACCGAAAGGTGGCGAACCTGGTCGTGCTGGCCAAGAGCAGGACGGTGGCGGACAGGGTTTCGCGAAAGGTCCATATCGACGCAATAACACTGCTGCGGGTGGTTGACTGCGATCGCATAGTCAAAGCCGAGAATGGAATCGCCACGGACATGATCGGTGTATCGGTGAGATACTCCGACCCTTCGACGGCGGTCGAGGTTGCCAATGCGTGGGCTGGCGAATTCAGCAAGTTCCACGAGGAAGTCTCCCAGCGAGAGGCTGAGGGGACCCGCCTGTTCCTGGAGAGCCTGCTTCGTACCACCAGGGTTCAGCTCGACGGTACAGCCGCCGAACTGGCCGCCTTCCGCAAGCAGCACCTTATCGCCGATCTGCCGCAGGAGATAAACGCAGCCATCAGTGAACTGACTCCCCTGCGTGCAGAGCGTGACGAACTGCGCGCGAGGGTCGCGGACATAGCAGCTAGGCTGTCCACTCGAAAGCAGCAGGCACACGGTCTTACTCCTACGCGGACCGTCAGCTCCGCCGACGTGCCTGCCGCAACAATCGATGCGCTGCAGAAGTCAATAGGTGATGCGAAAGCCGAGTTGCTGAAGATCAGCCAGGTTTACACAGATGACTATTACCGCGTCAAGCAGCTCAAAGCGCAGATAGCCGCTTCGCAGGCCGAACTCACGAGACAGCAGCAGCTCACGCAACCCGTGGTCCGGGTGATCGAGGACCCTGCATACGGGAAGATCGTCACGGAGATAAAGGACCTGGAAGCGGAGGCGCATGCCGGCCAAGCCCGGCTGTCGCGGCTTGATAGTCTGATCCAGGCGCGAGAATCACATATGGGCTCGTTTTCGGGCATTGACCTCGGGCTTTCCGAACGAAAGCGCGCCTACGATGAGGCGGACAAGAGATACACGGCTGTCTCCGCGCAGGTGCATTCCGCCAGGCTGAACGAGCGAATCGCCGCCGAGGCGGGAGCGATCAAGCTGATCGATGAGGCTAAAACCGCGGATGGGCCGCTTCAAGTGGGACCGTCGCTTCCGCAGCTAGTGTTGTGTGGGATTCTGCTTGGGTTGTTAGTTGGGCTTTCCATAGTCGTAGCAGTGGAGACGCTCGATACTCGCGTTCGCACAGCGACGGACGCTGCCGAACTGCTTGAGCTCCCGGTCTCAGGCATCATACCTAGAGTCCCAGCAAACGGCGGTCCGCCCAACCCGTCAGCGCTGATCTCGCACAATTCGCCAATGTCGCCATTCGCGGAGTCATATCACTTCCTGGCGACGGAAGTCCTGTTGGACTCAAAGGCGGACGAGACTCGCTCGATAATGGTCGCTACAGCCAAGCCTAACCAGGGCGGTACATCGACGATCTGTAACCTGGCGATCACTCTCGCCCAGGCCGGGCGGAGGGTGGTGCTGATCGATGCCGACCTTCGCCGTCCCAGCCTTCACAAGCTGTTCCGGGTACCCAACGACTTCGGCCTTGCTGATGTGCTCAGGGACGATGCCTCGATGGTAGCGTGTATGAAGACCACTCCCGTGGAGAACCTGGCGCTCATGACCGCGGGATCGAATATCGACAACCCATGGGCGCTTTTGAGGAGCGCCCGCCTGGGCCGGCTTCTTGAGGACTTGAAGCAGGTCGCGGACTATGTGCTGGTGGATGTTCCCAGCGCGATCGTATTCGCCGACGCGGCTACCGTGGCGTCGATCGTGGACAGCGTTCTGGTCGTCGTAAGGGCGAACGAGTCGCCGCGCGGCTCGGAGTTCCAGGTCAAGGGGCTTCTCGACAAGGCAAACGCGAACATCCTTGGGGTGGTCCTTAACGATGTGCCGGCGGAGGAAGTGGATAGCTGCCACTACTACGCTCATTACTACTCAGCGCCGAGCTTACTCAAAGGTGGCCCACGCAGACCGGGTGCGCCGCCGAGGGACGAACTCGGTTGGACTCGTGACGGCCGTGCCGATGGTGATTCGGACGGCTACGTGTTGGACGACGAGGGGAGGACGTGAGATGTCGGTTTCGCGCCAGGCCGGCAGGACGCCCGGTGTCGAACGGAGGAGCCGTGGCTCGCGCAAACGCAGGTCTGCCGCCGATGGCGGCGAGTGCGGCACGCCCGCCAGGAGCGTGATAGTGGTTGGCGTGACGGGAAAGGCTGTGTCTCTGGCCGAGGCATTGCGGCAGTCGAAGAACCCGCGCTACAGAATAATAGGCCATCTTGCAGAGGATGGGATCGAAGCCATGCCGGGCCTGGAAGTGCTCGGGAAGCTATCAGAGATGTTCGAGATTGCCAACCGGCTCGATGTTGACGAGGTGATTGTGGCATCGGCGCCGGGGTGGATGGAGCGCCTGGCCGGGGATATTTCGACCAGTGGTGACGGACATCCGAAGATTCGGATCGTTCCGAGCGTTTATGAGTCGATGGTCTGCTATCCCAAGATGGCCCGCGTCAACGATCTGCCTGTCATGACGATCGACTGCGACAGGTCTGCGCACTCGGAATGGCTCAAGAGGGTGTTTGACGTGGGGTTCTCGGCGCTGGCGTTGATCGTAAGCGCGCCGATCATGGCCCTGGCGGCGCTAATGATGAAGCTGACTTCCTCGGGTCCGGTGCTTTATCGGCAGCACAGGGTAGGGCTTCACGGAACGGAGTTCGTGCTGCTGAAGCTGCGCACGATGGTGCGGGACGCCGAGAAAGAAACCGGGCCGGTGCTTTCGTCGGCCAACGATGGTCGCGTGACTCTGATCGGAAGGGCGCTGCGGCGGCTGAAGATCGATGAACTGCCGCAGTTCTACAACGTGCTCAGGGGCGACATGAGCGTCGTCGGGCCTAGGCCTGAAAGAAAGTGCTTTGTCGAGCAGTTCAGCGAATCCATACCCGGCTACGCCGCGCGGCACCACGTGAAACCGGGGATCACCGGGCCTGCGCAGGTCTACGGGCGCTATACGACCGATCCCGAGGTGAAGCTTAAGTACGACTTGATGTATGTCTACGGGGGATCGCTGTTTACCGATCTCAAGATACTCGCTAGGACCATTCCGGTCTTGATTGCAGGTACATAATGCCTATGAAGCCTACCAATATACTCACAATCGATCTCGAGGACTGGTTCCAGGTATCCAATCTGGAAGACCGGATCGCACGCGACGCGTGGCAGCATTGCGAGTTCCGACTGTGGGAGAACACCGAGCGCCTGTTGGAACTGCTTCATCGGTCCCGCGCGCGGGCGACTTTCTTTGTGCTTGGGTGGAACGCGGTCAAGTGCCCCTCGCTCATTCGCGAGATCGCGCACGCCGGCCATGAGATCGCTACCCACGGTTTTGAGCACAGGCTGGTCTACGAGATGACCCCAGAGCAGTTCAGAGAGGATCTGAGGCGCTCGATCGACGCAATCGAGGACGCGACAGGCGAGAAGGTGAATGGCCATCGCGCGGCGTCGTTTTCCATCACTGAGAACTGCCTGTGGGCGCTGGAGATTCTTGCCCGGGAAGGCCTTACCTACGATTCCAGCATGTTCCCTATCCGCCACGACCGCTACGGCGTTTCCCGGCAGTGGATGGAAGGGCGGGACATCGTGACCGACGCCGGCTGCATAATGGAGGTGCCGATAACTGTCTGGCCCGCGATGGGAGTCAATCTCCCGTTCTCTGGTGGGGGCTACTTCCGTCTCCTGCCGTATCGCGGCGTCAGGCGCCTGACCCGTGCGATCAACAGTGCCGACAGGAGGGTCGTTTTCTACTTCCACCCCTGGGAAATGGACCCCGGCATTCCGCGCCTCAAGCTCGGTCTGGCTAAGGGGTTCAGGTCCTATTTCAATATCGGATGCAACGAGCGGAAGTTTGCGTCGCTCCTGCGGGACTTCTCATTCGCGCCTGTAGCCGACGCGCTCAAGCACGACGAGCTTCCGATCCGCACGCTGCGCAGGGGGGCGGGCGAGCAGTGGGTGCTGCTGTGATCCCGAGCCAGGCGCTGCCGTGAACTGTCGGAAGCTCATAAGGCACATTCTCATCTACGGTTCCGGCGTTTGGGCCGGGAAGGCGATCGGGTTCATCATGAT
>Ga0209638_1001617_pt1 | contig 14226 bp, 13 predicted proteins | sample BarGraNGADG00211_FD_184490 | JGI IMG/M metagenome (GOLD analysis project Ga0209638, IMG submission 184490) | Arctic peat soil microbial communities from Barrow, Alaska - Barrow Graham LP Ref core NGADG0002-211 (SPAdes) (version 2) | ecosystem: Environmental > Terrestrial > Soil > Wetlands > Peat... | reverse complement strand
GACAAGAAGCGATACGGCTCCCACTGCAGCCAACCCGATTCGCCGACCGGGCGAAAAAGTTCGACCGGTGATCAGACGCCACCCGACTGCACCGACGATAGAAACTACGCAGACGACGTTGACAAACAGAGCTACCGACAAGCGAGTGTCGGTGCCCGAGCCCATACCGTGCAACAGGGCAATGGGCCAACACACATAGGCCAGCCAGTGCACATTCCGCCACGCCCGGGTACCGATGCGCCTCCGGAGGCCGCTGGTGATGGCCACGGCCAGAAGCATGTCCAGTGCCAATGCTCCGAAGCCCACCCAGAGTGGGCGGTAGGGAGTACGGAAAGGGACGATCGCGTCAAGGAATCCAATGGGTACGTAGCCGTCAGCAACGGTGGTGACGACATGGATGGCGATAAGGGCCAGACAGAACAGCGAGAGATTGCGGTGCACCGATTGCGAAAGGAACCTCGGCCACCGCTCTGTCGTCCATCCCACCGATGACACGATGCCGAGAACGACGGTTGCCGTAAGGAGGACTAGTGCGACGAGTCCCGTGGCCCGGGTCAAATACCACAAGGAGGTGTAGCCGTGCCCGACGGTGGCAACGATTGGCGGCGTCATGAGGTGCCGCACTTCAAAGCGATTGGTGTATCGGTGTCAGCCGGCCATCCGGCAATGTTAAACACTGTTCCGTCCAACGCCACCAGTCGGGCTGGAAGGCGGCGCGACGCGAGCCACGAGAGTGCAGCCGACCCTTTTACCATGGCTGCGGTGGATGCGGCATTGGCGTCGACACACGTTGCCGCGGACACCGTGACCGTGCGCCAAACCGGTTCTGCTGGTAGGCCCGTCGACGGGTCGATGATGTGGTGGACGTGGTGCCCGCCCATCCGCCACTGGCGAACAGCGATCCCCGACGTGGCCAGCCCTCCGGAAGCGATCGCCACTGCCCCGCCGGTTGGCAGTCCGCCAGCCACATCACCGAGGCCGATCCGAAATCCACCCGATGGTGGTGGACCGGCTACCGCCACGTCGCCACCCAGTGACACCAGCACACCGCAGCCGAGGGAGCTGAACACCTCTTCGGCGACTCGGTCCGCGGCCCATGCCTTGGCGGTGGCGCCGAGATCGATCCGGGTTCCGGGGGTCACGTGGACGGTCCGCCGTGCCGTATCCACCTCGATGGTCTTCCAGCCGGGCACAGGGATAGGGACAGGCAACAAACCCGTCACGCCTCCGGCGATCTCCGAGAAGTCGCGGTCGTAACCGAGCCGACACATGGCACCACCGACGGTCGGGTCCACCGCTCCGTCGGTGGCTTCTGCCACTCGTAAGGCGACATCGAGTACCTCGAGGAGGTCCTGACTGACCACAGCCACCTCGTTGCAATCGCTGTAGAGCTTGGAAATCTCCGAATCAGCCCGGAACCGGCTGGCCACACGGTCGATGTGGTCGAGCTTGCTGCGGAGGATCGCCGCGGCGGCAACCAAGACATCCGGATCCGTGAGCACCAACTCAGCCGTGGTACCGAGAGCGGGAATCCGGTAGTTAGCCGGGCAGTCAATCGTGTTGCGTCCAAACACCGGCGTCGTCAGCTGGCACCGGTGGTGACTTGCGCTGACCGTCTCGTCACCACGGGCGGGCTGACAGGAGCCACCGGAGATGTCTGTGCCGTCTGCGGTGAGTTCGTCGGAGCCGAGGATCCTGAAGGTGCGGGCACCGCGGAGTGCCCGGGCAACGCTTTGGCGACGTAGAGCCCCAACACGCCGACAGCGGCAACAATGGCGACGGCGACACTCTTTGTGACCTTGCCGACCCGGACCAGCGCCGCGTCTCGGCGGCCCCGTGCGACTCGATCTGTGGCGCCTACAGGTGTATTCCCAGTGCGTGCCATGCCATTCATGGTACGGACCCATCCTGACGACAACATGACGGAAACGTGAGAATCAGCTAAGAAACGCCGTTCACATCGGAACTGGTTGATTCCGATCGGTGACCGGATCCACAGGGGCGGCGGCCTGAGTCTCCGACTGGTGTCTCCGGAAGAATCGAAGGCGTCTTGTGCCTTTACCGCTCGCCGGTCGCCCTCCACCCTTGCGCCACGACACCTCCATCCGGGCTCCCCCCAAGGGGGCGGTCCTGATCGACCAGGAGCCACCAGTGGCCCGTACCACCGAGTCGGCGATGGCCAATCCCAGGCCGGTGCCTCCCAGATCCTCGGCACCTCGATGGAAACGGTCGAAGACCGCCGCTCGATTTTCGACAGGTATCCCCGGTCCGGAATCGTCCACATCGAGGACGATCCGAGTTGCGGTGGTTCGAACCCGAACCTCGGCGGCCCCTCCACTGCCGGCATAGCGGCAGGCATTGTCGACGAGCACCCCGATGAGGCGGTCGATCCACGCCGGATTGGTCTGAAGAAGGGCCGGCTCCAAGCCTTCCCGATGAAAACTCAGCGCTACCCCACCGGCAGTGGCGACCGCTTGAAATCGGTCAACACCCGTCTCCGCGTTGGCGGCGACATCGACGTCATCCCCCTCGAGGAGCCGTGGACTCTCGTCATCCACGCGGGCCAACCACAAGAGATCGTTCACGATGCTGCGGAGACGGCGCCCTTCGCCGGATACGCGCGTGAGAACCGCTCGATAGGCGTCGGTACTGCGGGGCCGGCTCAGTGCCAGGTCGACTTCGGCTTCGATCACGCTCAGGGGTGTCCGCAGCTCGTGGGAAGCGTCAGCGGTGAACTCCGTTTGCCGTCGACGCACCAGCTCGAGTGGAGCGGACGCTCGAAGCCCGATCACCAAAGCCCCCGCATACACAAAGATCAGGACTGCGACACCAACTCCGGCCTCCGGCAGGAACAGGGTGTCCTCCACCCGTTTGATCTGACCGATGCCCTCGCCAGCAACCAACCAACCGGAACCTGACGTTACGGCCTGGAATCGGAATGACGTGCCTCCCGCCCCGATGGTGATGGCACTGGTCGACCACTGATGACGTGGCAGCTGCGGGGCACCGGTTGTCAACGACGTGACGGCTCCGGTGGATGAGACCGCCCACACGAATGCCGGTGCGTCATCGACACCATGGTCTCTTTGCACCGTCGGTGATCCGGTCTTCGGAACGCTCAGGACCTCTCTCCGGGCATCGACGAGACGTTCGGAGAGGCGGGCGTCCGCCTGACTCGTCAGCCGGTGCACGACGAAAATATTGAGCACAATAACGGCAATCAGGTAAGTGACCATGACGACGGCGGTAGCCATGGCTGCCACCTTGGCGGCATAGAGCCGATGCACCGCCTTGGTTCTCACGCGGCAACCAACCGATACCCGGTTCCCCGAACCGTCTCGATGCGAGCGCCGCCGCCACCGAGCTTCGCTCGGGGTCGGGCCACATGGACGTCGATGGTGTTGGATCCAACGGCCTCAGCCTCATCTTCCCAAATTTGGAGGGCAATGCTCCGGCGAGTGACCACCGAAGGGCTTCGACGCAGCAGCAGCTCGAGTAAACCAAGTTCTGTCGTGGTGAGAATGACCGCCTCACCGGCCTTGGTGACCTCCGAAGTAGCCGTGTCCAAGAAGAGATCGCCACAGGCGATCTGGGGTGCGAGCGTGAAGGCAGGTCGTCGCTGCAGTGCTTGCAACCGAGCAAGCAACTCGGCAAACTCGAACGGTTTCCCCAGGTAGTCGGCAGCCCCAGCGTTCAGCTCGCTAACGCGATCTTCGGTCGCGTCTCTGGCGGTGAGCATCAGGATGGGTGTTCGGTCGCCCTGTCGCCGCATGTGTTGCACTACCTCGATCCCAGTCGTCTTGGGCATACGCCAATCGAGGATCACGACCTCGTACTCATACTTTCGGAGATAGTCGACTGCCTGGTTGCCGTCGGCAACCGCATCGACGATGTAGCCGTCCTCTCGCAGTCCTCGTTCCAAAACGGAACGGAGGGAATCGTTGTCTTCGGCCACCAGTACTCTCATGACAACCAGCCCCTCTACCGCTTAGGCATGTTCGAGGAATCGAATCGAGTAGCCGAGCGAGACACGAGTTGCTCGAACACCGAAACAAGCTCATGTGACGCCAGCAATGCTGTCAATTTACCTCCCGTTCCTTACGATCAGATGACGAGACAAAGGTTGATGGTTCCACTGGCGCTGTCCGTTTCTGAGGATCAATCGAGCCGACCGAGTCTTGAGCCAGGAACCGGCTGTCATCCCAACGTCAGCTTTCCGCCGCATACTTCCCACCATGGGAACCTTTTCCGGATTTGGCCGACCAAGACTGGTCGGCGCATGAATTGCCCGGTGCGCCCCATTCCGGACGCTCCGGTGACCCACGTCGAGCAGGTGATGGGCACGGCCGTTTCCTTCGCCATTCACCCTGGCCCGCTCGCTGGCGTAGCCGTGACCGACGCTCTCCGGAGGGCATGTGACGTCCTCCACCAGGCCGACGCCCTGTTCAGCACCTGGATACCGCACAGTCCTCTCAGCCGATTGCGCCGGGGCCAGCTGTCGCTCGCTGAGTGCCCCGACGAGTTCGAAGAGGTGCTCCGCCTGTGCGCTGTTGCTCGGGACACATCCGGAGGTTGGTTTGATCCGTGGGCGATGCCAGGTGGATTCGATCCGACCGGACTGGTCAAAGGTTGGGCCGTCGAGCGTGCCCTCGACCCACTGGTCGGTGCCGGTGTCAAGGGCGCTCTGGTCAACGGTGGTGGGGACATTGCCACGTGGGGAAACCCGCCGTCCGGAGTGACCTGGCGTATCGGGATCCGCCACCCGTGGCGCGAACAGGGGCTGGCCTGTGTCATTACTGTCGATGCTGCCGTGGCCACGTCGGGGGTATACGAGCGTGGACTCCACCTCGTCGATCCGCATACTCGCCAGCCGGAAATACGGGCGGCCTCGGCCACGGTCACCGGGCCGACGCTGGCCCTGGCCGACGCCTATGCCACCGCCGTGGCCGTCGGAGGCGATCCGGCGTTCGATCTGATCGACGGTCTCGACGGGTACGCCGCCTATCTGATCCGCCCGGACGGCTCCGAGCGCTTCGGCTCTGGCATCACGGTGGTGTCCTGAGTCGTGCCGGCATTGACGACTCTCGGCACGGCTGGTCCCGTAACATACGCACGGTCGCGTCCTCCGACCTCCGCCTCGCTGGGCAGGCCTTCCGCCACGGATCGTCTGGCGATTGCCAAAAGGCATCTAACGGTCACCTGAACCCCATGGCTCGTCGGTAGGAGGTTGAGCATCACGTGGTTCTGAATCAATGGTGGATGGCAGCACGAGGGTTCGGCGTAGCCGTCGCTGCCATCGTTGCCGTCGCCGCGGGGTCCACTGCAGACACTACGCCTGCCGCAGCCGCCTCGGTGCGCACTACCACCACAACCAGCACAACCATGGCAACCACCCCGACCACACCTGCTCCCCCGGCCTGGCAGACGGCGTGGGCCTCGCCCATGGACTTGACCTATGGGGCGACGTATATTACCACTGCCCGGGACATCGCGCCGGTGGCGGTTGCAGGAACATCGATCGAGTTGCAAATCTCCAACGCCCGGAGCAGCACCCCGACCACCTTCGGGGCGGTGACGGTAGGGGCCCAGCAGAGTGGGGCTACGATCGTTCCCGGGTCCATCGTGCCGGTGACATTTAACAGTGGCAGCCGATCGGTCACCATCCCGGCCAATGGGAGCGTGACCAGTGACCCGGTGGCCATGACGGTCCAGGCCGGTGAGTCGCTGGCGGTCAGCTTGTCGGTGGAAGGCTCAGCAACGGTCAGCGTGCACTTCTGCTGCAAAGGGCGCATCGACTCGTACGCGACGGTGAACGGTGTCGGAGACCAAACGGCCAACCCAGCGGCAATCAGTTTTACCTTGGCCGATGCGAACATGCGTTGGTTGTCGGCCATCGCAGTGTCCGGCACCCCGGCGGTGGGGACGGTGGTCGCCTTCGGGGACTCCATCACAGAGGGATTTAACAACGGTGGATTCGGATGGCCAAATGCCCTGCAGGCCCGCATCTCTGAGCTCCCTCCTCCCCAGCAGGTAACTCTGGCCAACGAAAGCATCTCCGGCAACACCTTGACGGTGTTTCCCCCGGGCGCTTCGTACGCCGCCGTCTCGGGTGGCCTACCCGGCGTTACCCGGCTGGCTCCGAACGCGCTCTCGCTCCCCGGTGTGAAGGACGTCGTCCTGTTCCTTGGGACCAACGACATCTGGTTCGGAGCCGGTGGCGAAAATACGGCCAGTCCGATCCCGCCCTACGGTACGGCGGCGGCGATCGAGGCAGCCATGGCTGCGGTCATCACCGAAACGCACGTCGCCGGCATCAAGATCTTCGGCGTAACTTTGCTCCCACGATCCTCGTTCGGCGGCGGTAATGATGAAGAACCAGAGGTCTGGTCTCCATCCGACCAAGCGACCCTGGCCGCCGTCAACGCCTGGATTCTCAACCCGGGGAGTGGATTCGACGGGACCATCAACCTGGCCGCGGTGATGGGGGACGTGTACAACGGCGCTTGCCAGCCTGACACGCCGTTTGCCCCGTACTTCACCGTCGACCATCTCCATCCCAACACCGCCGGACAGACGGTGATGGCCGATGCCATCCCCACCCCGATGTTCGGCATCCCTCAGGCCCCCCAGGTTCCCCAGCCCACACCTGTGACACCGACGCCTGGATGCCCGGGTGCGATCACCGCTGAGGCAGTGCTGGCCCTCGCCCGTGCTCCGGCGCCCTCACCTACGACAACCCCCACTTCACCCACCACTACCCAGCCGGTACGGCGAGCTGTGGCGCGCCCGAGCGGAGCCAGGCATGCGGCCGCCGCCGTACTCGTCGCCCTCGGCGCCGCTATTGCTCTCGTCATCGTCGCCCTGCTGGTGGTCCTGCGTCGGCGAGCGATCCGACGACGAAGGCAGCGCCGGGCCCTCAACCGCCTGAAGGCGCCCAGAGCTCAATCTGATGAAGCCGCGGCAGTCGGCATGCCGTCAGCGGCGAGCGAAGACAACCTCAGCCAGAGACGGGAGGAGAGTAACTTGATCCCGCCGGACCAGTCGCCCGCAGAGGGAACCGGTACCGGAGGAAGTGTTCCCCACTCCGGCTAACGACCTGGCCGGCAGCCAACCAACCCAGTCGCTCATAGAACGCTCGGGCATCCAGGTCGGGGGGAGTCACCAGGACCAACTCGTCCAGATCGGCGTTGGTCCCGGCCAGAATCGCGGCATCGACCAGGGCCCGTCCGATCCCCGAACCTTGCCTGTCGGGCCGGACCAACACGTGGGTGATCTCGCCGATCGTAAGACCCCCCGCCCCGGCCAACAAAGGCGCCGTCCGCCGGAACCGTGCGACCGCCATGCGGGCCAGCCCGCGCGTATACCGCCGCCCGCGAGTAACGACCAGGTCCTTGGCCAACGCCGGGTGGAAAAGCGCGTACACCACCAATCGGGCCGCCAGCCTCGCTCCGTGTTGACGGACCATGGCGCGGGTGTGGATGGCTGGGTCGACGGCGCCCAGCAACGCTCCGACCAGGTTGTCGTGTTCGTTCATGGCAACTAGGGCGATGGCTCCTGGTGCCTCGAGCCACGCCTGGTAGTAGGTGCGCATGAAGGCCAACCCAAAACGCGACAAAAACTCCATATCGAGGACGTCCCGGTGGAGCTCGGCCGCTGACATCAGGTCGCCATCGGTAAGCCGGCGAACCCGCACAACGCTGGTCACCGGAGGACCAACCGGATGATCGGCGCAGCCGTGGGTCTGATCATCGTGCACGATCGACAGACCCTACCCAACCGGTGGACTCATTCAATGGCATTCCATCAATTGTGCCCGGCGATTCCGCCCCGGATCCGAACACCCCGGCGCCAATGGCGGCGTTACGCTGACACAAGTGTCCTCACCAAGGTCCGACCGACGGGTCCACGTTCGCCGCCGATGGACAGTGCTAGGAGTATTGGTGGCGCTTGTCCCAGTGGCAGTGCTGGTTGCTACCGCCGGGCACGGACCTTCGGCCTCACGACCGAACACCACCCATCCTTCGTCCCCGCCAGCTACGTTGCCACCCGAACCTCCATTCGCGGTGGGCACCCTCACCCTCTCCCTCTCCGAACCCGGTGAGCCCGGAGAGGCGGTCCGGACCCTTCCCACCACCGTCCGTTACCCGGCCATCGGTACCCCCGGTAGGCCCGATCAGGCCGGTGCTACTCCCGATAAGCCTGGCGGCCCGTATCCCCTGGTCGTCTTCTCGGAAGGTTACGGCTTCGACCCTGAGACCTACGCTCCCCTCCTCGATGCCTGGGCGATGGCCGGCTACGTGGTGGTCGACCCGGTCTACCCGTTCACGGCCCCCACGTTCCCGAGCGGCTTGGTGCGGAGCGACATCGTCAACCATCCGGCCGACCTCCGTTTTGTAATCACTTCGATGCTCGGCGACAGTGCCGTGTCCGGCGGTACCCTGGCAGGGATGATCGACTCGGCTGAAGTGGGTGTCATCGGCCATTCGGACGGTGGAGATGTCAGCCTGGCCGTCGCTAACAACAGCTGCTGTCGAGACAGTCGGATCAAGGCTGCCGTCATCCTCTCGGGTGCCGAGTTGGCCTGGTTCGCCGGGGTGTACTACTCACAGCCAGCCGTTCCGATGCTTGTCGTCCAAGGCACCAACGACGACATCAATCCGCCGTCGTGCAGTGTCCAGCTCTACAACCAGGCATCCCAACCGAAGTACTTCCTGTCATTGGCCGGACAGACCCACACCAGCGCGTACACCCAAGCGGGCCAGCCTCTCGACGTGGTTGCCAAGGTGACGACCGACTTTCTCAACGGGTACCTCAAGGGTTCGACGGCGGGCATTGGCGCCCTTTTCCCGGACGGGACCGTGTCCGGACTGGCCACACTGACCAACGCAGCCTCGGTTCCGCCGAATGACCAGCCCTGTCCCGACGCTCCGACCAGCTGACACGTAGCTCCGCGAGAATGTCGGATAAGCACGCCTGGGCTACGGGATCAATGGGCCGGCTTCACACCCGTCACCACTGCAGCCTCGGCCACCACAATGGTGGTTTGGACAATGCCAAAGCCCGCTCCTTCGAACAGACGACTCCACGCCTCGGGAGTGATGGGCCGCTCGTGGACCCGGAACAGGAACCGCCCGGCGTTCTTCAGGATTCGCCAGTACCCGGGGACTCCCTTTTTGGCCATGATGCGTAGTTTCCCAGCGATCATCTCGCGATCTCGATGCGTGGTTCCCCGGCCGAGCATCATGTCCGCCACCACCAGTTGGCCTCCGGGTCGAAGCCACTGATACGCAGCCTTCACGACGTTCTCCTTGTCGGCATCGCGCAGATGGTGGAGCGCGTAGTTGGTAATGACGAGATCGACACTGTTGCGCGCCAAGTTCAGGCGTTCGATGGGGGTAATCAGGCCGCGGATCGTCGTCACACCCTCATGTTTTGCGTGGGTTTGCATCCGTCTGATCATCGCCGCGCTGGCGTCGACCCCGACAACATTGGCACCGCCCTGGGCGAGTTTGAAGACCAAACGGCCGGTTCCGCAACCCAGGTCGACACAGTCCATCCCCGCCCGCAGGTCGACCACTTCGATGGCCTTGGTCGCCACCTTGGCCATACCGAAGTCGTTGTGCCGATCCCAGGTGTCGGCCCGGTCGCCCCACGTCCGGCGTTGGGCGCGAATCGACATGCTGGTGCCCAGCTTGGCTCGCCACGACCTGGGGGCTGACGGCTCGTTCGCCACTTCCTCGCTGTCATCGAGCGAGGCCATAAGTTCTGTCCTCCGGACCTCGAGGAGCCCGACCTCACTGATCGCGCCCCTGACGGTCTGGATGCGATTTGCAGGATCGGAGGGCAGTTTGTGCAGCCGTGGCGCACTGGCGCCGTCTTAGAGATGCCATATCACGGGACGTGCAGCTGATCGAGAGCGGCCTGCAATGACGTCGCGTAGGCCTCGGAGGTGTAGGTGGCACCTGAAATCCCGTTGATGTTCGCGCTCTGGGCTTGGAGCACCTCAGACCGCAGCATCGGGATCACTTGAGCAGCCAGCTGCTGCGAGTACTGCGCGTGCTCATAGTGGCTAGGAGTCGAGAGGTCAGTGATCTTGGTTCCAATGACGGTCACCTTTACGGCGAGAGTCCCGTAGCCGTACTGCTCGGTGGGTCCGGTCGCGCTTCGGGTCACGGTGGCGCGTGGCACTGTTGTGGTCGAAGTCGAAGTCGAAGTCGGTCCGGGCTGCCCCGACGTGGAAGTCATGGTCGTCGACGAACTCGCCGCAGGGCTCTTGGCAGCCGGCGGCGGCTTCGGCGTGGCCAGGACGGGCGATATGGGGTTTTGTGAATGGAAAGCCATGATCCCGACCAGGCCAAGGACTGTCACCCCGGCCACGAACGGCGCTCGTCGCATCCGATGCCCCTTCCCTAGAATCCGTAGACTTCGTAGTGGATCGACCTTTGATCCACCCCGAGGCGCTTCACCGTGGCCACCATCTCCTGAACGAATGAATCGGGGCCACAGACGAAGACGTCGCGCCGAGCGATGTCAGGAACCATCCCTCGCAGTGCCGCGGCGTCGAGCCGCACCTTGGTCCGCCCCCCGGCTACCTCGTGCACCTGTCCCCGAAGGCGTCGGGTCAGCTCGGTGACCTCGGAGCGGAAAACAAAGTCCTCGGAACTCGACACCCGGACGATCACTTCGGGGGCCGCTCTCGGAGGGAGGTCCTCCAACAGCGATCGGAGCGCGGTGAGACCGATCCCACCGGCGATCAGCACCATCGTTCGGCGGCGTCGGGCGTAACGGGTGAAGGCGCCGTAGGGCCCTTCGATCATCACCCTGGTTCCCGGAACGAGGCGGGTGACCGCGGCCGAGTGGTCGCCCACCGTCTTGACCGTCAGCCTCAGATGGGGCGGACGCGGGAGGGCGGAGACGGAGTACGGGTGGGCCTGCCACCACAGGTGACGAGTCATGAACCGCCACTCGAAGAACTGACCGCCGGAGATGGCCAATCGTTCGAGACGGCGGCCGGCGCAGATGACCGACACGACACCAGGAGCTTCAGTACGGACCTCTTTGACCACCAGCTGGTGTCGCAAACTCCTAATGAGGGGAAGTCCGAACCGGAACCCGAGGACCATGCCTGCCGTGGCCAGCCAGGCCAGAACCCAGAGCACCCGGGCCACTGGGTGGCCCACGAACGACGGGCCGAGAGCCAACACGTGGGCGAACGACAGCGCAATGGCCAGGTAGAGATAGAGGTGGATCACCCACCAGGTCTCCCGACGGAGCCGGCTCCGGATGGCCCGGATGGAGGTGATGCCGGCCATAGCCATCAGCCCCAGGCCCACGGTGGCCGCCACCATGTCGGGGTATCTGGTCAACAGCGTCCCCAGCTCGTGCCAGATACCGGTTTTGGCCGCCTCGGCGTATCCGACGGTGATGAAGACGGCGTGGAGCCCGATAAGGCTCAGCGGCCATGGAGCCAACCGTCGATGCCAGCGGACCAAGCCGTCCTGGCCAAGGATCTTCTCCACGGCGGGTATGCGGCTGACCAGAAGCACCATGAGGAGTGCGAGGTACGTACCCACCAAGCCGGTGATGCTCCCGACGAAAACGGCCACTCCTCCGGGTATCGCCAGTTGGCTTCCGGATTCAGCACTGATCGCTGAAATGACGACAAGGATCAAGCCCGTCCCGGCCACCAGCAGCGCCGCAGGACCTACCCATGGATGGGGCTGTGGGCCCTGGCGCGCCGGAGGGTTGCGCCCCGCCGGGCTTCGCTTCCTCGCTTGTTCCTGGGGAGGGTCGAATGTCACCGAGGACATTGGACTCGCGTTTCGTCGGGCCAACAGGGCGGATCGGATGGCATATTCAATCGCGTCCGGATGCCGGATGGCTGCGTAGGCGCGTGCTTTCCGGTCGACATCACATGCAGTGTGCGCCATCAACCTGACAACAACATGAAGACCTATTTGGCGCATCGCCAACGTGTCCGGCTGCGTCGATGGTCCATCGAGACGAGCCCCACGATCCACCGGTCAGTGCGCCAAGAAACGTCGCGCCCTGCTGATGTTTCGCGATGGGTCCGCGGTAGGTTCAGCCTGATGGAAAAACGGATCCGCAGATTGGGAGTTTTCATGTTGCTCTGTTTCGCAGCGCTGTTCGTGCAGATCAACAACATTCAGTTCCTGAAGGCCAACTCACTGGCCACCAACCCACAAAACCCTCGAGTCATTGCGACTGAACTTGACCAGACCCGCGGCAGCATCCTGTCGTCGGACGGGGTGACCCTGGCGTCGTCAGTGCTGGCACCGCCGACCAGCGTGTACAAATACCAGCGCACGTACAACCCGAACACCGCCGTTCTGTTCTCGCAGATCGTGGGCTATGACTCCTTGAACTACGGCAACTACAACGGGGTGGAGGCCGAGTACAACAGCTATCTCACTTCCCACACCAAGCCGGCCAAATCCTTGAGGGACCTCCTGGCCGGCCGTACGCTGGTGGACAACGTCACCCTCACCATCAATTCCAATCTGCAACGTGAAGTCGCTCAGGCGGTTGACAGCGGCGCTCCCGGCCAGAATGGAGCTGCGGCGGTGGTTCTCGATCCCACCACCGGTGCCATCGAGGCCATGTACGCCAACCCGACATTTGATCCGAATCCACTGGCGTCGCCGGATTTGGCCACAGAGAGGGCATATTGGGCGGCTGAGATCAATCCGAAGCTGAATCCCGGGAACCCGCTGCGCGCCGGTGCCTACAATCAGATCTACCCGCCCGGCTCGAGCTTCAAAGTGGTCACCACGTCCGCAGTGCTGCAGGGTCGGCCCGACCTGGCCGCCATGAACTATCCGGTGGTGTCGTCCATCCCTCTTCCGGACACCGGCACACCTCCCCAGCAGCTGACCAACTATCAGTCCGAACTGTGCGGTGGCACTCTCGAAGAGATCGTGATCAAGTCGTGCGACGCCGACTTCGCCACGGTCGGACAGATGCTGGGGGCCCCTTCACTTGTCGCCCAGGCTCAGCAATACGGTTTCAACCAGAAGATCCCGCTCGACGTCCCCGCCGACACAGTGGCGGCGTCGAACTTCGGGACGGTGGCGGACTTCGCCCTCTCCGGTAAGAGCGGCATACCCGGTCTGATGAAGTCGGCCATCGGTCAGCAGAACGTGGCCGCCTCGGCACTTCAGATGGCCATGGTCGCCGGAACCGTGGCCAACGGTGGGGTGGAGATGACCCCCCACGTGATGGCCCAGATTCGCGATTCCCAAGGGAATCTGGTGACTTCCTACACACCCAAGCCGTGGATGCGGGCGACGTCGAGTCAGACAGCGGCCACCCTCACCACCTTCATGCAGGGGGTTGTCACCAGCGGTACCGCGGCCAGCGTGGGCTTCCCGGCCAGTTGGAACGTGGCGGCCAAGACCGGCACCGCCCAGGTCGGATCCCTGGGACCGAACCCGACCCTGACCACAGACTGGCTGATCGCCTTCGCGCCGAACGGCCAATCAAAGGTGGCTGTCGCGGTGGTTCTTCCCAACCAACCAGGAAGCGCGACAGGCGCCCAGTACTCCGGCCCCATCGTCAAACAGATCCTTCAAGACATCTTGGGAAACCAGCCAAACCCAGGTTGAACCCAATCAGAACCTACCGGCAGTCGCGCAAGAGGCACCACAGCGACTCTCTCACGGCACCGAGCCAGCCGAGTCCATCAGCCTCAATCGATCGGAGTTGCAGTGATTTTTTCTTCCGGGCAACGGACACCTTTCCCTTGCTGCTAGCGAACCCAATCATCTCTGGTAATGACTCTCTCGCTGGACCATGTGCAAGTTGATGGGCGGTCCGTTGCGACGACCGGTGGAATTCGCCCTTCGATTCCCTTCCCCTGATAGATCGCCTAGGGTCCGGAGGACTGCTCGATGGACAGGCGATGCTCGGCTGGGTAAGTGGATATGTGCAGAGTTCTCTGGCATTCAGCCAGTTAGCGGGGATGCGGCCGATCGTCGAGGAGATCCCGCTCGAGCGCGCCAGCGTCGCATACCAAATGACGACGAGTTCTACGGTCCACTTCCGTGCCGTCCTGTGCACGACCCCGCTACCGACGATCACATAGTCCGCCAACTGCGATCGCAAAGAAGGAGAGGGTAGACATGACTGACTCCAGCGGAATCGGTGAGTTCACACAGATAAGCGAGGTGATGCGCCACCGCCATTCGGAACGCGTCCCATTCGATC
>Ga0209638_1001615_pt1 | contig 14233 bp, 14 predicted proteins | sample BarGraNGADG00211_FD_184490 | JGI IMG/M metagenome (GOLD analysis project Ga0209638, IMG submission 184490) | Arctic peat soil microbial communities from Barrow, Alaska - Barrow Graham LP Ref core NGADG0002-211 (SPAdes) (version 2) | ecosystem: Environmental > Terrestrial > Soil > Wetlands > Peat... | reverse complement strand
ATTGTCCCGACTGAAAGTTTTTGATCTTAAATGAGACACTCTGGGTTACTGTGGCAATCCCAACCATAGTCGCATCAACAACATGTCTGTCGAACCATGCAACCGGGTCTGATATATATCTGAATATGATTTTCTTTGTTACAAAGAGATATAATTCATCCATATAAAATTTATTGTATGCCCACTTATAACTATATTTAAATGTGGCAGCCAGCTTGTCAGGAATTGAATTCTCTTTTCTATACATCACAAACGCAATTCCAATACCCAATAATCCAATCAGCACTGAGGGAATTGCAACTATAAGTTCAAGTTCTGTTTCGAAACCTTTGCCATCTGATGTTACCAGTTCATTAAATGGGATAAATCCTGCAAACACGGCGCCAATAGCAAGAATGATCAGAGGTATGGTCATAGTTGCCGGTGCTTCATGCGGTGTATGATGGTAGTGAGTCTCTTTTCCCCAGAATATGGAAAAATACAACCTAAACATATAAAATGCTGTAAGTCCTGCAACAGCATATTCAACAGCAAATAATATTTTATTGCTATGAAGCGCTGCAGCCAGTATCTCATCCTTGCTGAAGAAACCCGAAAGAGGTGGAATACCAGCAATCGTAAGGCAGGCAATGAGGAATGTCATATGAGTGATAGGCAGATATTTACGAAGCCCTCCCATCTCAGTCATATGATTTGTATGAACGGCATGTATAATTGCACCAGCACCAAGGAAGAGCAGTGCTTTAAACATTGCATGGGTAAATAAATGGAACATTGCAGCCATATATCCTAATCCTTCATGTCCCCCGTAGCCTGAAACACCCAGGGCAAGCATCATATAGCCGATCTGCGACATTGTAGAATATGCCAGAACCCTCTTTATGTCGGTCTGTGTGCAGGCTATCACTGCTGCAAAGAGCGATGAAAATGCCCCCACATATGCCACAACCTCCAAAGCAACCGGAGCTGCTATTGAATAAATAGGAAACATCCTTGCAACCAGATATACCCCTGCAACTACCATTGTAGCTGCATGAATAAGAGCTGAAACAGGAGTAGGGCCTTCCATTGCATCAGGAAGCCAAATGTGAAACGGGAACATTGCTGATTTTCCAACGCCTCCCATGAAAACAAAAATCATTGACCATGTCATAACTGAAAGGCCAAGAAAAGCTACACCACCTCCCTGAGCAATTGCCGCACCGGTAGGATTTGTGAGTGTAATAAAATCAAATGTTTTTGTATTGAATGAAAGGATCAGAATGCCAATAAGGAATCCAAGGTCTGCAAAACGGGTTACAATAAAGGCTTTTTTAGATGCACGTACTGCTGAAGGCTTCTGATAATAAAATCCTATAAGAAGAAATGATGAGACGCCTACCAGCTCCCAAAAAATGTACATCTGGAAGATATTTGTAGCAAGTACAAGTCCCAGCATTGAGAAACTGAAAAGGGAGAGAAATGCAAAAAAGCGCTCAAATCCTTTTTCACCCTTCATATAACCAAGACTGTAAATGTGTACCATCAGGGAAACAGTGGTTATAACAACCAGCATCATCACTGATATTGGATCAAGAAGAATTCCCAAATCAATATGAAGCTTATCAGTAAACTGAAGCCAGACAGTATTAAAGGCAGTAATTTTCTGAAATGCACCATCTATCTTTTCACTGGTGAAGAAATATTTGTATGCAGTAATATAAGAAAGTACTGTTATTATAGCCAGTCCGCATGTTCCAATTATACCTGATAATTTTGGAAAATACTTATGACCCGCTAGTCCCAAAAATAAAAACATCAGAAAGGGTAGCAGCGGAATCCAGATTGTATAGTTGAAATTTATCATATTTAAAATTTCCTAGTGGATATTGTAATCAGAATTTCATTTCGTTAACATCTTCAACATTTATAGTTGAAAATCGTCTGTAAATATTAATTATTATGGCAATTGCTACTGCAGCTTCAGAGGCCGCAACAGCAATAACAAACATGCTGAAAAACATACCTTCGAGCTTATGTGGATACAGATATCTGTTAAAAGCCAGAAAATTAATGTTTACGGAATTAAGTATCAGCTCAACCGACATTAGTATCGTAATCAGATTCCGTCGTGTGAGGAATCCGTAAATTCCGGCAAAAAACATTATCGTGGCCAGAATTAAGAAATATTGTATTGGTATTCCTGTATTCATCTTATTCCTTATTTAATGTTGGTGACTGGACCTTCGCAGGACCACCTTTTTTGGCAATCACAATTGCTCCAACCATAGCTGCAAGAAGTAAAATTGATATTACTTCAAATGGAAGTACATAACCGTCATAATCAACAGACAACAGGCTTTTTCCAATGAGTCTCATATCAACCTCTTTCGCTGCCTGTGTAGTGGCTGAAAATTTGTAATCAAGGATAGTGATTATTGAAAGTGTGGCTCCGGTAAATGCAGCAATAGCTGAAAATATATTCTTTTTCCAGCCCGATGGTTCAAATTTCTGACTAATATGACTTGTCAGAAGTATAGAGAAGATAATCAGTACAACTATACCTCCGGCGTACAAGGTCAGCTGAACAGCTGCGAGGAACTGGTAGTTTAGCATGAAATAGAGCCCGGAAGTCGATACCAGAACAAAAAGAAGGTATACTGCGGCTCTTAAAATCTTCCTGGTAGTTACTGTCAGCACTGAAAAGATAACTATCATTGCTGAAAATAGAATAAACATAATCTGATTTGCGAACATTACTCAACTCCTTTCATTAATTGGGAACCTGGTTTATTTAATATTTTGGTTAATAGCTCCCGGTGAAATACCGCATGCTCAAATTTCTGAGAAAAGGCAAGGGCATTTGAAGGACATGTTTTTACGCATAAAGCACAGAATGTACACATGCTTAACCGGTAAATATGCTTATCAATAGCCTTCTTCTTTTTACCATCTTCTGTAATAATTGACTTTGAAATAATTTCAATTGACCCGTTAGGACAGTTTAGCTCGCAAATCCCACAACCAGTGCATTTATGCTCATTTTTTTCATTATGAGGCATTACAACTTCCCCTTTGAAACGTTCCAACATAACCAGGTCCTTTCGGTTGCTGGGATATTTTTGGGTTACAATAGTGCTTGGTCTGAAAAAATATGACCCTGTTACTTTCATACCTTGCAGAAGCGACCATACTCCAGATACTATTTCTTTCAGATAATCTATTATACTTCTCATTCAGAGATAATTATTTAAAGATAATTATTATTAAAAGTGCCAGCCCATCAGGACCAGAAAGGCCATAATCAATACATTAACAAGGTTAATTGGCAGTAAATATTTCCACTCAAGTGTTAGTAACTGATCGATCCTCAAACGCGGAAAAGTCCATTTGAACCACATCATGAGGAATATGACAAAGAATGTTTTCCCAATGTACCAGATAAATGGTGGTATAAAATCCATTATGTGGTTAAACCCTACCCATGGACCAACATGAAATGGCATCCAGCCACCAAGGAAAACAGTTGCAGCAATTGAAGCTACAATAAACATGTTGATGTATTCAGCCAGAAAAAAGAATGCGAATTTGATTCCCGAATATTCAGTATGATATCCCGCTGTTAGCTCAGATTCAGCTTCTGCAAGATCGAATGGTCCACGGTTTGTCTCAGCAGTACTTGAAATTAGAAAGATAATAAAAGCAATGAATGCAGGTATATGACCTTTAAATATGAACCATCCGTCTCTTTGCGCTTCAACAATTACTGAAAGTTGCATCGATCCGGCCAGAATAATAATTGTAATTATCGAAAGACCAACAGACAATTCATAACTTACTATCTGCGCACCACTTCTCATTGCTCCTATAAGAGAATACTTGTTATTGCTAGACCATCCGGCCAGGAGGACTCCAATTACTCCCATAGCGGAGACAGCCATTACATATAATACTCCTATATTAAGATCAATCGCATGCAGACCCTTAGCAAACGGGATAGCAGCAATTGCCATAAATGATGCTATAATAACAATGAAGGGAGCAAGATTAAAAAGAAATCCATCAGCATTTTTTATTGGTATCAACTCCTTAAACAGCAATTTAAAAAGATCTGCAATAGTCTGAAATAGACCGAAAGGACCCACTCTGTTTGGCCCAAGCCTGTTTTGCATAAATGCACAGACTTTCCTCTCGGCATATACCAGGAATAATCCGACCAGAGCGTAAAACAACAGGATTAAAACCCCAACTATCAACATCTCTGTAACAGTTGTCCAGAATGGTGACATGGCATTGTTCAGACTCATGTCAATCCATTTCGTAAAAGAGGAAAAATCGTAAATATCAAATGGCATATTCTATATCATTAAGTACTGATTCTCTAATTCTTGTTACTGTTTTCTTATTGCCTTTTCAAGTTTTGTTAAATTGTCTTAAAGTCTTGGAGTCTTTTCTGCTCTGCGCTCTGTGCCTCGTGCCCATTACCTGTCAATATCCGGTATTACAAGATCCAGCGATCCTCCGATTGCCACCAGATCAGCGATCTTGAAACCTTTGGCGATGTGATTCAGGACCGAAAGGTTAACGAAATTAGGAGACCGGAACTTGAGACGATAAGGGTTTTTATTGCCGTCACTTATCAGGTAAACTCCAAGTTCTCCCCTGGCCGTTTCGACTCTCTGATAATATTCGCCTTCAGGAACTTTAATAATAGGTTTCATCTTAACTGCATAAGGTCCTTCAGGGATATTGTCAATGAGTTGTTCAATTATATTCATAGATTCCCACATCTCCTCAATCCTGGCTACATATCTGTAATAAGTATCTCCGCCGGTAAATAGAATTTCTTTGAATTGTACCCTGTCATAAGCGCTGTAGGGCTCATGCTTCCTCACATCGCATGAAAAGCCTGATGCTCTTGCTGATGGTCCGGTAATACCGTAGGATATAGCATCTTCGAGTGATAAAGGTCCAATCCCTTTACTGCGTTCATGAAATATTACATTACCCGTAAGTAACTGATTATATTCGGGTAATATTTTTCTGAAATATTTTATGAACTCTTTTACACGCTTCTGGAAATTTGGATGAATATCATACATAAGTCCGCCCGGACAGTTATAGCTTACCAACATTCTGCCACCGCAAGTCTCTTCAAATATGTCAAGGATTTTTTCCCGGTCGCGTAAACCGTAAAAGAAACAGGTCAGACCTCCAAGATCCATTCCGAATGATGCCCACCATAATTGATGAGACTGGATTCTTGTAAGTTCAGACATTATGGTCCTGATTACTTTTATCCTGTCAGGAATCTCAACTTCGAGAGCTTTTTCGACTGTAAGACAAACAGCTTCATTATTAATGTGAGCAGAGAGGTAATCCATTCTGTCTGTCAGGTGAATGATCTGAGGGTAGGTGATGCTCTCACACATCTTTTCAATGCCCCTGTGGATATAACCGATGTGTGGTTCTACATTTTTTACCTTTTCACCCTGCAGAGAAACCACAAGCCTTAACACTCCATGAGTTGAAGGATGCTGAGGCCCCATGTTTATTACATATTCCTGCTTCTCGTCGGAGATAACACTTATAATATTTTTTTCCATAAACTACTTGGTAACTATATTAATATCATCAACATAGTCTTTCCTAAGGGGGAAGCCCCATGATTTGTCAAGAAAGAGTCGTCTCAGGTCAGGATGATTCGCAAACTTAATCCCAAGGAGGTCAAATACTTCTCTTTCATGAAAATCAGCTGTTTTCCAGATATCTGCTACTGAATCGAGTTCCGGATGCTCCCGGTCTGAAGTACGGGTTTTCAAAACAACAACATGTTCAAATTTAGTCGATCGAAGATGGTAAACGACTCCAAGATCTTGTCCGTAATCGACTCCGGAAAGACAAAACAAAAAATCAAACCGGGTTTCATCTTTTTCCCTGAGTTCTTTGGCAAGCTTATACAATTTCGAAGGAGGTACTGTTACCTCAAGGTACTGTTTACCTTCTTTAATCTCCAGATCAGTATTGAGTGATTTAATGAATTCTCCTAATTGAATTTTATCCATTGATAATTAAATTTCTGAATGTAAAAATCATTATTTACTGTCGTGAGTAGCGGTTCTCTTTTTCCTCGACCTTATTGTTTCTGTTTCAATTTTTCTTTGAAGCTGAAGCATACCATATAATAATGCTTCTGGTCGGGGAGGGCATCCCGGAACATATACATCCACAGGAATCACATGATCTACTCCTTTTACAACACAATAGGAATTCAGGAAAAATGGACCTCCTGATATTGCACAGGCCCCCATGGCCACAACATACTTGGGTTCCGACATCTGGTCGTATAATCGTTTTAACACAGGAGCCATTTTATTAACTATTGTACCTGCAACAACTATAACATCAGCCTGACGGGGACTAGCCCTGTATACTTCCATACCAAATCGTGCAAAGTCGTGCCGGGGTGCTCCTGCTGCCATCATTTCTATACCGCAACAGCTGGTTGCAAATGTCAAGGGCCATAACGAGTTTTTTCTTCCCCAGTTAATAACGTCATCAATTGTAGTCAGAAGAATATTGGACCCGGCTTCATTCAGAAGATCAAGGCTTTCATTATCCCCGAATTCTTCTTTCTTCATTCCTTTTATTCCCATATAAGTGCGTGTTTTTTCCAGGCATATAATAAGCCTAAACCGAGTATGAAAAAGAAAATTACTATTTCAACAAAAGCTGCGATTCCTACCTCCTTCATCACAACCGCCCAAGGAAATACCAGGACAGTTTCAACATCAAAAACAAGAAAGAGTATAGCAAACAGGTAATAACCGACATTAAACTGAAGCCATGTTACACCTTCGGTAGGTATCCCACATTCATATGGCTCAAATTTTTGAGGGTTTGTTGATTTTGGAGCTACAATTCCAGAAAAGACAAGTACCAATCCAACAAATATAGCGCCAACAAGGAAAAATAATATCAGATATTCATTGCTCATAGAATAAGTTATTAGTGTTAGTTGAAGCCGCACAAAAATATTATAAAATTTGATCTTTGTGAAATAATTAACAATCAATAAAGGTGATAAATATCACATTTAAAATTGACATATGTTCTAAATGAAAATTTCCTCCGGATATTCAATGTCTGTAAGAAATAGTCCTTTTGCAGGTGCTGATTTTCCAGCCCTGGAACGATCTTTGGCGAAAATAATCTCTTCGAATTCTTTTAGATTCGTTTTACCTGACCCAATATCTACCATAGTACCGACTATTGCCCTGACCATATTCCTGAGAAATCTGTCTGCCTTAATCGTAAATACTAAAAGGTTTTCCTTTTGAGCCCAGCCGGCCTCATAGATTTTGCAAAAATTGGTTTTTGTATCTGAATGTAGCTTACTGAAGCTGGTAAAATCTGAATTGTCAAGCAGTATACCACATGCTTCATTCATTATTGTAATATTAAGATCATTGTAAACTAACCAGCTTGTATTTTCTGAAAAGGGATCTTTAAAATGTGAAATATAATAAGAATAAGTTCGTGATATGGCGCTGAACCTGGCGTTAGCATCCGGCAATACTTTTTTTATCGAGGTTACGGAAATGTCATTTGGGAGATAGCTGTTAAGCTTGAATGTAAGATTTTTAACCGAGGCAATATCGTGAATGATACTCTCAAAGTGAGCGCAAAAGAACATTGCATGAACTCCGGTATCCGTTCTCCCGGCTCCGAGAGTGGATATTTTTTCGTTCAGAACAACGCTTAGAGCTTCATCTAAAATCTTCTGAACAGTAACAGAATTGGGCTGTATTTGCCAGCCGTGATAGGAAGTGCCTCTATATGAAATAAATATAAAGTATCTTGTTCTCACAGAACTTTTTTTGCAAATATAGTGCTTTAATACCTGATTGAATATTTTTTATTAAACTGCGATATCAGGCCTTACGAGATGATAATTATATTCTTAATAAGTGCTGAAATCCGATCATAAAATGTAATTTTGCTATACTTATAGAACAATTATTTTCCTGGAAATTGAACAATTAACATCAACAATAAAGTGTATTCTAAATACTTGTAAATATGAAGGTTGATTTGAGTTGGATTGATTATCTGATTATGATAATCTACTTTTTATTTGTTTTAGGTATTGGTGTTTTCCTGAGGAAATTCATGAAAAATGCAAATGCTTTTCTTGAAGCAGGAAGATCAATGCCAGCCTGGGTCGCAGGATTAGCCTTTATTTCGACCAATCTGGGTGCTCTGGAAGTAATGGGAATGACAGGTTCCGGAATGAAATACGGGATGATGACAACTCATTTTTACTGGGTGGGTGCTATTCCAGCCATGATTTTCCTGGCAGTTTTTATGATGCCATTTTATTATGGCTCGAAAGCCAGGTCGGTACCTGAATTCCTAAAACTGAGATACGATGAGAAAACCAGGGGCTTGAATGCCATCCTATTTGCGTTGATGACAGTTCTCGCATCCGGGATCTCAATGTATGCTCTCGCAATTCTTATGGAGAATGTACTTGGCTGGAATTTTAATCTCAGTCTCTGGGTCTCTGCTTTAATCGTTCTGGGATATACCTATCTGGGAGGTCTCTCATCTGCAATCTATAACGAAGTACTACAATTCTTCATTATTGTTATTGGCCTTTTACCGCTTGTTTTTCTAAGTTTAAAAGATGTCGGTGGTTGGGTTGGTCTAAAGGCACAATTGGCTCCAATAGCTATTTCAAAAGGGTATGCAGCTGATACTTATACAACTATATGGAGATATTCAGGAGAGGCAACAGCTAATCCTTTGGGAGTTGAGTGGTTTGGTATCTTGTTCGGTCTGGGTTTTGTTCTTTCATTCGGGTATTGGTGTACTAATTTTCTTATTGTTCAGAGAGCGTTTGCTGCAGAATCAAAAGCCGCGGCCCGTAAAGTTCCACTGATAGGAGCTCTTCCTAAAATGTTTATCCCTTTTCTTATTATCATACCCGGGATAATCGCACTCGCACTGTTTAATGATCCAACAAAAGGATTCACCTTGCCACTTGATGCTGGAGGGAAACCAATTTACGATTACACAATCATCATGCTTTTAAAACAATACCTTCCCGCGGGTGTCCTGGGACTGGGTATTACAGCTTTGCTGGCATCATTTATGTCAGGAATGGCAGGAAACGTATCGGCATTCAATACAGTATGGACGTATGATATCTATCAAAGTTATATACGTCCAAGAACAGGCAATGAAGAAGGAGATGGGAAACATTATCTTAAGGTCGGAAGGATTGCAACTATATTTGGTATTCTTTTGAGTATAGCATCGGCATACGTTGCCAGCAAATTTGGCAATATTATGGATTTTCTCCAGACTATTTTCTCCCTGATAAACGCTCCTCTCTTTGCGGTAATCTTTCTTGGAATGTTCTGGAAGCGGACAACAGGACATGCAGCATTTACGGGCTTACTACTTGGCTTCCTGTTGGCTCTGCTGCATCATGGTCTTACGGTTCCTGCGGGTGCAACAACTCTCGTCAAAGGTGGTTGGATCACTGTACTTCACACATATCCCGTTGAGATGGCTCAGAACTTCTGGACTGCAATTATCGCGTTTACAGTAAGTACTGTGGTTACAGTCGGACTCACTTTTGTAACAAAGCAGAAAAAATCTGATGAAGAATTGCATGGTTTAGTATACTCTCTCACCCCGAGGGAATTGGACGACAGTCATTTGCCATGGTATGAGCGCCCAATCGGTCTGGCAATTCTGGTAACTGTGATATGTTTAGTATTAACTTTAATCTTTTGGTAGGAGGAAATTAAAATGGTAGATATACGAATCCCTATTGGTCTGATGTTCACAATCATAGGAGTATTGATTTCAATATTCGGTTTTGTTACTATTTCAAATACCGAAATGTATCATAAGTCGCTGGGTATCAATGTAAACATTATAATGGGTTTACTGATGCTTATTTTTGGCTTAATTATGCTCTACTTTGCACGAAGGAAGAAGAAAGTGTAAGTATTTTAAATGAACTGAAAGGAGTCTGTCACAAAAGCTGTTTTTTGCCCCCTGGCCCCCTAAAGGGGGTTCTTTAAGATGCTGATAATCATAAAGTCCCCTTTAGGGGATTTAAGGGCTAATAAAAAATTAGTACTTTTGAGACAACCTCTTTCTATATTAATTGCTGAGCTTTATCAGCAACGTTTGTTGAACACTGAATGAATTACAATTATCTGGTATAAAATTTATATACGCAAGAATGGCTGTAAACTTCACCTGGTTTCAATAAAGTGGAAGGAAAGCCAGGTTTATTAGGTGAGTCAGGGAAGTTTTGTGTTTCGAGGCAGAAACCTGAATGTATACCATAAACGTTTCCTCCCTTACCTATGTCGCTGCCATCGAGCCAGTTACCTGAATATAATTGCACCCCTGGCTGTGTCGTATATACTTCCATAGCACGACCTGATCTTTGCTCATAACAAATAGCTGCAAGTGTGAGATCACCAGCTTTCTTTTTGTTTATTACAAAGTTATGATCGTACCCTTTTCCAAAATCGAGCTGATCATATTTTTCGGTTATAGACTTACCTATTGTTTTGGTTTTAAGGAAATCCATAGGCGTTCCTGATACCTTTCTTAATTCACCGGTTGGAATCAGTACATCGCTTACAGGAGTGAAAGTATCAGCATTCAGACTAAGTTCTGTACTCAGGATATCACCGTTCCCTTCACCTGCAAGGTTAAAGTAGGAGTGAGATGCGATATTAATGTGGGTCATTTTATCTGTGGTTGCATGATATTCCAGCTTTAATTCATTACTGTCTGTAAGCGAATATCTCACTTTCAGTATGACAGTACCCGGATAACCCATTTCCCCGTCTATACTCACATAAACCATCTCAACTGCTTCACCATCTTTAGTCTGAGTAACAGCTTTTGCATCGAAAACCTGATTACTGAAGCCTTCGGGTCCGCCGTGAAGGGAGTTTGGGCCATTATTAACAGGTAACTGATATGTATTTCCTTCAATAACAAATTTCCCATTTGCGATACGGTTAGCAAATCTTCCGCAAATAGCGCCGAAATAAGGATTTCCTGGAATATATTCATCAATAGTTTCGTATCCCAGAACAATGTCTTTAAAGTTACCGTCACGATCCGGTACATAAATACTTACAATCTTTGCGCCAAAATTGGTAATCTGGGTAACCAACCCGTTTTTGTTCTTTAGTGTATAAAGAGCAGTGGTTTTTCCTTTGAAAGTACTTTTAAAAGCTTTTTCTTTAATGTATTTCATGATAATAAAAATTATTATTTGATAATAAAAAAGTTCATCCTGTAAAAAGATGATTTTTATAACTATTCTAGTAAAAGTTAAATATCAATTTTGTCAGCTCCTTTATTCCTTATTGAGAGCGTGTAACAAGAACCTTTTCCAAATACATGTTCCAATGAAGAGATATATTTAAAGAGCAGGTTTTGAGGAACAAATGCCTGAATTGTACCTGCAAAACCTCCACCGTGAACGCGCCATGCTCCATGCCCTTTCAATATATGTTCGCTTAAAGCCAACGCTAAAGAAACACCTTGTTCTTTTACGTTAGTTACAGGGTAAATATTCTGATTGTACATAAATGAACTGAAGCCCGAATCAATAACCATATTCAGGAACGCCTTAAAATCATTTTTCTCTAATGCTGCTACCTGATCGACAATACGTTGATTGTCTCCCTGAAAGTGGATAGCCCGAAGAATAGCTCTGTCACCTACTTTCTCACGGATTCTTGGGGTAATCTCTAATATTTGATCCAGACTAACCTGGCGCAGAACTTCTGTTCCTAACTCGCCAGCAACAGCTTTCATTTCTGCTGGTATAGAGGCATATTCATGGTTCAGATCTGCATGGTTACATCCTGTTTCAGTAATAACCAATACAAATCCTGTTGAAATGAAGTCGAAGTTTACTTTTTTAACAATAGGTTTTGTAGGATCTTTAAAATCAATAGTAATCAAACCACCAACAGCACAGGCTGTTTGATCCATCAGCCCGCATGGTTTTCCGAAGAACACATTTTCGGAATACTGTCCGATAATAGCATTCTGAACAGGATTGAGTTTGCCGTTATTGAATAAGTGACTGACTACAGCTCCGATAAGGACTTCAAAAGAAGCTGATGAGCTTAGTCCTGACCCCTTTGGCACACCGCCATCTATGCAGCAGTCAAATCCCCCAATCCGGAAACCAAGTTCTTTCATTTTGGCATTTACTCCCCTTACGAGAGCAGCCGATGTAAAGCTCTCATTTTTATCCGGTTTAAGGTTTGAAAGATCAACCTTAAATTTTGCATAACCTGTTGATTCTATTCTGATAATATTTGTATTATTTTTAGCTGCAATAGCTATATTATCGAGGTTTACTGCACCGGCTAATACACGTCCATAGTTGTGGTCTGTATGATTTCCGCCAATCTCAGTACGACCAGGAGAACTGAATAGCATTGCATCTTTGTGACCAAAGGAAGTATTGAACTTTTCGATAAGTGTAGAATACCTTTCTGCTTGTTTATTAAGGACCTCTTCGTTAGAGCCATACAATTCTTTGAATGCACTGTTATTGCCGTTGTTAATTTTTTTAATCATTGCATTCACGCTAGTCTTAGCGATAGATTATATCTGAAATATATAATATTTGCTATTATGCATGCAAGGTAATTTTTTTTGCTTAAAAATTATGCCTGATAAATTTAAAATATGTTCTTTTACATAAATTTGTAGCTTAGATAATCAATAATTAACCGCGTACAGACTAAAATACCTGGAAATATATAGGTCTGTTTTTCATAAATTGAGTGGTTTGGCTTAATAAGAAATATTTAATGGAGACAAAAAGCGAAAAAAGAGGGTTTGCCAGTGATAATAACGCCGGGATACATCCGGATATAATTAAGGAAGTAATTTCTTCAAACTCAGGACATGCTCTGGGATATGGGTCAGATATTTACACACAGCAAGCATTAAATATTTTTAAGGAAGAGTTTGGTAGTGCCACAGAGACATTCTTTGTCTTTACCGGTACTGCTGCCAATGTATTAGGGCTTTCAGCAATTATGCAATCGTGGAATTCGGTCATAGCTTCATCTTCAGCTCATCTTGAACAGGATGAATGTGGCGCACCTGAAAAATTCACCGGAGGTAAAGTTCTTACTGTTGATACAGCTGATGGAAAGATAAATACAGAATTGCTCGAAAAACATATGCATGGTTTTGATTTTGAGCATCATTCACAACCCAAAGTGATCTCAGTAACACAGGCAACAGAGATGGGAACTGTTTACTCTCCATCTGAAATCAGAAAAATTGCCAATTTTGCGCATGACAGGAAAATGCTGCTTCATATGGATGGTGCACGTATCGCAAATGCAGCCGTTTCATTGAATCTGCCATTTAAAGCATTCACCACTGATGCAGGAGTTGATGTACTCTCTTTTGGAGGTACCAAAAACGGGATGATGTTTGGTGAAGCGATCTGTTTCCTTAAACCAGGGCTTTCAAACGACTTTAAATACATCAGAAAACAGGGGATGCAGCTTGCCTCTAAAATGCGGTTCATTTCAGCACAATATATTGCATATTTTCGAAACGATCTTTGGAAGAAGTGTGCTTCCCATTCAAATAAAATGGCCATAATTATGGAAAAGGCATTACAGGAGGTTACAGGTATAAAGATCACACAGTCTGTGGAATCAAATGGTGTTTTTGTAATAATGCCTTCTGATATTGCTGAAAAAATAAAGGATCATTATTTCTTCTATCCCTGGAATGAAAAGATATCTGAATACAGATTAATGACCAGTTGGGATACAAAGGAGGAGGATATTGAAGATTTTGTGGAAATCCTTAAGAAGGAATTAAAGAAGTAAGAAATTAAAAAAGGCCGGATCAATCGATCCGGCCTTTTTCGTATAAACATTAAATGAGTTTTACTTTAGCGTAAACGTAATCGGAACCATATACCATACAGGAACTGGTTTTCCACCTTGTTTACCTGGTTTGAAAGCAGGAAGCGTGTTTACAACTCTTATGGCTTCTTTATCAAGCTCGGGGTCTACACCCTTTAGAATACTAACCTGACTTACACCACCTTTTGATGTAACACAGAACCTTACAATTACTCTACCCTGAATATTATTTTCTTTCGCAACTTCAGGATACACAGTATTTGCGCCGATGTACTTCAAAAGTTCAACAT
>Ga0209638_1001614_pt1 | contig 14246 bp, 12 predicted proteins | sample BarGraNGADG00211_FD_184490 | JGI IMG/M metagenome (GOLD analysis project Ga0209638, IMG submission 184490) | Arctic peat soil microbial communities from Barrow, Alaska - Barrow Graham LP Ref core NGADG0002-211 (SPAdes) (version 2) | ecosystem: Environmental > Terrestrial > Soil > Wetlands > Peat... | reverse complement strand
GAATCTGGTCGCCAGTATTTGGCTTCACAATGGACTGATCAGGGATGTACTTGATTACGTTGCTACCCCGAAGGATGCCATTGTTGCTCATCAAGGAGTCACAGATCATCTCCACTTCATGCAGCGGGTTACCGTCCTTACCCGACACCATGCGGAACCCATGAACGTCGTAGCGGTCAAGGACCAGGATCATTGGTGGGAAGAACAGCCCTTCGAAGTCTTCTGACGGAGGATCGTCGCCATCGACATGATCTGCGACCCCGACGACTCTAAGAGAGCTCGGTCTGGAAATCCTCGCAGGCTGACAACCAGTTCCGGGTCTGACCTCGTCAGTTGAAGACCCGGCGCACAGCCAGCAACCTGGACAGATGATCGCACACAGGTGCGCCCGGCTTACGCTGTTCGGTCGGCGGCGGCCGTGCGCCTCACCAAGGTGGCCAGTGAAATAGCAGACGATCGTCTCGCCAGCCGCACCGGTGGCTGGTCGGCCGTGCCCACAGGCATCGTCATCTACTCTGAACGGCCCAGCGGGCGAACACCAGAGTGGCAAGATTTGGGGCGGAACGGTGGCAGATTCCGCGAGGCGATTCTTCTACGGGTAGTTCACGAAGTTGCGCACGGCTGCGCTTGTGACGTTGTAGTCCTGGTCCCGGCTGCAGGAGCCCTGATCGGTAAGGGCGACAACCTCCAGTGCCGCCCCATCGTCAGCGTCAGGTCTGATCAGGTCAGGTCCGCCCGAGTCGTCCTCGCAGCTGTTACCGGAGCCGGTCTTGAGATACAGCCACGACGAGCCGGAGCCAGTCACGACCTCGGTGGCCGACTTCCTGACCCCAAGGTGGGGAATGCCGTAGCCGACGGTCGTCACGGTTGCGCCTGGGCCTAGCCTGCTGTCGCCGTCGTCGATGTTGACTGCTGGGATGCGGGGCCGTCGGGTGGTGAAGACGACCACGGCGACGTCGTTCGCCAAGGTTGCTGGAACGTAGCCGGGCATCACGTAGTAGGTCCCGACGAAGGTCTGCCCACTGGACACCGTGGCCCCGAACGTGACAACGACCTGTTTCCCCTCACCTGCCCGACCCAGACAGTGTGCCGAGGTGAGGAACACCGTGCCCGGCGTCAAGTTGGCGACCAGGACGCCGCTGCAGTACGGCCGGCCTGTTCGCGCAATCATCGCGCCGACGTAGGGGTGAGCGGTGCCGTCGACTTTTCCTCCCACGATTGCGCCCGCGGGCGCGGTCACCGCACCAGCCAAAACAGTCGCAAGAAAGACAGTCGCAATAAAAACAGCGACGAACGGACGACGCATACGTCCTCCCGGTTAGTCAAGCGACTATGCCCTTAGGGCGGTATCAAAGGATTGTGCCGACCATCGACTCCACCGTCAAACCCGACACGCCAACAAGCCCGAACGCACGACACGCTCTCGGATTGACCGGGACCATCAACCCCAGGGTCAGGTAGCCGGGCACGTACACAAGAGCCAGCACGCGGCGGGCTACGGTGGGTGTCTCAGGACGCAGGCGAGGCCTTCCGGTCGCGGCCGTGGCGTGGTTCCTGATCCTCTGACCGAGTCGACCTGCCACTAGCCTCCGTCGTGGCTGGGTTCGGCGGTCTGAACGTACCCTCGTCTGAGCATCTCAGGCTTGGCACCCACGACAGCCCCTCGGCCTACGGGCATAGGAGCAGCGCAGTTTGCTGAGGCCGGTGACCGAGGCCCTCGGATGGGTCCCGACCCGGCCAAAGGTGTCGGGCATGCAAGCAGGTGGAACACACCGCGATCGGCAGCCTCTTCAAACCGACAAGGGTAGGACGGTACGGTCGTCGGGTGTTCAAGGTGCTGATATCGCGTCGTTGGCTCACGTGGTTGGCGGTCGCCACGATCTTCGCGGTCGCCTGTGTGTTCCTTGGCCGGTGGCAGTGGGGCCGACACGAGGACAAGACGGCGAAGGCGCAACGGATCACCAGCCACTACTTCGCCAGCCCGGTCCCGCTGTCGCAGGCAATGCCCAGGCCCGGCGTCAACCTGCTCGCGGCGCAGGACTGGACGATGGTCACCGCAACGGGACGGTACGCCGCCGCGCACCTCATGCTCGTACGCAACCGTCCGAACAACGGGGTCTTCGGATACGAGGTTGTGGTCCCTTTGCAACTGAGAGACGGCACCTTCCTGCTGGTCGACAGGGGCTGGATCCCGAACGGACGGACGGCGGCCGAGCCGTCGCGAATCCCGACCACCCCCGCTGGAGATATCACGGTCAGTGGCTGGCTGCGACCAGGTGAGCCGAGTCTGGGGCGAAAGATGTCGAACGGGCAGCTAGCCTCGATCAACCTGGCCGAGGCCCGAGCACAGTCGGGCACCTCGCTGGATGGCGCATACCTGATCCGGCGCTCCGAGGCCGGGCCGCCCGGTGAGCACATCGAGGCCGCGCAGTCGCTGGCGATGCCCAGCACCGACCTCGGACCGCACCTTGCCTACGCCTTGCAGTGGTGGCTCGCGGTTCCGGCCGGGCTCGTTCTTGTCCTGGTCGCGGCGCGGCGTGAGTTCCTCGACGGCCAAGAGCCGCTGGGCCCATCACCCGGGGGGCCAGCAGCCCCAGCCAGAGCCCCCCGGGTCAAGAAGATCCGGATCTGGGATGAGGAAGACGAGTAGTGGGCATGGGCAGCCAAGAGGCGCAGCACCCGCCCCGAGGCGAATCTCGACCTCCGGCCGTGATGTAGACCGACGGTGTAGCTCGTCGCAGTTACCTTCCTCCAGCTTCCCCTCATCGCGGCCGGGGGGAACCGTCAGGCCACGCGCTAGGCCACCGAGGCCAACGAGTGTCTCTGGGGTTGACGGCAAGCGCTGGAGGCTGAGCAATTGCGTCTTCGGCTACCGCCGGGTCTCTTTGCCCCTGGGCAGGGGTCGCCGCCGGCATTAACAGCCAGTGGACCGCGATGCCCGCATCATCGTCGTTGAACCCTGTACCTGGCGGACTCCAGAACCCTTGTAGCAGACTCGTTGCCAAGTCCACCGGGACCAAGCGCCACATGGCAAGTTCTCCACCGTCTGGCCCCGCCAGGATCCACCCAAGATCAACGGGGACCTGCAGGAGGTGGCTCGGGGGGTCCACGAAGGGTTTGACGAACTGCTGGACCTGACGGCGGTGGACGAAGGCCTTGGGCGGGTGTCGGCCTTTGTTCGCCGAAAGCCAAGATTCGCTCGTTCGTTCCCCTGCTGGTTCGGCGCTATGTCAGCGACGAAGTGCATGAGCGGGTCCAACAGGCCTAGCCCGCTGCTACTGCTTGCCGAGTGTTCGAGCACAGGTCAGCGAACGTCGACATCCACCCGTCCCACGTGAAGCCAGGCAGCCGCCGCGGAGGTGATCGGGGACAGCCGATAGCGGTTAACATGCGGCGCACGACCAGCAGGTTTAGATTCCTTTCATCAACACCGGGGGGAGTCATCAATCACAGCGTCGGTTGGAACGGGCACACCCTCATCGGCTACTCCGTCGCCCTGGTCGTCGCATTCTTGATTGGCGCGAGAATGGTGTCGGTTCACGACTCCCCGTCCGCTCCGACGTCCGTGGGCTCGTCATTCTCGGGAGCGGGGTGGGCTACGTCGGGGGGTAACGCCTCCGATCCAGTCGCCCCCTTTTCAGCGGCCCGGGAGGCGTCGTCCTGTGACAAGCTCCAAAACGCGATCCGGACCGGTCGCGAGGCCGAAATCATCGCCAGCCTGCAGGCCATCGTCGCAGACAAGACGCTCAACGTCACCGCCCGCGAGGACGTCCGCCATTACATCGGCCAGGACAACGCCAGCAAGTCTGCTCAGGAGCGCATCCAGTTCTACTGCCGCTAGGGCCCCGCTCAGTACCGCGTCAGAGGCGCCGCCCCCTGGCGTCGAGAAGCAGGGCCGCATCCACTCAGGGCGCTTGTCGGACCCAGAGCGGCTGCCTGAGGGCGCCGACGGAACGGATCGCTCACAGACCCTGACCTGCGAAGCTCGCGCCCAGTAACGCCATCTTGAGTGGGTGCGGCGCAGATCACCGCCTTCTGCGCTTCTTCTCCCTGTTATGGCGTCGGTCACGCCAGCCCTGCCGTCCCACCTGCGCGGACACGACCTCTCCAACGGCACTCGCCCTGGTCCGTTGTGGCCGTCGGCCCGGCCGTCTACCGAGAAACGGCCCCAGCCTCGGTGAGAGGGTGAGGGCGCAGGGCTCTCGAGGGTCTCAGCACAGGCGCGGATCCTGTCCACGAAGCCGCCGCTGGCCTCGGCGAGCGCCTCGCGGACCTCCGCGACGAGATGGCCCGCCGGCCGCGGTCTGCGATCTCGACGTCGGTTAGCGGGTGCGCGGTGAGTGTGTGGGTGAGAAACTGCATATGCCGATCTTCCTGTCGCAAAGGTGGATCGGAAGGTCTCGGCCGTGGTTCTCGCCGCGGCCGAGGCCGCCCCCGTTCGGAGACTTCGGACCTAGAACCGCCGCGTCTTCAGCGCCGCCGGAGAGGCTCTCGGTGACTCCATCGCCTCTCCCGTGTGCGGTGCACCTAGCCTGCGAGGACCTCTCACGAGGCCCGCTCGTGGCCTAGATGGCACCGTCGCAGCCGGTCGCGGACGCTCAGCAGGCCAGCAGATAAGGCACGGACGACGCCATGGGCGTCGGCGTGGACGGCGTCGAACTAGGGCCGACCGGCCGGCAAATCCAACGCTCCGGCCGTCTCGTTTGTCCGCCCTTGCGAGTCAAACTGCGTGTTGTACAGGTCCGCGTAGACCCCGCCCTGGGCCAGCAGCTCATGGTGCTTTCCGCGCTGGACGATCCGGCCATCAGAAACAACAAGGATCTGGTCCGCGCCCCGCACCGTCGACAACCGGTGGGCGATCACCAGAGCGGTTCGACCCGTGAGCGCTGTGTCCAGCGCGCGCTGGACGGCGAGCTCTGACTCGCTGTCCAGATGGGCCGTGGCCTCGTCAAGAACCACCAAGCCGGGTCCCTTGAGCAGCAGCCGGGCGATGGCCAGTCGCTGTTTTTCGCCACCTGACAGTCGGTGCCCACGATCGCCGACGACGGTGTCCAGACCCTCTGGCAAGCTTGAGACCAGATCCCACACCTGTGCCGATTTCAGGGCGGAAATCATCTCCTCCTGGGTGGCCTGCGGTTTGGCGTAGGCCAGGTTGGCCTTGATGGTGTCGTGGAACAGGTGGGCATCCTGGGTCACGACGCCGACCACCTCGTGCAGCGACGCCATCGATACCTCACGAAGGTCGGTCCCGTCCAGGCGGATCTGACCGACCGTGGGGTCGTACAGCCTGGCGAGCAGGCTGGTGATAGTGGTCTTGCCCGCGCCGCTGGGACCCACCAGGGCGACCAGTTCACCGGGCGGGATGGAGAAGGTCACGTCGTGCAGCACCGGGCCGCTGCCACGCCGGTCACCGGAGGCGACCGTCTCCAGCGACCTCAGCGAGACCTCGTCCGCCGACGGGTAGCGGAAGCCGACGCCATCGAACTCCACCGAGACCGGTTGCGCTGGCAGCGCAACAGGATTGGCGGCCTCCTGGACAATGGGTTCGAGATCCAGCACCTCGAACACCCGCTCGAAGGAGACCAGCGCCGTCATGACGTCGACGCGCACGTTGGACAGTGCGGTCAGTGGCCCGTAGAGGCGTCCGAGCAGCGCAGCCAACGCGACCAACTCCCCCACCTGGAGCGTGTTGTTCACCGCCATCACACCGCCGGCTCCATAGATGAGGGCCGTGGCCAATGCGGCGACCAGCGTCAGCGCGACGAGGAAGACCGTTCGGAAAAGGGCGATCCTGACTCCGACGTCGCGCACACGCCCAGCCCGCTCCGCGTACTCTTCGTCCTCGATCCGGGGCTGTCCGAACAGCTTGACCAGCAACGCCCCCGCAACGTTGAACCTCTCCGTCATCCGGGTTCCCAGCTCCGCGTTCAGGTTCATGGCGTCGTGGCTGAGCCCCGCGAGGCGTTGGCCCATGACCCGCGCCGGGATCAGGAAGAACGGCAGGAGGGCGAGCGCACCCAGGGTCAACACCCAGGACTTCGAGGCCATGGCTGCGACGATGAACACTACCGAGATGACATTGCTGACCACGCCGGAAAGCGTTGACGTGAAAGCCTGCTGGGCCCCGATGACGTCGTTGTTCAGCCGGCTGACCAGGGCTCCGGTCTGCGCCCTGGTGAAGAAGGCGATCGGCTGCTTCAGGACGTGGTTGAACACCTGGGTGCGCAGGTCGAAGATCAGCCCTTCTCCGATGCGTGAGGAGTACCAGCGCGAAACCAGGGTCAGGGCACCATCCAGGACCGCGATGACGGCGATGATCAGGGACAGCCGCACGACGACACCCGAGTCCTTGGGAATGACCCCCTTGTCGATGATCTGCCCCAGCAGCAGAGGTGTGGCAACTACCAGCCCGGCGTCAAGGATGACCAGGACGAGAAACAGGACGATCAGGGACTTGTACGGACGCGCGTAGCCGATCACTCGCCTGGCGGTCCCAGGTGCCAGCTTGCGCTGTGCCACTGATGAATCTCGCGTGAGGGAGCGCATCATGCCCCAGCCTTGGTGCATGGACATGCGGCCTCCGCTCTAGGGCCCCGCTCCCCCGCGTGCAACGAGCAGGTGCGCCTCGATCATCTTCGTCGTCGATCTGTGGTCGTCGATCATTGTGCGTTGTCGGCTGGGGAAACACTGCAGGCCGTTACTTACTTCCCGAACCCGCCACCATCGCCCTGAGAAGTCGCGCCTGTGCCTCACGCTCGGCCGCCAGCTGGTCGGATGGCGAGGCGTCGATCGCGTTGCGCAACAGCGGCTTCAGCTCTTGCACGGCGCCTTGCGGCGCATTGAGTATGGTATCGGCAAGCTCGAGCGCCGTGGCGTCGAGCTGATCGCCCGGCACGGCCACGGTAGCCAGACCCATGGCGACGGCCTCCTGAGCCCCCACGAACCGGCCAGTCACACAAATCTCCAGAGCACGCGCATACCCGACGGCGCGCACCAGGGGTGAGGTACCGGCAAGGTCGGGGACTAGCCCCAGGCTGGTCTCGGCCATGGCAAAGGCGACGTCGTCGGCGACAACACGCAGGTCGCAGGCAAGGGCCAGTTGGAATCCCGCGCCGATAGCGTGACCCTGCACGGCGGCGATCACGATCGCCGGCACCTGTGCCCAGATCGAGAAGCCCGCCTGGAACTGCTCAATGGCCTGTTCCAGCGGGCCGACTGCAGCACCGGACAGAGCCAATATCGACAGCTCCCCGGGGGCGCCTCCTGGGGTCAGCATGGCCCGGTCCAAGCCCGCCGAGAAGGATGGCCCATCGGCTCGCATCACGACCACCCGCACCGACGGGTCCAGCCCCCTGCCGACTTCGGCCAGTGCGGACCACAGGCTCGGAACCTGGGCGTTGCGACGCTCTGGGCGGTCCAGGGTGATCGTCAACACAGAGCCCGAATGCTCCACCCGCAGCATCGGATGAGGTTGGGACTGTTCGCGGCTCGACACGCCATCGACTCTAGGCGAGCGCGACGAGGTCAAGATAGTCAGGACCCCAGTGGTCCTCAATCCCATCGGGCAGAACCAGGACCCGTTCGGGTTCGAGGGCGGCAACGGCGCCCTCATCGTGGCTGACCAGGACGACGGCACCCTTGTACGTGCGCAGGGCGCCCAAGATCTCCTCACGAGAGGCCGGGTCAAGGTTGTTCGTCGGCTCGTCAAGCAGCAGGACGTTCGCTGCCGAGACCACCAACATGGCCAGGGACAGGCGGGTCTTCTCGCCGCCGGAGAGCACTTTGGCCGGCTTGTGCACGTCATCCCCGCTGAACAGGAACGAGCCAAGAGTCTTGCGAGTGTCGACGTCCCCGAGGTCGGGCGCCGCCGACTTCATGTTCTCCAGGACTGTCCGCGTGACATCGAGGTTCTCGTGCTCCTGGGCGTAGTAGCCCATCTTGAGCCCTTGGCCCGGCTCAACCTGGCCCGTGTCGGGCTGGTCGACCCCGGCGAGGATCCGAAGCAGGGTGGTCTTGCCGGCTCCGTTAAGGCCAAGGACAACGACCCGCGAGCCTCGGTCGATGGCCAGGTCAACGTCGGTGAAGATCTCCAGCGAGCCGTAGGACCGTGACAGGCCTGAGGCGCTCAGTGGCGTCTTGCCACAGTGTGCCGGGTCCGGGAAACGCAGCTTGGCGACCTTATCCGTGACCCGCTCGCCCTCGATGCCCGCCAGTAGCCGCTGGGCGCGCTTTGCCATGTTCTGGGCAGCCACTGCCTTGGTTGCCTTCGCCCGCATCTTGTCGGCCTGGGCCATCAGGGTGCTGGCCTTCTTCTCGGCGTTCAGGCGCTCACGCTTGCGGCGTCGCTCGTCGGTCTCGCGCTGGAGCAGGTAAGAATTCCAGCCGATGTTGTACATGTCCATCTCGGCCCGGTTGGCGTCGAGGTGGAAGACCCGGTTGACCACGGTGTCGAGCATCTCGACGTCATGGCTGATGATCATCAGCCCGCCTTTGTACACCCGAAGGTAGTCCCGCAGCCAGATGACCGAGTCGGCGTCCAGGTGGTTGGTCGGCTCGTCCAAGAGCAACGTCGATGCACCAGAGAACAAGATCCGGGACAGTTCGACACGGCGGCGCTGCCCACCACTGAGGGTCGCCAGGGACTGCCCCACAACGCGGTCGTCCAGTCCGAGCGCCGACGCGATCGCGGCAGCCTCGGACTCGGCCGCGTAGCCGCCACGGTTGGTGAACTGTTCCTCCAGCCGGGTGTAACGGCTCATCGCCTTGTCGCGGGTCTCGTCATCGGCGCTGGCCATGGCCCCCTCGGTCTCACGCATGTCTGCGATGATCGAGTCCATGCCTCGGGCGGACAGAATGCGGTCTCGGGCCAGCATCTCAAGGTTTCCGGTGCGCGGGTCCTGGGGCAGGTAGCCGACATCGCCTGACGTGCTCACGTGACCCGCCGAAGGGGTACCGACCCCCGCCAGAACCTTGGTCAGGGTCGTCTTGCCCGAGCCATTGCGCCCGACCAGCCCGATCCGGTCGCCAGGGGCGATCCGGAAGGTCGCTCCCTCCAACAGCAGGCGTGACCCACCGCGGATCTCGATACCGGTGGCTGCAAGCACGACGGGTTCCTGTTCTGGTGAGGTGTGCGCGGAATGACAAAAATGGCATACGGGCACGCGCCGGTATGGCGAACGTGTAGTACGGGGTTCAGGCCTAAGTCTACGTGGAGATGACCAGGGGCAATGACGTCCGCACTCTGTTCTCCGGGGGCACCCGGTCGATGGGCCAGCCGCAGGCCGGTACCTGGGAGACGCACCTGAACACGTTGGTCCATGGTCGGCCCATTGTTAGGGTCGCAAGAGTGACCGCTCCCCTGGGCATGACTGCGCCCCTGACTGTCGGCTTCGACCTCGACCTCACCTTGGTCGATTCCCACGAGCGCATCATCAGCGCCTATATCCGCGCTCTGGGCGATCTCGGCGTCGAGGTCAGCCGGCAGGAGCTCACACCACATCTCGGGACGCCCCTGCTGCACACCGCAGCCGCCGTCGGTGCAGCCGTGGATGCAGACGCTCTGGTGCTGCTTTACCGCCACTACTACGACGAACCAGGTGCCCCGCGGACCCTGCCAATGCCGGGTGCGCCCGAGGCGCTGGCTGCCGTGCGCGCGGCCGGTGGCCGCACGGTGGTGGTCTCGGCAAAGTTCACCCCCGCGGTGCACGAGGCTTTGGCCGAGGCGGGCCTGACTGACCTGGTGGACGTGGCCTACGGGGAGCTGTTCGCCCACGACAAGGCCACCGCACTGATCGCCGAGGGCGCCCGTATTTACGTCGGCGACCACCCCGGCGATATGGCCGCCGCCCATACGGCCGGCGCGTATGCCGTGGGCGTCACCACCGGAGCCAACGACGAAGCGGCACTTCTGGCCGCAGGCGCAGACCTCGCTGTGCCCAACCTGGCCACGTTCGTCAGTTGGCTGGCCGGCCACTCCGATGACAGGCAGCTCAAAAGTCAACCCTGACGGGGCGAAGATCCGGGCCAAGGCTGTGAGGCCTGCCAGATTCATCTGAAAGCTACGGCAAGGCTGCTCGTTCTTGGCACCTTTTGGTCCGTGGCTGGCTACGGTCAGAACCAGGCAGGGCTGGGAGGGAGATCATGAACAGGACGACCGCATCGCTGTCGGGGGTGCTGGCCGCTGGCATGCTGCTGTCCGGCTGTGGTGGTTCTGCGTTGCAGGGTCCTGCGGCCCCGGCAGTTTCACGCGCCGCTTCGGCAAGTCCGGCCTCGTCGCGGCAGGCAACAGCCGCAGCAAGCCCACCACTGACCGTTGCAGCGCCGTCCGCGCCAGGGTCGCCGCCCGCCGCCGCGAGACACGCGAGTGGGGGCATCACGGTCAACCCGGTCGGTGCCGTCCTGCCGAATCGTGCGCGCACACCGGGCGCGGTGAACCCTTCGGTCAGCCAGGCCAACATAGGTCAGACGATCTGCGTGTCTGGATGGACAGCAACCATCCGCCCGCCCGCGTCGTTCACGACCAGGCTCAAGAAGGAGCAGCTGGCCTCCGGGTACACGTACCAGGGTGATACCGCCACCAGGGACTATGAGGAGGACCATCTCATCTCCTTGGAGATCGGGGGTGCTCCGAGCGCTGAGGCCAACCTGTGGCCCGAGCCTTACAACAGCCCCGAGGGGGCCAGGGTCAAGGACGTCGTCGAGGGAAAGCTCAACGCCCTGGTCTGCGACCATGCCATCACCCTGGCAACCGCCCAACGGGCCATCGCAACCAACTGGTGGACCGCCTACCTGACCTACGTCGGCCCAGCCCCAGCCCACTAGGACGTCAAGGCCCCACTTATCGCTCGCCTTGGCTCCGTGTCCGGCTCCGGTGTCACCAGCGGTGAGGGCCGTATGCGCACGGACGGTGTAGTCGCCGAGGGCAGGTCCCCGATGGGTGCGGGTCATGCTGGCTGGCTGATGGGCAGTCTTCGCGCCAGCACCCCCGACCCCCTCAACCGGTCCGCAGTCTACAAGTATATCCTTGTGGAATGAAGCAACTAGAGATCTTCACCAAAGCCGGCGAACAACTGCGTACTGCCGAGTCGGTTGCCGAGCTCGCCGGGTGCAAGGTGTCCACCATCGACGCTTATCTGAGCCGGGGACAGATGCCGGCACCGCTGGGGGCCGTGGGCCGGACCAGGCTGTGGCCGTGCACCGTTGTGGACAGCTGGCTGTCAGTGCGAGGCCACAGCCAGGTCACTGCCGAGCTGCGCGACCCGATCCCCGCGGAGCTGCGAGCATTGCGCCGATGGACCCGCCAGGACCATAAGCGGCCGATCATGACCGATGGCAAACCTGCCTGGATCACCGATCCAACGACGTGGACCAACTACGCGAAGGCGAAGGCATCGACGCTGGGCGACGGGCTCGCGTTCGTCCTTGACGGCGACGGCATCGCCGGCCTCGACCTCAACCACTGCGTCACCGACGCAGTCCCGACTCCGGGCGCGCAGGCGATTCTCGACCTGCTGCCTGATACGTATGCCGAGCTGTCACCCTCGGGCCACGGGTTGCGCCTGTTCTGCTACGCCAACGTTGCCAAGGGTCGCCGGTTCAGCACCCATGGAGTGGCGCTGCAGATCTGCGGCACTGGGCGGTTCCTGACCGTGACAGGCAACCGCCTCCCGGATCGGCCTTCGGTCCTGGCCGATCATGACGCTGTGGTGCGCACTCTGCTGCTCTGCGACGCTTGACAAACATCAGCGCCCACCCCAAAGACCGAGGAAGGCGCCGCAGTTGGTTGTCAGACGCTCGGCTCAGCGCGCTGCTCCTCGAGGAGTTGCTGCATGAGGTCAAGGATCTGCCCCTGGCCAGCCGGGTACAGCTCGTTGAACATCGCCAGCATCTCGCTGTCAATGGCGCTCATACCGTCGCCGCCGTCGTGTCGCGCTTCTTCTGCCTGGTTGTAGTCAGCATCGCTTCTCTTTCGATAGATGGATCCATCCATGACCTGACCGTTGGTTCTTCGACTGGCCGGGCCGTCCCAATGTCTAGCCCTACCGCCCGGCAAATGCCATAGATCAGTCGATATGGTCCGCTGACATAGTCGTGCCCTCAGGAACGGCCTCACTCGCCCCGACGTGAGCCGCGGCTGTTCGTGGAGAGCCAAGGGGGAAAGCGGACCGTCTTCACCCGGCCGTCTCGAAGAAGTGCGGGGCTGCGCCTGGGAAAGACGGCATCGAGGAGCGTGCGCAGGCCCGCGTGGCTGCCTGGGCAAAGGCGTCGCCCGGGGTCAGGCTGGGAGCGCCACCCGACCAGGACGTGATGTCGGCAGGGCCGACGCGGTCGCGAGGGTTTCAGGGTGGCCACTGTGTCGCCTGGTTGAAGGACGGGTGGACCAACAAGGGCAGACGCGCAGACATGGTCGTCACCATAGCCAAAACCAGGTCAGCTCCTGCTAGCTCTTTCGGACCGCGACCGAGCTAGCGATGTCCAGCCAACCAGGCAGCAGTCGTCCTCGCTCGCTGCGCCTTTCCATGACCGTTTCATGACAGTATGTTTTGAGGGGGACTGAGTAGTTCAGCTCGCTGGGCGGTGCCAGGCCTCGGTTCCGCGCACCAAACCCCCGAGAGGATCCAGGGATGCGGCGTCGAGTTCTCATCATGGGCGCCGCTGGGCGCGATTTCCACAACTTCAACGTCGCATATCGCGACGATCCCCAGGTCGAGGTTGTCGCCTTCACCGCAACTCAGATCCCCTTCATCGAGAACCGGACCTACCCGGCGAGCCTGGCAGGCGAGCGCTACCCGGACGGCATCCCGATCCACGACGAGAGCATGCTCACGCAGCTGATCAAGGAGCAGGAGATCGACGACGTCATCTTCAGCTACTCGGACATCAGCCACGCAAACCTGATGCACAAGGCCAGCCAGGCGCTGGCCGCCGGCGCGAACTTCGTGCTGCTGGGGCCGAGAGCGACGATGCTGACGTCGACCGTGCCCGTGGTCGCCGTCTGCGCCGTCCGCACGGGTGCAGGCAAGAGCCAGACGACGCGAGCCATCGCCGACACGCTGAAAGAAGCCGGCATGCGCGTCGTGGCGGTTCGACACCCGATGCCCTACGGGAACCTCGAGGCTCAGCGCGTGCAGCGGTACGCAACGCTCGAGGACCTCGACCGGTACGACACCACGATCGAGGAGCGCGAGGAGTACGAGCCCCACATCACATCGGGAACGATCATCTACGCAGGGGTCGACTACGGCCAGATCCTCGAGCAGGCCCAAGCGGAATGCGATGTGCTCCTGTGGGATGGAGGCAACAACGACCTCCCCTTCTACAAGCCGGACATCCACATCGTGGTGGCCGACCCGCTACGTGCCGGTGACGAGACGAGCTACTACCCAGGCGAGGCCAACCTCCGCATGGCCGACGTGATCGTAATCAACAAGATGGACTCGGCCTCGCCCGAACAGGTAAACGCACTGATGGACTCGATCCACCAAACGAACTCTGAGGCCACGGTCGTCAGGGCGAATAGCCGCGTCACCGTGGACGATCCCGATGCCATCAACGGACAGCGCGTCCTGGTGGTCGAGGACGGCCCGACGCTGACGCATGGCGAGATGAAATTCGGCGCTGGGGTCGTCGCGGCCCGGGCACATGGAGCGACCGAGATCGTCGACCCGCGCCCCTGGGCGATCGGCACGATCGCAGAGACGTTCCGCAAATACGACGTTGGGCCGGTCCTGCCAGCCATGGGTTATTCGCAGGGCCAGCTCGCGGAGATGGAGAAGATTATCGACGCGGCGGACGCCGACGTCGTGGTGATCGGCACGCCCATAGACCTCCGCCGCGTGATCGAGATCCACAAGCCGGCGATCCGCGTGCGCTACGACCTAGAGGTGCTGGCGGACTCGCCGAGTTTGCTCCAAGCGCTCCACCCGGTCCTGCCGTGAGGCCGAACAGCTGACGCCCCAGATCGGATGCATCGAGTTCCGGTCCCTGCCCCATCCGCCCAGGATGCCTCTGCCGCGTTGAGCGCTCGAGGACCCCCCTGGCAGGTGCCACATCGGCCCGCCCACGTACAGACCAGCCTGACCCAGCCCCGGGCAGACGCCGTGCGGCTGCTGCAGTGCATAACCATGCATCGCCGAGGCTCACGTAAACGTCGCTGGTGGCGGCGATCCGGTCTGGTCGATAGCGGCGTGCCGCTGCAGCTACCAGGGCCGTCTCACAGCACGAACGCCGGGAACTTACCGCCCGGG